>Ga0209083_1001232_pt1 | contig 30407 bp, 27 predicted proteins | sample AM7aDNAmetaG_FD_184132 | JGI IMG/M metagenome (GOLD analysis project Ga0209083, IMG submission 184132) | Freshwater microbial communities from Finland to study Microbial Dark Matter (Phase II) - AM7a DNA metaG (SPAdes) (version 3) | ecosystem: Environmental > Aquatic > Freshwater > Lake ... | reverse complement strand
CCTCCGCCTTCCCCACCGTCTGGTATATTATCGAGATTTTGGCGGGAATCACGAGTTATATAACATATGCTTCTCTTTTCATATTTAAAGTTCTTCCTGCCTTTAATAGTTCTCAAGAGGATAATATGGTCATCAATCTCTTATTTCTCAGTAGATTCCTTATATAATTTCAGGATATAAAAATCAAATTATTTTATTTGGATTGTGAAAATACTGCTGAAAAGAGGTTTTTTTTCTCACAGTTCCTGGGAGAATAAATAAGGAAAATTGTTAGTTATTTGTGGGTTAACCATTCCAATTATTGTATTCTCAATTAAACCAATCCAAAGAGCGCCACCACATCCGCAAAACTAATTACGCTATGCACTGCTGCATGAGAGAAGTTGAAGTAATTTGCGTAGCCATTTACATTGATATAACTCCCTGATGGCATCTGCTGGAAGAGCAACACTACATCAGCAAAGTCACATACACCGTTTCCGTTGACATCTTCAAGGAGACCATCACCATCCAAGTCGGAGGCAGGCCCTACACCTCCTGGTACATAAATGCCACTGGGAACTGGTGTTATATGACTTGGATCAACTGTGAACGTGAGGTCAGTGGGAGTAATGTAAAGTCGTGTTCCAGTATATGCGTCTATGTATGACGTAACACCGGATGCATCGATAGAAATAAGCGAACTGCCTATCGTTGTGTAACCACTTACTTTCAGGTAGGCAAGGTCGACAGGGCTTGTTGTTCCTGGTTTATTCGAATGGTTCCAGTCAATAGCTTTGATAATTACAGTGTCAGTTCCAACAAATGTATAATTTCTGAGACCCGGGTCCGGGTATGTCCATGAAGGGAAGCTTACAGAAGTAATATTTGCCGTTCCGGACTGGTTCGCCTTAACCGTTATATTATATCCGGATAATCCTACACAAGGGTTAAGCCAGCGCAGTGTGGCTGTTGTAGTCCCGTTATATCCAACAGTTACTGCGTTAGGTGTTGCTCCTGATACATTTAGACTAACATATGCAGTTGCTGGCGTTGGACAACTTACAGTGACAGTGCCAGTAGAAGTGCTTGATCCGTAGACGTTTGTTGCCGTAAGTGTTATTGTATAAGTTCCGGGCATTGAAAAAGTATGGCTGATGGGATTTCCTGTCCCAGGTGTGGATCCGTCACCAAAGTTCCATGAAAGGGTTGGAACCGGTGACCCTCCTGTAAAAGCTGTAAACATGAAAGGAGTTGTGGTGTCACCTGATGTTGGATTGACCGTGAATTGAACTGAAGGTGTGGATGAGTTTACTTTCATGACAAAACCATCATCAGTTGTACATGTCCTTGTGGTATTGAAGGCACCAGGGGTTGTGGGGAAGTTACAGGAATTAGTATACCCAGTTACATATACGCCACTATCACCAGGAACTGCAGAATTCTGGAAATATGATATTCCGTTACCAACATCTGTCTGTGAACCGCCAATTACAGATGAGTATAACTGGGTCCCAGAAAAGTCATACTTTGTCAGGAACACATCACTCTCTCCGTCATATGCATATTGCCATGAATTTCCACGTGGGAAGTCCCATGATTTTGTATACCCAGTTATATATGCAGCTCCGGTTTGGTCAATTGCAATGCCCAGCCCTTCATCTTCATCACTGCCTCCCAGATAGGTTGAATACATAAACTGGTTTCCATCACTGTTAAGTTTCGTTACGAACGCATCATAATACCACACTGTGGCTAATGATGACTGAATTGCGTTCATGACCGGGAAATCCGTTGACTTTGTGTATCCCGTAAGATACATTTGTCCGAGGGTGTCCACTTTAATTCCCCTGCCATAATCCCAGGAATTCCCTCCAAGGTAGGTTGAGTAAACGAGACCATTTCCACCTGGGCTGAGCTCTGTGACAAACGCATCAGTACCTCCTCCTGAAAACGATTTTATGGGATTTAATACCGGGAAATTTGAAGAAGAAGTGTATCCAGTGACAAAAGCATCTCCATATATGTCGGTTGTTATTCCGTATGATTCATCATTTTCTGAACCACCAAGGTATGTTGAATAAACCGGTGCAAACCCGTTCTGATCCATCTTTGTGATGAATCCGTCAAAAAGCCCTCCAAACCCGGCTTTATCTTTTTGGTATGCATAAGTAGTAGTCGGATATGACTTAAGGAACATTGAGTTACTCATTTTATACGAATTGGTTGCCCCGGTTATGTACGCATAACCAGAATTATCCACAGTTATTCCATTCGCACGGTCATCACCACTCCCGCCTAGATATGTCGAATAGATTATTGAGGAAAGGGAAGGATTCATCTTCACAACAAAAGCATCTGTTGCACCGCCATTGTTGTATCTCTGGAATCCGCTATTTTGGATTCCGCCGCCGTAATTGGGAAAATCAGTTGAACTCGTCATTCCTGCGATGAAGACATTATCATTTCCATCCACTGCAACAGAGGTCCCATAATCGTTGCTGGTCCCTCCAAAGAAAGTTGAAGCGATGGGTGAACTTCCGTCGCTGTTCATTATTGTTACAAATATATCGGCCCCTTTTGGTGCGTACAGACCTATTGAACGGTCATCAAACGTTCCAGTAGTCACATTGTAGCGACAGCAACCAGATGCTGAGCGATTTGATGCAAGAGTATAACCTGTGACCACAGCATTTCCCTCTACAGTTGATGCAACACCGAATGACGAAGTGTCAACATAGTCGCCCAGATATGTTGAATATCCAAGAACCGGGTCAATAATAAGTGGGTATCGTGAATCGTATTCTCCAACAATGTATCCAACTGATTGATCAGGGTATATCTCGTACTCTACAGAAACAGGCACTTTGTTGCTATCAATAACCTGGTAACTTACTGGTTTAGACTCTATCAGAGTTCCTGTCTCTGTTTCAACTGTAAGTGTCCCGTCTATTTCTTTTGTTAATTTAATCGGGTTACTGTATTTCATTCTTATTAGAGCAGGGTCGATACCGGGTGTAACAGTAAATTCACGTTTCAATTGACCGTTAATTCCTTTGTAAGTGAGATCAATTCCGGGATAGAGGTTCTTATAGAGGACGGCGCCATAAGTCGGAACTTTTATTTTCCATTCTTCAGGATTATTTCCGATCATAAAGTTTACAGTACCAGGAAGATTATCCTGCCCAGTTACTGTAGCTCCGGGGTCGGCACCGTCAAAAGCAAGCGAAACGTCTGATACGGCAAGGTCACCAGTTGAAGAATTGCGTTGGAATGCGGTTATGGTTACACTGTCCTTTGTAAATTCTACCGTATTTCCGGTGCCCTGGGATTGAAAGAGTATATCAGGGTTATACTGTCCTGTATTTGGGATAAATACAAGTGGTACATGTTTAAGATCAGGGAGGCTGCCTGCTGCCAGGGCAGCAGTAGATCCAAGAATCAATAAAGCAACAATCAAAGTCAGAAATACTAATATCAGTTTCATTTTTCATATTCCCCCGAGACTCGTATAATCGATGGCCTTTTTTGATCAGGATTTTTTACAATCAATCATGATCCGGCTTGAGCAGTTATTCACAGTGATCTGCTATAATACTGACTCTTCTGTAATCCAGTACTTATAGTAATTATGCGATCTGAAAATTTTTCTTTCCTGTCCCAATTAACCAGAATTTAATTTTCTCAATATTCTCTCTGTTTGCATTTTTAGCATAATTATAAATCTGTTTTTAAAAATAACTCTCTCTTGATTTTTATAAGGTAAGATGAAGATAGGTGAAATTATATTTACAGTAATATTTTAATAGGAATATCCTGCAAATACTATGTAGGAATACAGGGTGCAGAATGGACTCTGGCGTAAAGAAGAATCAGGAAGAAATTGACAGGGAATCTGTTGAACTTCTTGTGAACATAGGTGTGAAAAGAAATATTGCAAAAATTCTTGTCTTTCTTACCCGTTCACAAAAAGCAACGTCCCGTGAGATAGAGAAGATGACTGACCTCCGTCAACCTGAGGTGAGTATAGCTATTGGTCAGATGCTCAAACACAAGTGGGTCATATCAAAGGAGAACAAAACTGAGAACAAGGGAAGGCCAGTCAAAGTATATGAGCCTGCAGTCCCGGTAAAAGCACTTCTTGACAAATTTGAGAAAGAGAAGAGGAGTGAGATAGACAAAGTTCTTTTTGATATTCAGAAGCTCAGGCAGAACCTGTCCTGAACTTTCATTCTGAATGATGGATAACTGGCTCCTTCTTCATCTGTGGAAACAGTATAACCTCTTTTATTGACTGGTTATTTGTTAAGAGCATTAAAAGCCTGTCAATCCCTATTCCCACTCCTCCTGTAGGTGGCATCCCGTATGCAAGTGCAGTGACAAAATCACGGTCATACATCTGAGCCTCCGCATCTCCATGTTTCCTGCGCTCTTCCTGCTTTTGAAACCGCTCCATCTGATCGATTGCGTCATTAAGTTCAGAGAAGCCGTTTGCAAGTTCAAATCCATTTATAAAGAGTTCAAACCGTTCTGTAAACCCCTCTTTTACCCTGTGTTTTTTAGCGAGAGGTGAGTTTTCAACAGGGAAATCATAGACGAATGTGGGCTCTGTTAATTCTTGCTCAACCAACTGTTCGAAAATAAGGACAAGGAACTCTCTTACGGTTGTCAGGGTTTCAAACTCGATAAGTCCTTTCTCAAATCCAATTGTTTTTAATTCAGCAGGTGAATGCGATAATACTTCGATTCCGGTATATTCCTTAACCACATCTTCCATTGAAATCCGTTTCCAGGGTTTTTTGAATGAGATCTCTCTCTCTCCGAATGGAATTGTTGTTGAACCATTGTTCAGCCTTTCAATGATGGAGGTTATGAGTTCTTCAGTCAGGTCCATCATGTCGTTATAGTCCCTGTAAGCCCAGTATAGTTCGACCATGGTGAATTCAGGGTTATGATCTGAATCGATGTCCTCATTTCTGAAATTTCGCGCAATCTCGTATACTTTTTCAAAACCTCCAACAACAAGTCTTTTCAGGTAGAGTTCCGGAGCAATTCTAAGGAAGTATTTCTGGTCAAGGAAGTGGTGGTGCGTCGTAAAAGGTCTCGCATTTGCCCCCCCATAAACCGGCTGGAGTACCGGAGTTTCAAACTCTAGAAATCCGTTTCCGTCAAGAAACTGGCGAATCATTGATATAACCCTGCTGCGGGTCCTGAATGATGACTTAACCTGATCGTTCACAATAAGGTCAATGTACCTTTGACGGTATCGTTTTTCAGTATCTTTAAGGCCGTGAAATTTCTCAGGCAGCATCGCAATTGACTTTGAAAGAAGTGTTATCTCTTCAGCCCAGATTGTGAGTTCACCAAGCCTTGTCCTGAATACGTTCCCCTTAACTCCAATAAAGTCACCGCGTTCAATAAAGAGTGAGAAAAAAGAGAAGGCATCGTCGCCGATATCATTTTTACGGATATATACCTGGATCCGGCCTGTGTCATCACCGATATCTGCAAATATTGTTTTCCCATGGTCACGTCTAATAAAAACCCTTCCGGCAGTTACTACTGTCTCAATGCTTTTATCGTGACCTATCTCTGCAAAACGTTCACATATCCCGGATATTGCATCTTTTTTGTCAAAACGATACGGATATGGGTTCACCCCTCGCTCTTCAATTGACCGAAGTTTTTGTACCATCTGGGTGTCAAACACCGCCGAATCATCTTCACTCATAAAAAATTTTCCCTGTCATGTAAAATCGTTCCTTCACAAATTGGTCATGTTAATATAAAATAGGCATGAGGAATATTTCAGGGCTGCATTTGTATGGAATAATGTTAAAAAGAGGGTTTTATTATTTATGACATTGATTTACAGTGAGGTACCGGCTATGAACAAAGTTGTACTGTTATCCGGCAGTCCGAGATCAAACGGAAATACCGAACAGATTGTGTCTGAATGCGCCAGGGTTATTACATCTCACGGAGTTGAAGCCCAGGTAATCTCTTTTGCAGGACGCAAAATAGAATCCTGCACTGCCTGCTATAAATGCGGTGAACTGGGTAAGTGTGTAATTAATGATGGTCTGAATGATATTATCGATCTTATCCGCGAAGCCCAGGGATTAATCGTTGCAAGTCCGGTCTATTTCGGGTCAGCCAGGGGAGATGTGATGTCTGCACTCCAGAGGATTGGTATGGTCTCGATGACATGCGGGAATTTTCTTTCCTGGAAAGTCGGGGGCCCTATTGCAATTGCACGAAGAGGAGGTCATACTGCGACAATTCAGGAGATGCTTATGTTCTTCCTTATGAATGAGATGATCGTCCCTGGGTCCCAGTACTGGAATATGTTATTTGGCAGAGAACCGGGTCAGGTAATGCAGGACAGTGAGGGGATTGCAACCATCCGCATGTTTGCTGAAAATGTAGCGGAACTCGTAAAAAAGATAAACTGAAGATCCTCCCGGAAATTTAATGTTTAACAGGCTAATGAATTATTAACCAGATTTCCTTAATCCAATGATTTCTGTCTTTCAAAAATGTGAATCTCACAATTTTTTAGTATTGGTCCGAACTCTTCAATCCCATAATAATCGGCGATCGCCATCTCTTTCAGGAGGTCTTCAGGCAGAGGAGCCCCGAACTTCCATAATTCTGCCGAGGGTCCGGGAAGAAATTCACCTATCTCTTCAGAGGTAAGGGACTGGACATAGGTAATAACTTCAAGAATCGCGTTTTCAGTCAGATCAGTACTATCAGAAATCAGACGAATGGAGAAATCACGAAATTCAGTTTCAAATGGTAATTTTATCAATTTTTTCAGGAGAAGAGAAAGCACAAGGTTCCATCTTCTTCCCTGGAATGTAAGGATTATATATCCTTTATTTTTCCCTTGCTTGTTACTAAGCAGGTATAACCTGTTTATTCCTACCTTTTCAGGCAGTTTTTCTCTGACTGCTGTAATTATATCATTGTTATCTTCAGATACCGGGAGCAGTGGAACTCCATTCGCAATTACACGCGCAACTGATTGTGTGACGAGAGCACTTAATCCGGTTCCCTCACTTTTCCAGAAAGTCCTCCCTTTGCCCGGAATTTTGTTGTCTGGTGCAATCATAACAGTCTCGTGGGTATTATCTGCATAGATAAGGCGGTATTTCCTTCCGCCGAGCGTACAGGATTTTTTTTTCCCACCTGTAACAAACCGTGCATCAAGAGTGCCAACTACTTCGCCATCAGGAGTAATCGCAGTGAATTCTTTTCCGCCCATAATAACTGAAAAGAGTGGGAGTCCATGGGACCTTCCATATTCCACCTCTGCAGACGGTCCAAGCATCAAAAATTCACCATCAGAAGTAAAATACTCTTTATTAACAAGGTTTTCAATAATTTTCCCGATTACATGTAGAGAAAATGAAGAAAAAGGTTCGAGGCTCCTTAAGTCTTCGATAAGAGCTTTTTTTGGCCTTCTACCTGTACTAAATACCTGGATTAGGGCCTGTTGGACCAGAACATCATATGCGTACTTTGCAGGATGGACCGGTTCAACTTTTCTCTCTTGCGCTGAACCAAGGATGGCATAGGTTGTTATCAGTTCGCAAGGGCTTTTCAGCAGTGCAATTAATGTGGGAACCGTCCCTCTCCTTCCTGCCCGGCCCAGTCTCTGTAGAAATGAAGAGACAGAAAGCGGAGTTCCGATTTGAATTACAAGTTCAAGGTCACCTATATCAATTCCAAGTTCAAGTGTGCTTGTGCAGATAATGCAGGCACTATTCTCGCTGAAAAATGCCTCCTCTGCTTCCCTTCGGAGCCCTGGAGATAGAGATGAGTGATGGATAAAGACACGTTCTTCTTCATTTGTGAGGAATAGAGCGATTTTTTCTGCGTCACTCCTGCTATTGACAAATACAAGGGCTTTTTTTCCCTTGATATAGCGACGTAGGAGAATATTACGTTTCTCATCGTCTCTTTCAATTTTGCATATTATATTTGTCAGGCGGAGTTTTGGAGCGATATTGACAAGTACCTCTGCCTGTCTTTTTCCACTGAGCCAATGGAGGATCTCACGAGGATTCCCAACGGTCGCTGAGAGTCCGATTCTCTGGACCTTTGTTCCGGCAATATTGTCAAGGCGTGAAAGCAGGGCCTTGAGATGTATTCCGCGACGTGACTCTGCAAAAGTATGAATTTCATCGATAATTATGAACTTTAGTGACTTTAAATCAGGTATCAGTCCTGGTTCGCAGAGTAGCACTTCAAGAGACTCGGGAGTGATGAGAAGGAATGTGGGAGCTTCGCCATAAACCCAGCCTTTTTGACCTCTTGGTACATCCCCGTGCCATTTTTGTACTGTAAGTAAACATTCAGATGCAAATATCTCTATTCGCAGCTCCTGATCATTAATAAGAGCTTTTAACGGGGCGATATATATGCATCTGACACCCTGCATAGGCCCTTTCAGGAGAGTATCGAAAACAGGAATTAATGCAGCTTCGGTTTTTCCACCTGCGGTAGGGGCAATTACAAGAACATCAGCACCACTGACAACAGAACGGTAGGTCTCTTCCTGGACCGCCCTTAACGAATCCCACGAAAGTCTGTGAAGCAGGATCGACTGGAGCGTCGGGTGTAGTAATTGGAATATCTCTTGCAATTCTGTATGATATTTACATTCAGGTCCGATAACAATTTGTTCGCCTATGATAGAAAAATGGAGAATTTCAAGCGGACTACATCTTTCCGGGATCAGATCCCAAAAGACCATTTCACTTTCGATTTAATCACGTCTTTAGGGAACGCTCCTACTGCGCGGTCACGGACAACCCCTTTGGAGAACATTATGATTGTCGGTATTGCAGTGATTCCCATTGAAGCCGCCAATCTCTTGTTTTCTTCAGTATTGCATTTCGCAAATGTTACTTTGCCTGCAAACTCAGCTGCAAGTTCCTCAATAATCGGGGTCACCATCTTGCAGGGCCCGCACCATTCAGCCCAGAAATCAACTACCAGGTATGGATGTTCACGCATCATCAGTTCAAACTGTTCTTCCTGAACTGTCAGTACGTTTGGTTTTTTCTTTTTTGGCTCATCAGCACGCATGATTTGCTGTTTCATCTCATGCAATTTTTTGTCCCTGATAAATTCCAGTTCTTTATCATCAAGAATTTTCATTACTTTTTCCCCTGACTATTTTCTAATTTATTGTAACTTTTGCAGTAAAGTATAATAGCGCAGATTGGCAATATAATAACCCCTGTTAAGAAGCGAGGTGGGGTAGTCAGGACATCCCGACGGGCTCATAACCCGTAGACCGATGGTTCAAATCCATCCCTCGCTATTATCTGGTTCGTTTTTTCTTTTCTTTTCTCTCTATAATCTGCAAGAGAAAGAATAATTGTTGTATTATGTTTTAAAACGAGGAGAATCCGCATCTCTTCAATTCGCAGGGATGAATAGGGCGAATCCGGAATTTTCTTCAAAAAAAAACCCGGGTCCGGTTTTTGTAATAACAACCCGTGGTTTAATGCCTCTCTTCTTTTGTCCGGGAGCGCACTAATGTGCTGGAAAACTGTTTTTGATACCAGTGTATCTAAAAAGCCCTCAGTATTATTTCCATTTTCAGGAGAAAACCTGATAATATCTCCTTTTTCCACTTCATTTAGAGATAACTGCACCATTTCACTTTCCACTGATGAAAGCGGGAGAGTATCTATTGCAGTTTTTAGAATTCTCTCCAGTACATCGGTGTATGATTCCTTCTGGCTTTCTTTCAGAGAGTTAAGTTTCTCTCTGATTTCGGGTGAAACCCGAATCATAACAGAGTCCATTTTGGAAATATTAACTCCTGATATTTACTCTTTCTTCATTCTGATAGCAGCAATCCTTTCAAAAAACCCAATAGCACCAGCAATCATTAATACCACTGCAAGTAGTGAAAGGAGAATAATTGCAAGGATTACATACTCAAAATTATTTGCAACAAGGGGTATATTTCCGAAGAGATATCCAGCACTGAAAAATGCAAGTACCCAGAGTATTCCTCCCAATATATTATAAACCGCAAAAGTCCGGTACGGCATCGTGCCAACACCCGCAAGAAACGGAGCAAACGTCCTTATTATTGGGACAAACCTTGCAATTACTATCGTTTTAGAACCATGATGCTCATAAAATGCCCTTGTCTTTTCAAGATGCTCTCTTTTCAGGAATGGGATCTTCATATCAAAGAGCTTCAGACCTACAGTCTTTCCAATCCAGTAATTCACTGCATCACCAAGAATTACAGCGATACATAGAATCCCTATCAATATAGGGATAGGAAAGATACCCCGTGCAGAAAAGGCCCCTATGATAAAGAGGAGAGAATCGCCCGGTAGATATGGTGTCACAACAAATCCGGTTTCAGCAAAAAAAATTATAAAAATAAAGAGGTATGTCAGAACACCGTATTGGTCAATTATCGACGGAAGATAGGTATCAAAATGTAAAGCAACCTGTATCAGTTGTTGTAATAAACCAAACATTGTAGATGTAAGGTTTCTCTGACCAATGATTGAAACTTTTTCTATATTTTACATCCCGTCTCTATTTTGTCCTGAACTTTTGTAATAACACTTTAAGCTGGTCAACACGTTCCCTGACAGATGCAGTCGCACCTGCAACCTCTTCTGTCTGGGCGCTGGACTCTTCAGCAAGCGCAGATAAATCGACCATCCCTTTCTGGTCTGTGACCGTGAGATCGTTAATTATCTGGACCTTATTTGTGACATAACCCGCTGAATCCGCCTGGACTTCAGCGGCTTTTGAGATGTCCATTATGCCAGAGGTGATCTGGTTCATGTCCTGCACCATTTTCCCGAGTGCAAGCACTGCTTCATCGACCATTCTGATGCCACTCACAGTCTCATCATATGAGCGTTTCATGGCAAAACTAGTCTTTTCAGCGTTTTCGTGAATGCCTACAATAACCTCTTCTATCTTTCGGGTCGCCTCTTTTGAATCACCTGCAAGGTTTCGCACCTCCTGGGCAACAACGGCAAAACCACGTCCGTGTTCGCCTGCACGGGCAGCTTCAATCGCAGCATTAAGTGCAAGAAGGTTGGTCTGATTGGCAATATCTGCAATTAAGCGGGCTATTTTTGTAATCTCCTCCATATTGGCATTCAGGTGTCCTATCTCGATGACAGCACTATCTGCTATGGCCTCGACAGCCTTCATCTTGATAGTTGCTGCATTTCCTGCATTTACCGCGGTTTTCCCATCTTCTGTGACCAGTGAGGAGAGACTTTTTAATTCAAGGGTTGTACTTGCTATCTGTTGAATTGATGCTGAAATATCCGTAATTAACCTTGAAAGTTCCCCAAGTTCACTTGATTTTTTTATTGAACTCTGCTGGGTAAGGAGAGCCGTATTTGCAACTCTCTCTGATCCTTCTGCAATATCATTTGCACTTTTTTCTATTTCCTGGAACGCATTAAGGAGAAACTCACTCTCTCTGTGAATTTCCAGAATTATTGATAGTAACTGTGAAGTTGCAGAATTGTGATCTTCTTTAACCCTTTGTAATGGATCATTTTCCCATACAGAAACACTATGAGTCAGGTCTCCTCGTGCAACTGCATTAAGACTCTCTGCCAGTTCACTTACACTCTTTTCCAGCCTGTTTCGAAGTGCGGTTTTTTCGGTAACATCATTGAAAACGGTTAGAAGTTTCTTAACATTACCTTCCTTATCGAGGAGGGGGAGATAATGCCATTCAAGTATATGTTCGCCACTGGGAAAAGCGATAATTGACTCACCATTAATTCTCTTTTTGTGTTTGATAACGTATTCAATGCTCTTACCCTTATGCTGAACATATTTCAGGTCCCGCATAGAGAGTACCCGGGCGTCCTCCTGAGTGAATCCTGATACTTCCAGAAAAGCAGGATTTACTTTCTCAATCTTCAAATCAGTATCCCAGACAAGTATTGGGTATGGGTTTTCATTGATTATTGTTTCAGCATTCTCACGGAGTTCAATTATCTCCTGCATTTCCTTCCTTGCATCAGTGATATCGTTGTAAACCGAAAGAATGGTTGATACTGCTCCCAAATGGTCAATTAATGGGATATAATACCACCCCACAGTTTTTTCACCTGATGGAAAACGAATTACAGCTTCTCCCTCTGCAGACCTTCCGGATTCAAGTGTGTACTCGATATTCTTTCCGGTATGAGAGATATAGTCGAAATCAACTATTTTGAGGTTTTTAACTTCAAACGAAGAAAAACCGGAGAGATTCAGGAATGCCTTGTTCACCTGTATTATCTCCAGTTTTGTGTTACATACAATTATTGGGTAGGGGTTCTCCTCTACCATCGTTTCTGCTCTCTGCTGAAGTTCACTAACTTCTTCCATCTCCTCGTAATGAAGGGTTTCATCAATGTAGCACTCCAGAACGTGAGTTACATTATCACGGTCATCAATGAGTGGAATGAAGTAGTAACGAAGTCGCTTGTCTCCTGATGGAAATCGGACAGTCATAGTTCCAACTCCCCGTTTCCTATACGTAATGGCGTCTTTTGCACTATCGCCTTCTTTATTAATTACGACGAAGTCACTAAGACTCATTCGTACGATTTCGTTCCTGTTGTAACCGCTTAATTTAAGGAAAGCTTCATTGAATGAGTTCATATGAAGAGAACTGTTTACAAGAAGCATCGGGATCGGGTTACCTTCAAAGATAGTGCGGGTCCTTAAGTTTAATGTTGCAACTTCGTGGCCGTACTCCTCTATTTCAGTTTTTTCTTTTGTGATGTCTCTATGGGTTATGAAGGTCCCCCTGAAGTCTGAACCACCAGGGGAAGTAAATGATATAGTTGAAATTGAAGATCTAAGCCATTTTGTGTCCTTTAACCTGGTGGAAATTCTGTAATCAAGATTCCTTTTTTCATCATGGGACTTTATAGCCTGATTAACTGAATCTCTATCTTCTGGATGAATAAGGGAATAAAATAGTGAAGAATCACTTTCGAGAGAATCTTGCGAATAACCCGTTATTTTATTGCAGGACTGAGAGGAAAACAAAACTATTCCATTCTCGTCAAGGAGAACAGACCATTCTTCCTGCGATTGCAGGAGGGTTCTGAAGAGGCTTTCAGGAACCATAAGTGCTATTGATATTAAATTAACTCCATAAGAAATATTGGATTTCACTAAAATACTATGGAGTGATTTTTTTTACGGATAATCATATTTTAAAAGAGAATAAAGAGAACAATAGAAAAATCCCTGTTGGGATTGATCTCCAGGATCCGATAAAAGATCCGGCCCTCGCTTTACACGAAAGATATAGGGGAAAACTGGAAATCCGATCAAAGGTCCCTATAAAAAAACGAAGTGATTTATCTCTTGTTTATACACCTGGTGTAGCCTCGGTCTGCCGTGAGATAGAACGGGACCCGTTTCTTGCGTACCGGTATACCATGAAATCAAATACCATCGCAATTGTTACCGATGGTTCAGCAGTGCTGGGACTAGGAGATATTGGTGGGACTGCTGCAATACCTGTTATGGAAGGTAAAGCGCTGCTATTTAAACGTCTCGCCGGGATTGATGCATTCCCTATCTGTTTTGAGGGCTATCAGACAGATTTTGTGGATGTGGTCCGGAATATTGCACCGGTTTTCGGAGGGATTAACCTTGAAGACATTGCAGCACCAAAATGTTTCCTCGTAGAGGAAGCGCTTCAGGACATTGGAATACCAGTAATGCATGATGACCAGCACGGAACCGCAATTACAGTTCTCGCAGCCCTTCTTAACGCAGCAAAAGTAACAGGACGAACTATTGAAGATATGCGGGTTGTCATCAGTGGTGCAGGGGCTGCCGGATATGCAATTTCACGGATGCTCCGGGGTATCGGATACGAAGACGAAGGTGCAGTCCGGGTAAATGATTTGATTGTAGTCGATACTAAAGGGATAATTTCCAGACACAGGAATGGCCTCTATGACAATAAATACAAATTCATTCTTGCTGATGAGACAAACAGTACAGAGAGGACGGGTTCCCTTGCCGACGCTTTTGAAGGTGCAGATGCATTTGTGGGCGTTTCTTCGGGAGGGATTGTCACGAGTGAGATGGTCCGGTCGATGGCTGACTCACCCATAGTTTTTGCAATGGCAAACCCGGTCCCTGAAATTATGCCTGATATTGCAGAGAAATCCGGAGCTGCAGTTGCGGGAACCGGCAGGAGTGACCTTCCTAACCAGATAAATAATGCTCTTGCCTTTCCCGGTGTTTTTCGGGGTGCACTTGATGCATGTGCAACCAGGATATCAGACCATATGAAAATTGCAGCTGCCTACGCTCTTGCAGGCTGTATAAAAAAGCCACACTCTAAACGCATACTTCCAAACGTCCTCGATAAAAGAGTTGTCCCTGCAATCAGTGCTGCCGTAGTAAAAGCGGCAGATGAGAGTGGATGTGCCAGGTCCTGTAAGATATAGGGCAGATACTCTTAAATCCCTCTTTTAGAGACAAAAACTTTTCAATAGACCGGTTGTGAAATTATAACTCCTTTATCTAATCTATTGGAAGAAGCGACTGATAACTACCATCAAGAAAATCAATACAGCGGAGACTGGACTGTTCACTTGGTATTGATATTGGGTAACACCCGGTAAGACACCCGTTACAGAGATGATCCTCTGGTTCACCTATAATCTCAACCAAAGCTTTCAGTGATATATAGTGGAGTGATTCAGCAGTTATCGTCTCTCTTACTCCCTCCACGTCTTTTTTATTTGCAATGAGTTCTTCTCTTGTCGGCATGTCAACACCAAGGTAACACGGGGCTATGATTGGAGGTGAACCGATTCTCATATGAATAGCTGAAGCTCCCGCATCATGCATCATTTCTATAATCCGTCTCGATGTTGTTCCGCGTACTATACTGTCATCGACAAGAACTACTGAGCGGCCTATGAGATGGTATTTTATTGGGTTCAATTTCATCCTGACCGCTTTTTCCCTTTTGCTCTGAGTCGGCATTATGAATGTTCTGCCCATATACCGGTTCTTCATCAGGCATTCAACGAAAGGAATGTCTGAAGCATCCGAGAGTCCAAGCGCATAAGCGGTCCCTGAATCAGGTACTGGTGATACAGAGTCTGCGATTACTGGCATTTCCCTGTACAACTGTTCCCCTATCTTTCTCCTAATATCATAAACCAATGCTTTGTCGATTACAGAATCAGCGCGTGCAAAATATATGTATTCAAAGATACAGTGTGCATGTCTGTCCGATTTTGCAATCTGGACCGAAATTACAGTATCTCCTCTAGCTTCAATAAGTTCACCCGGATTTATGTCACGTTCCATTACTCCTTCAAGGGCATCTATAGCAACACTTTCTGAGGCTATGACAACGCCATTTCTGGTCCTTCCAAAACAAAGTGGTTTTATTCCCAGGGGATCTCTGAATGCATATAGAATTCCGTCGATAAAAAAAATTACAGAATACGACCCCTGAAGAGTTCGCATGCAGATACGAACCGCATCAACAACCTCTCCTCCCTCCCTTATTTCGTCTATTATGACTTTTGCAATAATTTCAGTATCTGTTGTAGATGTGAAGAACTGACCTTTTCTTTCGTATTTCTCCCTGAGTTCCTGCATGTTTATAAGATTGCCATTATGGGCTATCGAGATGGAGTGCCCCTGGAAGGTAAAGTTAAATGGCTGAAAATTCTCTGGGCGGTTTTCACCAGTAGTCGGGTACCTGACGTGACCTATGCCAACTTTCCCCTTGAGAAAATCGAGGGTATCTCCTTTGAATACTTCAGAAACAAGGCCATGGCCCTTATGCTTGAGAATTGAACAATCATGCCAGGTGGAGATGCCTGCACTCTCCTGGCCACGATGTTGAAGCGCATATAGCGCAAAATAGAGGGAAAGGGAGACACCCGACGAATCAGTGATCCCTGCAATCCCACACATGAGACAGCGATTTAATGTGTTGCTATCTTTGGTCGTTTCGTGATCCAACGATATCCGCGTAACTTTGAGCTTCTTCCGAACCCACAGGAAGAGCAGACCTTATGGCGGCGATGGTAGGATACACTTCCACACCTTCTGCACGCTATATGAATGGTCTTATGCCGTTTGCCCATTGAGGGCGTTCCCTTTGACATGCGCTACACCTACTGAACTGAGGGCGAGATATAAATCACATTATCCCCGCGAATGATCAGAGTACCTAAAGTCTTTATCTGACCATTTTCAATCTCTTCTGCTTTGTCAAGAACAAGGTTCATATGAATATCGTATCCTTGCAAAATACCTTTGATCTCCCTTTCGCCTTTGAGGGAAATGATAACAGGTTGCTTGTTCAGAACCTGATCTAGAATATCTAGGGGTCTCTTTGTCATAAAAATCACTGACATATTCCGCGCTTGGAGTACAATATGTGCGTGAGATTTTTACTTAAATATACCGCCAATAATACCTGTCATAATAGAACCCGTGAGTTCTAACTACATCAATCAGTTATCAGAAAGACCTTTTCTTCGGTTATCTCCAATAATTATGGCAGACAGATGGTTGAACTTTCAATTAAAAAGCGATACAGCCTGAGTAAATCCGGCATTACTGAACTCACAAAAGCGCTTTCGCGTGAGATAGGTCCGGCATCGGATGAGTTTCTCCATGGGAGGATAGAAAGGGCTGAGACGAATACTGGGATGTCACTATTCATTATCGACCGCAAGATCCTTTTATTCTCCGGAGATGGCTGGGTATTTCCCACTCTCAAAGGGGCGCTTACTCACCCCTTTGCAAGTCGCAGGGTTGTTGTGGATATGGGTGCGGTACCTTATGTTGCAAAGGGCGCTGATGTGATGCGGCCAGGGATTGTCAGTTATTCAGATGACTTCAAAGAAGGCGATCCAGTACATGTGGTCGAAGAGCGCCATGGAAAAACACTTGCAATCGGTAAAGCGCTTATCTGTTCAGAGTTGATGAGTGAACACGAGTCAGGTAAAGTAATAAAGAATCTTCACCATATCGGCGATCCGCTCTGGAATCTTGAACTTTAATATTGAGTTTAAGCTATCCTCCACCATCCCTAAAAATAGCCGGGTTATTAGCCATGACCGTTACCGATTAATATGGCTGTTTGCATAAAAGTTCTGTATATGGGCAAACTGATCGATACACTCCTGGGAAGATCGATAGCAACCACTGAAAACGACTATATGGATCTTGATCTCTCGGCGTATGAGGAAGCCGGGTCCGGTTCTGTAGCCGTATATGTGAAAATAGCAAGCATTGGAGACCTTAAAGAGAGTCCGAGGATAAAGGACGAGGTCTATAAAGGGAACATTGTCGTTGTTGATATACAGAGACTCAAGATGGATAAAATATTGTATGAAAGAATCCTGAAAGACTTTAAAGAGGTCGCAAATGATGTAAACGGGGATATTATCGGTCTTGGTGAACAGAGGTATGTCATAGTCACCCCAAAGGGTGTAAAGATATCCCGTGATAAGATAGGTGGTGCGCTCTAGTGCAGACATCGATGCAGGGCCCATGCCCTGCATGCGGTGAAGATGTAGAATTCCTGTACGCAACTGAGAATGTCCCCTACTTTGCAGATGTCCTTATAATCCGGGTTCTATGTCCGGTCTGTGGATTCCGCTATGTGGATACCCAGGTTCTTTCAGAAAAAGAGCCAATTAGATGGGAACTGTATGTTGACGATCCAGAAGACCTTACGATCAGGGTTGTCCGCAGTACTAATGGTTCAATCGAAATACCTGAATTAGGTGTCCGAATAGATCCAGGCCCCGCATGCGAAGGATTTATCTCAAATGTTGAAGGTATCCTCGACCGTATCGAGCATGTTGCAGACTCTGTTCTTCTCTGGGCAGAAGAATCTGAACGTGAAAAGGCAACAGAGTTTAAAGAGAAGGTTCTGAAGGTTCGCAGTGTCAGGGAACCCTTCAGGATAATTATCGAGGACCCGTCCGGAAACAGTGTGATATTTGCAGAAAAAGCTAAAAAATGCGATTATATCCCTGAAGAGGATGAGAACGAAGCCGGATAAATTCAGGTTTCTTCACTGAATCCTTCTCCCCTTAAGGTATACTCCGGTTCCGTCTTTTATCTCTCCTATAATTTTTGCACCATGCACCATCTCAAGCACTCTGGGTGCGGATGATAACGGGACCACAAAAACATAACCCATCCCCATATTAAAGGTCCTGTACATCTCATTATACTCAACTCCGCCCTCTCTCTCTATCCAGCGAAAGATGTCGCAGGGGGGGATGGGATCAGTTATATCAAACATTTTACCTGTAAGCCTCGAGAGGTTAAGGAGCCCTCCTCCGGTGATATGGCACATTCCATGGACTTCGCATTCATTTGCAACGATAAGGCTTTCATGATAAATTCGTGTAGGTGTCAGGAGTTCTTCACCTGCCGTTTTTCCCCATGGGAGCATTTTATTGAGTCCTCCTGCCCGCAAAGCTACTTCCCGTGCGAGAGTGAGCCCGTTACTATGTATTCCTGATGAGGTAACCCCGATAATGACATCGCCCTCCTCAATCTTCTCACCTGTGATAACTTTTTCACGCTTTTGGACCCCGAGACAGGCTCCTGCAAGGTCAAGTCCATTTATGACGCCCTTTAATGTTGCAGTCTCCCCACCGACTATCTCAAGATTTGCGAGTCTTGCACCTGCATTAAGTCCACGTCCTATCTCTGCCATGATTTGTGTTGAGAAAGATTCAGCCGCGATATAATCTACAAAAGCAACTGGTTCAAGGTTCATCACATAGAGGTCGTTTACATTCATTGCAATGCAGTCGATACCTACTGTGCTCCAGTCGGAAAGTTCTTCAGCTATGCATAATTTCGTTCCGACACCATCGACTGCGAGTGCAAGGTAATATTCGCCGAACTTAATAAGTCCGGCAAAATGGCCTATGTCACCCGCCATTCTGACTGATCCTTCTCTCCTGTGGGTAAGTTCCCTGACCAATGATCTTACAACCAGAGATTCATGATCGATATCGACACCGGCGTCCCTGTAATTCAGCATCTTTCCTCTTCCGGTTCACTTGAGAGCTGGAATTCGTCATGAAGCGCCTGAATCGCTTTTGGTCCGTCCTCTTTCCTGACGACAAATGAAACGTTTGCTTCACTTGATCCCTGCGAGATCATGATTATATTGATACCTGATCGCCCCATTGCCGTAAAGATCCTGCCGCCAGTGCCTGCGGCACCTGCCATGCCCGCCCCTACAACTGCAACTGCACAGACATCCCTGTTCTGTGTGACTTCACGGACAAAACCCCGTTTAACAAGCACCCCTAGTGCATCAGAGGCGATGGAGAGCTGTTCTTCCTCAATTATAAGCGAGATATTTGCTTCACTTGAAGCCTGTGAAATCATCATGATATTGATATCATGGTCTGCAAGCAGTGAAAAGATGGCTTTGGCAACACCAGTCCTCCCTACCATCTGCGCGCCATTGATATTGATCCCACCAACTTTATCGATATATGTGAGAGCTTTTACTACCCGGGTATCACACTGACCGCTTTCGATAATACATGTGCCTGGATGTGAGGGGTTAAATGTATTTTTTACCCGTACCGGGATCCCTCTTCTCATGGCTGGCTCAATTGAACGTGGGTGCATAACCTTGGCTCCAAAAAATGAGAGTTCCATCACTTCAAGATAAGAAACAACCGGAAGTACCCGTGCTTCAGGAACAAGTCGCGGGTCAGTTGTCATGATCCCATCCACGTCAGTCCAGATCCAGATCTCATCTGCGTCTATACCGCTCCCTATCACTGCGGCAGAATAATCTGAACCACTTCTCCCAAGGGTAGTAATCTGACCTTTCCGGGTGCAACCCATGAAGCCCATGATGACCGGGACAGAATTTGCAAGCAGTGGAACTACCCTTGACCTTATGTGGAAATCACTTTCCGGTAAGGCAATTGCATCCCCATGATTTTCAGTGGTTACTATACCCGCTTCACACCCGTCAAGAACAGTTACTGGAATTTTCTTCTGCATCATCGCAGCAGCGACGACCGGTGCATTTAGTCTCTCTCCAAAACTTATGATATAATCTTTTGATCGGGGTGTCAGTTCGCGGAGATGGAATAATGCATGAAGTATTCCACGCAGGTTTTTAAGTCTGTCCTCTATAATGCGCGTTGCCTCCTCTGAATATTGAGGTGCAACCTCATTAAGGACTTTTAAGTGCCTTGCACGGAGTGAATCGATAAAAGGTTCAATCGGAGTTGTATCGGTACTTTCGACTATCTCATTTGACATCCCGATTAACTGGTCTGTTACACCTCTCTGCGCTGATATCACGACTGCGATCTCAGACCCGGCATTACGATAATGCTCAATTATTCCTGTAACTTTACCGATACTGTGGACATCAGCGACTGAAGTGCCGCCGAACTTCATTAAAAACCTCATTTTAGCCTCTCACTCTTTTCTATTGATCCTCCCGCCCTCAACGAACATGTCACAGACGGGATTTTGCATCTTATGTGGGTTCAATTGTGTTTTATCTGAACTTATCTCTATATATTAGTGTAATGGAGCAGGATAAGAGCCATGTTCTCGTAATCGGGAGTGGTGGTGCAGGGATAAGGGCAGCAATTGAAGCCTCAAAATACGGTGAAACAGTCCTCGTCTCAAAAACACTCCTTGGTAAGGGAGGCTGCACCACCATGGCAGAAGGTGGATATAATGCAGTCATGAGAGATTGTGACAATTGTGAAGACCACTATGAAGACACGATGAAAGGGGGTGCTTATCTCAATGAGCCTAATCTGGTGCGAGCGCTCACAAATGAAGCACCGGACAGGATGAAAGACCTCATAAACTGGGGTGCGGTCTTTGATGTGACTCCTGAATGTACAATTGCACAGCGCCCTTTTGGAGGCCAGAGGTTCCCAAGGACTTGTTTTGCAGGTGACAGGACCGGCCACGAGATGATTGTTACCCTTTCTGAACATTTAAGGGCGACATCTGTCAGGATTTACGAAGAGATATCAATTATCTCCCTTCTAACTGATGACGGGAGGGTTACAGGTGCACTTGGAATAGAAAGGTCCGGAGAAATGCGAGCTTTCCTTGCAGATGCGACCATCCTTGCAACAGGAGGCGGGACAAGGATCTATGATATCTCGACAAATTCTTCGAGCGGGACAGGAGACGGCTATGCACTAGGTTATCGTGCAGGGGCAGTGCTTATCGATATGGAGCAGGTCCAGTTCCATCCCACCGGTGCCGTCTATCCCTATGATGCCAGGGGAAGGCTTGTTACCGAAGCCGTGAGGGGTGAAGGGGGCATCCTACTTAACACGAAAGGGGAACGATTCATGTCAAAGTATGACCCGGAACGCATGGAACTGTCGACCCGTGATGTTGTTGCAAGGTCAATAGCGACCGAGATACTCTCAGGAAACGGGACAGAAAGGGGCGGAGTCTACCTCGATGTGAGCCATCTTCCTGCAAAAACAATTGAAGAGAGGCTTCCCGTTATGCTTGAACAATTTCTTGCATATGGTGTTGATATCAGGACAGAACCTATGGAAGTCGCTCCGACAGCCCATCACATGATGGGCGGGCTCAAAATATCAGAAGAGGGATTGACCTCTATTCCAGGGCTATATGCATGTGGCGAAGTCAGTGGTGGTGTGCATGGTGCAAACAGGCTTGGTGGAAATGCACTTGCAGAGACACAGGTGTTTGGAAAGCGTGCAGGCGAATCAGCAGGTAAATCAAGGGAAAGTGAGAAGGTCCTACCTATAAATCAGGTTAATGATCAGGAAAAGCGCCTGCAGGCATTTTACCATGGAGATATTCAGCCAGTTGTTGTTGAAATGGAGCTTCGTCAGCAGATGTGGCAGAAAGCAGGAATTTTCAGGACGGCTAAAGACCTTGAAGTTGTCGGAAAGGCAATTGAGAATCTTGCGGTAATGAATATGAAAGCAAGTTCAGGAGAGAACCTTGCAGGCTGCTGTACCGTTCAGAACATGTATTGTACTGCATCCCTTGTTGTAAACTCTGCACTAATTCGAAAAGAGTCCCGCGGAGCGCATGTCAGAAAGGACATAAGACAGGACTGGGACGCTTTGAACTCTCCGTTTGGCCATACATGGATCTCTCTCACTAGTTCAGGCGCAGAGATGAGGAGAAATCTATGAAAAAAGAGATATCTGCTAAAGTTTTTCGCTTTGATCCCCTAAAAGAGGAAGAACCCAGATATATAGAATATTCAGTGGAAGTGGAAGAAGGAGCACGGGTCCTCCATGTTCTGCATGCAATACAGTCAATCCACGACCCATCACTTCAATACCGCTACTGCTGCGGGTCTGGTCAATGCGGGAGCTGCGCGGTAAGGGTTAATGGCGAACCGGTCCTTGCATGTATGGAGGAAGCCAGGGACGGGATGACGATTGAACCACTTAATCTTCCCCTTGTAAAAGATCTAATCGTTGACCTGCCTCAGTTTCTTAATACTCTGCCTTGCCTTGTGCCAGAAGGAGAGGGTGAGGTCCCTCTGCCCGATGTGACAAGTGAGATAAAACCATTACGCAGTTGCATAGGGTGCCTGGCATGCGTTTCTGTCTGCCCTGCAATGCAGGTTGCTGAATTTGCAGGCCCGACCGCAATGAGGCAGGCAATGAGGCTCACACTTGACCCCAGGGACAAAGAAGAAAGGGTCAGCAGTTCTGTTAGAGATGGCCTTTTCACCTGCACAACATGCCAGGGCTGCTACAAGGCATGTCCAAAAGAGATTGCAATCCCTGGAAAGGCAATAGAAAAACTAAGGGCACTTGCCCATGAGAAAGGGCTCACTCTTGACCGCCATCTTGAAGTTGCAGCTCTCATAAGGGAGACAGGGAGAAGTGTTGCCAGTTCCAACCCGGGGTTCCTGGATAAGGTTGCCAACGTGATTGAACCCTGCGGAGATGTACGTGGCACTGTCGGTTTTTTTGTAGGATGTATGTACAACCTCCGGCTCCCACAAACTGCTTTTGATGCAATGGAGGTTTTAAAAAGGAACGGGATTCGAATAATAATCCCAAATGAGCAGGTCTGTTGTGGTTCTCCCCTGATACGAACAGGTCAGACAGAATTCCTTCCAGCCCTGAAAGCGAGAAATATCGAGTCTTTTGTCGCGAGAAAAATTGACATTGTAATGACAATGTGTGCAGGGTGTGGTTCTACTCTCAAGCATGACTACAATACTCCTTTTAAAGTGATGGACATATCAGAAGTTCTGACAACTTATGGATTCGAGTTGCCTGCCCAACTTGGTATAAAGGTAACTTACCATGATCCCTGTCACCTGATGAGGGGTCAGGGTGTCCATGAAGAACCCAGGAGGATTATAAGGGCCTGTGCAGACCTCGCTGAGATACCACAGGTCTGTTGCGGAGCTGGTGGAGGTGTCCGTTCTGGTCTTCCGGAGGAGGCTGCCCTTCTGGCGCTCAACCGTAAGAAATTAATTGACACAACCGGGGCAGATATGGTCATCTCCTCATGTCCTTTTTGTGAGTTCCATCTCGCTGAACACACAAAGAAAGAAATAATGAATATTTCATCTCTTCTGCTTCGAGCCTACAACGAAAAAGACCTGAATAAACCGGGGTGAGCGGGTTCTTTGAAGGTTTCGGCCGGATTAAGACAGGAGTCCCATTCCTCTTTTCCTGATTCTGAAGATAATGAAAAAAGATCTCACATTCCTGGTGTATTCCTGACTGGAGTGATGGAGGTTAGTGGTATAAAAGTCCGGGTAGCTGAAGGTGAGTTCTGGACCTCAAAACAGAGGGATGGACATTCACTACATGAAATCTCTTACAGGGCTTGCTTTAAACCACAACTTCCGCATTTCTTTTTGGAACATCTTTCAAGGCCCGGGGACTGGATCTATGATCCTTTTAGCGGAAGAGGCACTACAGCAATTGAATCAGGCCTACTCTCGCGAAATGTTATAACAAATGATGCAAACCCTTTATCGGCACTCCTGACAATTCCAAGATTCTTCCCTCCTGCAAGGGATGAATTACATAAAAGGCTTGAAGATATCCCTCTTGTACCTGAAACGGAACCAGATATGGACCTCTCGATGTTCTATGATAAAAAGACTTTCGGCGAGATATCTGCAATCAGGGATTATATATCAGAAAGACAAAAAGACGGAGTGTATGATGAACTTGACGGGTGGGTTCGCATGGTCGCAACAAACCGTCTTACCGGTCACTCGCCTGGTTTTTTTTCAGTTTACACACTCCCTCCCAACCAGGCAGTGAGCCCTGAACGCCAGAAAATTATTAATGAAAAACTGCAGCAATCGCCTCAATACCGAGATACTCACAAAATATTAGAGAAAAAGTCTGCAAGGCTTATCTCTGACCTTAAACCCGGTGAGAAGTTGAGGCTGTCAGAGATAGGAAGGAAAGGGATTTTTCTCACAGGTGACGCGAGAACTACACCACAAATAGACGATGAATCAGTCACCATAACTATAACCTCGCCCCCGTTTCTGAATATAGTACAATATTCAAAGGATAACTGGCTTAGGTGCTGGTTTAATGGAATCGATGGGGAAAAAGTTGCAGGTTCCCTCACTCTAACTCCAACAGTTTCGAAATGGGAAGAGGTAATGGGTTCAGTCTTTAAGGAGTTGTACCGGATTACGAAACCGGAAGGTCATGTTGCGTTTGAAGTCGGAGAAGTGAGAAAGGGGAGTATAAAACTTGACGAGCATGTAATTCCCCTAGCATTATCTGCAGGCTTTGAATGCTCCCTTGTATTGGTTCAGACACAAAATTTCACAAAAACTGCACATATATGGGGAATTTCTAACAATTCGGGTGGTACAAATACAAACCGGATAGTACTACTTCAAAAAAATTGATCTTCAGATTCAACTGGCTATCAGGTATTCATAGGCAGATAGAGCGGCCTTTGCGCCTTCGCCCGCTGCAATTATTATCTGTTTACCCTTGACGTTTGTACTGTCTCCCGCAGCATATATCCCTTTTTCAGATGTATTGCAATTTATATCGATTATTATCTCGTTTAAACCATTTAATTCAACGAGGCCGTCAATGAATGCAGTATTTGGGATCCAGCCTATCTCAGTAAAAAGGCCGTCTAAAACAATGTCAGACTCAATTTTTGTCTCTTTATCCATTATCCGGATCATATTAAGCATATCTCCGCCTTCAAGACTTGTGATCATGGTCTCTTCATGAACAGTTATATTTGATTTTTCACTCAATGATGTCTGATAGACTTCATCCGCTTTAATTGTACTCCGGACAATAAGATGAACCTCTTTTGCTATGGAACTCATCTCAATTGCAGTCTGGAGGGCTGAATTCCCTCCTCCAACAACTGCTACAGTTTTGTCCCTGAACAGAGGACCATCACAAGTTGAACATACTGAAATACCGCGGCCAAGGAACCTGTCCTCGTCATTTACTCCGAGTTTTCTCGGACGTTTCCCTTGGGCAAGAATAACAGCTCTTCCTATATATTCCGAATCATTTGCAGTTGAAACCCTGAAATTTCCATCTTCTTTTGTAATCTTAATTACAGAACTGAGTTCGAGGCCAACATCCTGTTCTCTGACCTGCTCCTCAAAGCGTTTCATAAGTTCTTCGCCTGATACCATCCGGTATCCCATATAGTTCTCGATTGCCCAGCTTTCAAGAGCCTGTCCGCCAATGTTTTCAGAGATCAAAAGTGTCTTTACCTGTTTTCTTGCACAATATACCCCTGCAGTCAGTCCTGCAGGGCCGGCACCGATTATGATGATATCATAGATGTTTCCAGTTTCACCAGGGGTAAAGATTTCTTTTAAGCGCTGTGCATCAAACCCGATTATCACTTCTTTGTCCACAAGAATGACCGGTACTCCAAACTGGCCTGATAATTTGACCATTTCTTCCGCTGCAACCCGGTCTTCACTGACATCAATATTTCTGAATTCTACCCCGTTTTTCTCGAGAAAAGCCTTAGCCATCCTGCAATAAGGGCAGTTTTGAGTGGAATATACGGTTACTTTTTCCATTACCCATTTCTTTGTAGGGAAGGGTATAAACGTGTTGAGGAGGTGGGACAGGAGAAGGTATATTGAGAGGTACTCAGTAACATGATAGGGTTACATATGAAAACTTTAAATTGGGCCGTTCTGCTCATATCAATTGCATTAGTACTTGTTTCAGTGCCGCTCTTTGTCTCTGCACAACCAAATGATCAGATTCTGATTCAGTCAACTGCAACAGTTCCACCAACCACAGGTTTAGTAGAGAGAGCGGGCATAGGGATCTCCAACGAAGGAGATGTCCTCCTCGTTGGTATGACTACAACACCAGTCACTGTCACACCTACTGGGAATGTTACTGTCACACCTACTGTGAATATTACGAATGTTACCAAGAAAGTAACAACTGCAGTTAAAACACCTACTATAAAACCGACCAAAAAGGTTACAACGACACGTAATGTTACCAATGTCACCCGCACCGTAGCGGTGAATGTTACTACTATGAAAAATGGGAATAATGCTTTTGTAACCGGAACTGCACCGGTTCAAAAGTATAACGGTCCGGTACTGACACCTTTTACAACACTGATTGTCGGATTTACAACTAGTCCTGCCTTAAACTCGAGTTCCTATACTCACACCCCATTCCAAAGCTGGATGTGGCAATAACTCTTAACTCATTTTTTAAATAAGTTACAAAATTGGTATCAGGTTTGATACGAACCTCAGTCTCCGATATTATACCCTGTTAGTACTCATATAGTTTATAAATTGAAGGAGACTAAATATCACAATTAATGGATGGGGTTGACCGGGCAATCCTTGAAGAGCTGATGAGCGATGCGAAAATCCCAATGGCTGACCTTGGGCGGCGTATGGGTATCGCTCCATCAACCGTCTTTAAAAGGATTGAAAAACTTAAGAAGGACGGTGTTATTGAGCGGTTTACTATTGCAATCGATCCAAATTTTATCGAGGATTCGACAGTCGCATTTCTCTCAATCAGGATTGAACCCGGTATTCGTGACACTATAGAGAAGTTCCTGCTTAATAAGAGGCAGGTGCGTGAGGTGTACGAAGTGCTGGAACCAAATGACTTTCTTGCAAAGATTACCGTGAAGGATATTAGTGAACTTAAATCCGAAATTCTTATTCCTCTTGGTGAAATGGACGGCGTGAAAGAGATAAACACTATCCTTACTGTTAGGAAAGTTAAGGAGCAGGCATATATCGGGTGACAGAATGGAAGCGAAACTATTGATATCCGGCCCTAAACGTCCCTGGAGTGGATGAAATGGTCAATGCAGAGTTGATCTATGGAATACTTGCAGTTATAACGCTCCTGCTTGGGGCAGTATTGACCGTCCTTATTTACATTGCATATACCCGGGTTAAAGAGCGAACTCTCCTCTATTTCAATCTGGGCCTCTTCATTCTTGTTATCGGGCTAATATTTACTGACCTTTCAAACTTTGCAGGAGTTTCAGACAAGATTGTCTTTTGGACTGCAGTGTGTTCAAGGATACTTGAGATTACAGGGATCGGCATCATGATAATTGCAGTAATTCGCTAGGTAAACCGGGGGAGACTGATGGAATTCTGCTCAATGTTTGGAGATAACTGGAGAAGAATAAAAGCCTCAAAACTCTGGAACCCATATGATATCAGTGATGCGCTTATCCTGAAAGTTATGGGTTCGGGTAATATTTCGGCAGTAAATGAACTTTTGAACCAGGCCTATGTTCTTGGAATGGAAGATGGCATCCGGATGTTTTCAAGGGCTGGGCATGAAAAAAGCAGACTAATGCTCGCAGAGAGTTTTCTTCTCATGTGTGGCGTCCCTTTTGAAAGAAGCTCTGTTGACACGTATACTGGCACAATCCGGGTCAGGTTAACCCCTCTGTCGCACCATATCTCAATCTTTTCAGAACCTGATGTGAGGGTAGCATATATTAAAGGATATTTGTCGTCCCTGATTCCGGATGGGTCATTTAAGGACATGGAGGATGAATTTCTATATACATACAGGATTCCCTCTCAATCGGTTTGAACAATTATTAAAATCCAGTTTAACTATAATCTATCGAGACAGGCTGTTACTTCCTCAATAAACTGATGCACATCATACTTTCCCTCATATATATTTGTGTAAACCAGTTCATCATTCAATTTTGCATATCCATGGACCAGGATGTTTCGAAAACCCTTCATATTACGTAACTTGTCAGATAACTTTATTGATAGCCAGTCTCCTGAAAGACTATCCAGTATCCCCTGCATCATCACCAGGTATTCCTGCACAGGTTTCCCGGTAAAGCATAGAGCAGATGTCAGTTATAAGTTCGATAATTAATAACTAAATTAAAGAGCATATCGCGGTCATTCATCAAAAGGATCTTCCCTTCTCCAATAACCCTCACTTTAATGTAAAGGGGAAGGAGCGAGAAAAGAGAGATATCCAGAGGTTTCTCTCCTGATGCCCCATATCTCCCGGAATAATAAAGAAATCTTTGAAAAAAAGCTGATTTTTCAACTAATGATGATATTATACAGAGATCAATATCACGAAAACTCTCATCTGTAACGGAACTTCCGTAGTGGTAAATTGCGAGAATACTAGGATCTTCTCCTGCCTCACGAAGAAATTTTAGTAATAGCGGATTTGTATCTGTTCTCGTCTGATTTCGTATCTGCATAAAAGTCATTTTCTCAATTCAACGTGACTCGTTGGATTCATAATTCCATAAATATATGTATCTTTTTTTAAGACTCGTATTAACTTTCCTTTGTCAGAGGAAATCCGACTCAATGGGACTTTCCGGTTACGGTGATGTAATCACGCGGTCTTATGTATTCAATCACTCCTTTAAAAAATTCCGACATTTTAAAAAAATGTGCATCAGGTCATTAAGGTCTAGCGCAATCCATTGGTTGTTCTCATGAGGACGGTGTGAAAATGACCGGGCAACTACCAAAAAAAATTCTGTTCGCTTGTCTTTATGCCAGGATACACCCGAAGCTTTTATTTCAAGATCCTTAATTATGCGTTCTTCATTCAATGATGATATTGGTGTCCCCACGTTCCAGAATGTCAAAATAGGGGTTAACGAACCTGAACTAGAAATCAAAGAGGTTGAGAGAGATAATAAAGACCTTTCCTGCTCTTTGAATTTTCTGTAACGGATCTTTCTATATATAAGGTGGAGATCGATAAGAACAGAGAGATACTTATTCACAACACTTTTCGATAATCGCGTTCATTCTTTTTTAACTACCTGGTTTATCGCGAAAAAGTTTCGGGTAATTAGCGAAACATGACCTCATTCGACAGTTACAAGGATAAGGAGATCCATATAGATGATAGGTTTAGATATGAGATTCCTTGATGTTAAGACCGATTTTGCGTTTAAAAAAGTATTTGGGTCTGACAACTCAAAAGATATTCTTCTCTCTTTTCTTAATGCAGTTCTCGACTTTGAGGGCCACCTCGTTGATAACCTTGAGATTCTTGATCCCTACCAGATCCCGCTTATAGATGGGATGAAGGATTCATATGTGGATGTCAAAGCCCGTCTTGATAACGGGACACATGTTATTATTGAGATGCAGGTTCTGAACTATGAAGGGTTTGAGCAGCGTATCCTCTATAATGCAGCGAAGACGTACTCAACTCAGATTGTCCGCGGCGGTCAATACTTCTCTTTGATGCCTGTAATTGCACTTACTCTGACTGATTTTGTTATGTTTCATGATATTCCGGATGTACGTTCTGAGTACCGGATGAAAGAGGTCAACTCCCATAGGGAATACAATGGCGATCTGCGTCTTGTTTTTTATGAGCTTCCGAAGTTCACAAAGACTGTTGATGATCTGAGTACACTCGAGGAGAAATGGTTGTTTTTCGTTAGCGAAGCTGGCAGCCTTAAACTCAAACCGGAAACTCTTACAAACATCCCCGAGATAAAAAAAGCCCTTGATATTGTTAATGAAGCAGGAATGTCACTGGATGAACTGGAAATACAACGAAAACACGAGGATTTTAATATGATTCAGCGGGAGTCACTTAAAAAAGCTCAAAAAGACAGTTATGCAGAAGGAAGGGCAGATATCATCCGGTCTATGATCAAAGCCGGGATTACCATTCGCGAAATCGCCAGGATCACAGGGCTGCCAGAGAACGAGATCAATCGATGTTTAGTGGATTGAGACACTTCCTGGTCGAAACTAGTGAACTCGCATTGAGATCAGGCCTACTTGCATTATTTTAATAGTGGACAAGGAATAACCTGATATATTACTAATTTTATACGGATTTCATAACTAATTGGAAATTCCTATA
>Ga0209083_1001231_pt1 | contig 30407 bp, 33 predicted proteins | sample AM7aDNAmetaG_FD_184132 | JGI IMG/M metagenome (GOLD analysis project Ga0209083, IMG submission 184132) | Freshwater microbial communities from Finland to study Microbial Dark Matter (Phase II) - AM7a DNA metaG (SPAdes) (version 3) | ecosystem: Environmental > Aquatic > Freshwater > Lake ... | reverse complement strand
GTCCCGCTCCAACTCCATGATTGATTTTAACCCTATCTCTATTATCCTTCCCAATAAATCTGAACTTTTGGTCTCGGTTAATAAGTTTTGGAACTCATCCAAAAAATCTTTTGTAACTTTCGTTTGTGTTTTTGCCATGGCTGATGTTTTTATGTTTAATGACCTTATACGTCATTTTTTCAGCCGTGGCTTTTTTAATTTTACAGAAACAAAGTTACACTACGATAAAATGATTTCCTGTATCATCATCGATGATGAAAAAAGGGCCCTGGAAACCTTTGAAATGATAGTTCAGAGGTATCTCCCCGAAAAACTGAAGGTTTGTTCTACAGCCACATCGGTCAAAGGGGGAGTGTTTGAGATAAATAAATTTCATCCTGAACTTGTATTTCTTGATATAGAAATGCCCGGTGAGAACGGGTTCAGGTTGTTCGACTATTTCGATAATGTGGATTTCGATGTTATATTTCTGACAGCATACAGGAACTATGCGATCGAGGCAATCAGGTTTTCAGCTTTCGACTACCTGCTCAAACCCCTGGATTATAATGAACTGTCTGCTGCGATTTCAAGGTATGAAACCACAAAGAAAACAGAATCCAATAATACAAGGATACAGGCATTGATCAGCAACCTGAATATCGGAGCCGATATAAATGCCAAGATCGCGTTACCGACCGTTACAGGATATATGATGGAAAAGATAAGTCATATAGTTTACTGTGAAGCCGACGAGAATTATACCCGGATCCATACGGTGAGGGGAGAAATAATTATGGTATCACGCACCCTCAAGGTGGTGGAAGAAATGTTGCCTCAGGAGTATTTTTTCAGGATACATAAATCATACCTGGTCAACATGAACTATGTAAAAAGTTACAACCGGACCGAGGGGCATAAAATCCTCCTGGAAACAGGAACGGAACTTGAAATTGCAACAAGAAGGAACGAGGAATTCGTTAAAGCGCTTACCAAAGCCAGAAACTGATTTATGAGCCTGAGTTTTCTCTACCGGTTCCTTAAAGTATTTTCATACCTCGGCATGATTCTTCTTTTTACTTCGGATTTGTTTGCCCAGAATTACTATTCCAGGAATTTTACCATGGACGATGGCTTGCCGTCAAACACAGTAAGGTCAGTGTTCAAGGATTCGAGGCATATCATGTGGATAGGTACTTCAGCAGGACTTTGCCGGTATACAGGCAGGGAGTTTAAAGTCTATAACTCTGCTGACGGATTAGGAGCTGAGAACATCTTTGATATCACCGAAGACGGGGAAGGAAACCTGTGGATAGGTGGAATGGCAGGGGGTATTTCGAAATTCGACGGGAAGAAGTTTGTTAATTATACCACACGGGATGGGTTGGTATGCAATGATGTACGAAAGGTATGGTGGTCGAAAAAATTTCATCTTTTATTTATAGGGACCAACAGGGGCTGCAGTGTATTTGACGGTAAAAAGTTTTATTCTTATTCTGATAAAGACATCGGCAGCAATTCGGGAACCTGGTTCGTACTTGGTTTTGTCGAGAGGGCCGATCATGTTGATGTGTGGGCTTACGGTTATAGTGATGTTCATTATTATTATCCGTCTTCACATAAATTCAGCCTTGGCAGGGCAGGACCCTATTCATTAAACTCTTCTTCAACTTCCCCTGAATGTTTAAAAAACGGCGACACGGTATGGAGCTGGGCGAGAAGCGGAATAAAAGTATGGAACGGTGGACTTAAAAAAGCCTTCGACAGCATGGGGCAGGTTTTCCATATGTACCCTGATGATATGGGGCATGCGTGGATCGCAGCCTGGGCCGAGATGCCCTCAGGGCCAGGGATGCCGGGAGGACTTTACTATTATGATGGCAAAACAGTTCATCGTATAAGTGAAAAAGCCGGGATCACCGATGTGTCGGTATGGACTGTGTTCTATGACTCGGTTTTCCATTCCGTATGGGCAGGTACCCTCCACCAGGGCTTGTACAGGATACCCATACCGGTGTTTGAATGGTTCGAGCCTTCATATTTCGGGTTGTCGTCAATAAACCTGAATGACATCTATTTTGACAATAATAATAACCTTTGGATGGCTTCAACCCGTGAACTCATCCGCATGAACAAGGATAAAACGTTTTACCGTTATCCGCAAAAAGTCATCAAGGCGGCACAGAAGAAAGCCTATGCAAAATATTATCCCGAGATGTATGGATATCGTATGGACAAATCAGGATCTTACGAGAAATACCAGAAACTGAAGTCCGTATACAAATTCCGTTTTCCTAATCCTTACACTGCCGTATTTACAAACTTCGGTACCCTTAAAATCACGAGTCCGGGAAGCTTGTATAATCCTTACTTATACCGTAATGACTTCAAAAAAGGTTTGAAAGGATTTGACGATACAACTGCTGTTTTTTATTCTGCTATCGCTGCAGATTCACGAGGTAAGATATATATTTCAGGAGGTTTCGGGTTAAGCTCTTTCAGCCTCTCCGGGGATATGAAAATTCCCGAAGTAATTCCGGTTACAGGAAATTTATGGGTAATGGGCTTCGACAGCCATGATTCCCTATACTGGTCATCCTATTGGGATAAAGGCCTGTCACATATCGCGATGAATCCCGGGCTGATGTACCCCGATAATTCCTTTTATACACCTGAAAAAGACAACGCCCCAGAAAGCCCAGTAAGAATGATTGTAAGAGGCAACGAGATATGGTGTGCAAGCCGCTTCAGCGGAATCAATCTTACCGAGAACGGGAGGAACTATGCTTTTTGCAAGCAGGATTCAACACTTCCCCTGAGTATCAATGATATTTGTTTTGACGGCCCTCTTAACATTATAGCCGGGGCAAACAACGGGGAAATCATAATTGCAAGAGTTGATGGTGAACGGCTTAACGTATTATCACGCCTGGGTACGAAGGACGGCATCCTCGGCAAAAGTATCCGATGGCTGGTGACAGATAAGCACAGGAACCTCTTCATAGGTACAAATGTTGGTCTCAACCTGATAAACCTTAATGAACTGGACTCAACAGGAAAAGCCAGTTTGAGGTTTTATTCAAAGGAAACGGGGTTTACCAGCCTGAACGGGAAGAAAGCTGTTGTTGACCCTTCAGGCGACATCTGGATTGCAACAGACCGTAACCTCTGCAGGCTTAATTTTAACCGGCTTCAAAACCATCCTGCCCATGCAGTAAAACTGATCCTCACAGGCCTTGATATAAATAATATGCCTGTTGAAAAACTCGATGCTTGCTCTACCGATGCATGGTTTGGCTTTCCTGATAAACTACTTACTTTGTCACACTGGCAAAATAACCTGGTATTTTATTTCGATGCCCTGAATTATCTCGATGCCGAACACCAGACATTCAGGTACAGGTTGCTGCCGGTAATTAAAGCATGGAGTGCCTACTCAACGGAACATAAGGCTGTCTTTACAACCCTGAGGCCAAACCATTACCAGCTTGAGATCGAGGCTGTAAACCCGCTTGATCAAAGCAAGCATAGTCGTATAACCTATGGTTTTATTATCAGGCCCCCTGTTTACTTCACCTGGTGGTTTATCCTGGTTTCATTGATCCTTGTTATTGGTATTACCGCGTTTATTATCCACCTGAGGCTGCTCCAGGTCAGGAAAGAAGAAAAACAAAAAGCAGATGTAAGGCTTGAACTCAATAATATTGAATTGAAAGCGCTGAAAGCCCAGATGAATCCCCACTTTATATTCAACGCTATAAATGCCATCCAGAGTTTTATTTTAAGCAGTAATGTTGACAAGGCCCTGTATTACCTGTCGCTATTTTCCAGACTGGTAAGGAAAACCCTGGAAAATGCCTCAAAAGAGTTTATCCCATTGGGAGAAGAACTGGAATACCTGAATTATTATCTCGAACTTGAAAAGATGAGGTTTGAAGGGCAGTTTAACACTAAACTTGAAATTGATCCTGAGCTTCCCCTTGAAACGACCATGATCCCGCCCATGATCATTCAACCATTTATTGAAAATGCCATTAAACACGGATTGCTTAGACTCGATAAAGTAGGTACCTTAAAACTTTTTGTGAAAAAGATCGACGACAATCAATATAAGTTTATCATTGAAGATAACGGGATTGGACGCGCCAGTGCTGATGAGTTTAAGAAATCTGAAGGCAAGGCCCATACATCTAAAGGCATGGAGATCACCAATACCCGATTGAGATTACTGAATGAAAATGGCAGGGCCGGAGAATATTCTGTAAAAACCAGCGATCTGATCAATGACGATGGAAAAGCAGCCGGAACAAGGATTGAAGTTTGCTTCCCTCTGGATAGTTGATACATCCCTCATCCCGCATCCCGCATCAGCGCGAAGCCCCTCATCACGCTTTTCTCAAAGTAAACCCGAAGGTTGTACCCACGCCAACCGTACTGCGTACATTGATGGTCTGCTGGTGGGCTTCGATGATATGTTTCACAATAGCCAGGCCAAGGCCCTTGCCCTTGCTGCTGGTCTCGCGGCCACGGGAAGTGCGGTAGAAACGCTCAAAAACCCTGGGGAGGTCGTCCTGGTCAATTCCAATCCCGTTATCTGTGACTTCAACCAGGATGTTCTCGTCCATATCGAAGAAACTGATCTTGGTACGTCCACCCTGTTCAGGACCGTAGCGGATCGAATTATCAATGATGTTGGTAAGAACCTGCCTTACCTTTTCCCGATCGGCATGAACCCATAAAGGTTTGTCGGGCTGGTTGATCAGAACCTGAATGTTCTTCTCACCGGCTTTCATTTCGAGCATCTCAACTACTTCGCGGCTCACAACCGCAATATCGAAGCGCACTTTATTCAGGTACATCTGCCCCGACTCAAGCTGTGTTATCTCGCCAAGATCCTCAACGATTCGGATCAGCCTTTCAACGCTCACTTCTGTTCTTCTAAGATATTCCTTGTTGATGCTTGGATCATCCAATCCGCCTTCCAGCAGGGTGGAAACATATCCCTGAACATTGAACAATGGAGTTTTCAGCTCATGGGATATATTGCCGATAAAATCCTTACGGTATTCCTCCAGTTGTTTCAGCCTTTCAATTTCCTTTTGTTTCTCATCTCCCCAATGGGCCACTTCCTGTTCCACATTTTCCAGGATGTTACGATTGGAAGTAAACCTGTGCCTGTCCATTTTCTGTGCCTTGATACTGTATATCGACTTATAGATCAGGCGAATTTTGGAATAGATGAACTTGTCGACGGTAAACCTGAAAAAGAAATAAGTCCCGGCAAACAGTAGTCCGCCAGTCAATAAAAGCATGCAATAGATAGCAAACCCGCCCAGGGATTCAGGATGCAGGATGCAGGATGAGAAAAGAAACAGTATGATATACGCGGCAGTTACGGCCGTTGCATTCAGTATGGCAATTGCACGGGGATCATGGAATTTCATTCCTCTTCATATTTATAACCCACACCTTTTATCGTTTTAATGTTGTCGGTCCCGACTTTCTCACGTATCCTGCGGATATGCACATCGATGGTACGGTCGCCCACGATGACATTTTCACCCCAGATTCTTGTAAAAATATCTTCCCGGGTGAACACTTTATTTGGCCTTGAAACCAGTAGCTGCAGAATTTCAAATTCTTTACGGGCCAGGATGATCTCAGCATTGTCTTTTATCACCACGTACCGGTCAAGATCGATCGTGAATTCCCTGCAAATGGACTTTCCCGATATTTCAGGGATTGACCTGAACCTCCTTAAAAGAGCCTGGATACGGCTTACCAGGACCTTGGGTTTGATGGGTTTGGTAATATAATCATCGGCCCCGGCTTCGAATCCTGCGATCTGTGAATAATCCTCGCCCCGGGCAGTAAGGAAAATGATGAGCGAATTCTGCATCCCGGGGAGCTTCCTGAGCTGATTGCAGGTTTCAATCCCATCCAGGCCGGGCATCATAATATCCAGTATGACCAGGTGAGGCTTGTGTTCTTTAGCCAGATCCAGCGCCTTCTGCCCGTTTCGGGCCTTAAGTATCTGAAACCCCTCTTTGGCCAGGTTATAGCCGAGAAACTCAAGTATATCGGCTTCGTCATCCACCAGCAAAATAATAGTATCTTTATTTTCCATAAAGGAATTTCAATGATCCAACAAATTTATGAAATTCACGTTACATCAGGGTAAACAATAGGATCATGCAAAGGATATTGGTTTGTTTGTTGTTTTTACTGCCGCTGGCAGGTTTTTCGCAGAGGTTCAACGGAGGCATACTGGCCGGTGGGAACGTGAGCCAGGTCGACGGGGATGATCTGGAAGGTTATCATAAAGTCGGTTTTCAGGCAGGTGCATATGTAAGCCTCAGGGTTTCAAAACATTCATCCTTCCAGATGGAAATGGAATATTTCCAGAAAGGCAGCCGCAAGGCTTCGAATCCCGACAGCGGTTCGGGAGATCATTCCTACCTGATCAGGATACATTACCTTGAGATTCCGCTATTATACCAGTATACATTTGCAAAACGCCTGCAGGCCGAAATAGGACCTGCTGCCGATGTGTACCTGGGTTCCCTGGAAGAAAGCGATGGGCAGGTCTCTCCAAGTACAGTCCCTTTCAGACCGATTACCTTATCGGGAATACTTGGAATAGCCTGTTACATCACCCCAAACCTTAAAGTCGGTTTCCGCTTCAATTATTCCCTGCTTTCGATACGGCAGCCAAGCGAAACCCCGCCCTCCTCATACAGGCATATACTCTTTGAGAAGGGTCAGTACAATAATGTGTTATCTTTGACCCTTTCATGGGACTTCAAGAAGTTTGAATTTTAACCCTAATTCAGGATCCGGAGATTTGAATAATAAACTGATAATCGGGATTACCGGGGCTTCAGGCTCGATTTACGGCAAGCTTTTACTGGAAAAACTCGTGGGTCTGAGTGGCCAGCTGAAAGATGTTTCGGTGGTTTTTTCAAATAATGCCCGGGCTGTATGGGAATACGAACTTGGCCCCATCGATGTGGCCTCCATGCCTTTCACTATTTTCAAACCCGACGATTTCTTTGCCCCCATGGCCTCGGGTTCAGCCGGGTATACCGCCATGATCATCTGCCCCTGCTCCATGGGAACCCTCGGCCGAATTGCCTCAGGCGTTTCCGACGACCTGATGACACGCGCTGCGGATGTCATCCTCAAGGAAAAACGAAGGCTGGTACTTGTCCCCCGTGAGGCACCTTACAACCTTATCCACCTTAACAATATGAAACTGCTTACCGAAGCCGGGGCCATCATCTGTCCGGCTTCACCATCGTTTTATTCCAAACCCTCCACAATCAATGAAGTTGTGATGACTGTTGTTGACCGGGCTTTGAAGCTCGCCGGGCTGGAGGTGGAAGGATTTCACTGGGGACCGAAAGCATAATGAATTTTGAATATTGATCAACGAATGTTGAATTTCGAATGAGTCAGTTCAATATTCATAATTCAATGTTCAATATTCGATATTCAGTTATTCCGTAACTACGGCTAAACTAATATTCCTCATCAGCCTCTCATACCCGTTTTCTTCAACCGAAGTCCCGGCAAACAGTTCATCAAATTTTTCCCTGCTAAGGCTGATCCAGTCGGGCTTACGCATATTCAACAGCCCGGGATGGTGATGAAAATGGGAATCGGCCGTGGGCTTTGCAAAGCGGTTATACGGACAGGCATCCTGGCAGATATCGCATCCGTAGATCCTCCCTTTAAGATTTTGCCTTACCTCTTCGGGCATTGGGGCATTTTTCACATTTGTGCAATAGGTTATGCACCTGCGGATGTCTAACTGGTAAGGGCTGTCGATAGCCCCCGTCGGGCATGCCACCATACATCTGGTACAGCTTCCGCAATGATCAGTTTCGGGAAGGTCCGGTTCAAGTTCCAGGGATGTAAGGATGATCCCGATATAAAAATAGGAGCCCCCTGTGCGATTGATCAGGATGGTATGTTTGCCCTGCCATCCGACGCCGCATCTCTGGGCCCAGGCCTTCTCCAGTACCGGCCCCGAGTCTACATAACTTTTTGAATGAATATTCTCTCCCAGTCCGGATATCATCCCGAGAAGGGGTTCCATTTTTCTTTTTATATACGGTGGATAACGTTTTCCCGGGGCATATTTCGAGAGAATGAAATTATCTTCTTCTGGCAGTAAAACCGGGGGATAATAATTCACGAGGACTGCAATGACTGTTTTCACACCCTTCAACAGCAATTCCGGGTTCAGCCGTTGGGGCGCATAACGCTGAAGATATGCCATAGTAGCCTGCCTCTCTTCTTCAAGGAAATGCCGGTAAAAATCACGCAAGCGGTCCAGCGGTCCGGCTGCAGCAAACCCGCAGGCGGAAAAACCAAGCTCCAGGGCACGTTTGCGGATTATCTCTTTCATCGGGAATTTGTTATTGGAATTTATTTTCAGGAGAATTTCGAGGTATCAGGAACTATTACGGGGTCCCCATCCGGCGAAGGTTCCGTTAATCCAGGCAGAGAAGTGAGCTTGCGAACGGCTTGCCTGGATTAGGAAACAAGCCGTTGATGGGTCGTAATAGTTCCGTAACCGAGGAATCTCCTGAAAATACATGAGTTATATCAAATGTTAAAACAAGGTTCCGCTTGCCGGCCCCTTCAGTTTTCCCAAGTGCTTATATGCCAGCTCCGTCGCTTCCCGCCCCCGGGGGGTCCTCATGATATAGCCTTCCTGGATCAGGAATGGCTCATAAACTTCTTCAATAGTTCCTGAATCCTCAGAAACCGCTGTTGCGATGGTAGTCAGGCCGACAGGACCTCCCCTGAACTTGTCTATAATAGTTGAGAGTATTTTGTTGTCCATCTCGTCAAGCCCGTGCTTGTCGACATTCAATGCCTTTAAAGCATACTGGCTGATAGCGAGATCTATCTTGCCGTCGCCTTTGATTTGGGCAAAGTCACGGACCCTGCGCAGAAGGAGGTTTGCAATACGGGGTGTTCCCCGGCTCCGGCGGGCAATTTCCACCGAAGCTTCTTTATTTATCGGGACTTTCAGAATCTCCGCCGAACGGTTCACAATGATGTCCAAAGTGCCGGCTTTGTAATACGACAAACGGGAATGTATCCCGAAGCGGGAGCGCATGGGGGCCGAAAGCAGGCCTGAACGGGTGGTAGCCCCGATTAAGGTAAACGGATTCAGGTTGAGCTGGACCGAACGGGCATTCGGGCCACTCTCGATGAGAATATCGATCTTGAAATCCTCCATGGCCGAATACAGGTATTCTTCAACCACATGCGAAAGCCTGTGTATCTCATCTATAAAAAGCACATCATGTGCTTCGAGGTTGGTAAGCAGGCCGGCAAGGTCACCGGGCTTGTCAATTACCGGCCCCGACGTAACTTTGATGTTGACGCCCAGTTCGTTTGCGATGATATACGCCAGGGTAGTCTTCCCCAGGCCCGGGGGTCCGTGAAGCAAAACATGATCAAGGGCTTCTTTTCTCTGTTTTGCCGCCTGAACAAATACCTTCAGGTTCTCAACGATAGCTTCCTGCCCCGAAAATTCGAAGAAGCCCGATGGGCGTAACACCGATTCGATTTCCTTCTCTATCGGGCTGAGGTTAAATCCGCTGGGATCAAGATTTTCGTTCATCCTCACAAAAGTAAAAAAAAACAGCTCTTCCAATTCAGGATTTTTTTTATTACTTTTACCTGATTAATCCCTAAACCCATGGCCAATCAGCCCATAGTTGTCGCGGTCGACTTCTCCACAACCTCAATTCACGCCATTGAGTATGCAATTCCGCTTGCAAATAAATTGAAAAGCGATATCATCCTGGTTTGGGTCGACAAGATCAGTTCCAACGAATCACTTTACCCTGATACCTCCACCGAGAACAGGAATGAAGCAAAAAAACGCTTCGAAGAGATCATCCTGCAGTTCGCGAAAAAAATGGGCAAAGGCCTCAAAATGGAATTTAAGCTCCGAAGAGGCAAAGTCTTCCACGAGGTCGACACCCTTGCCAGGACACTCGGCGCCTTGCTTGTGATCACGGGGACTCATGGAGTGAGCGGGTTTGAAGAATTCTGGATAGGGAGCAATGCTTTTCGCATCGTGACGTATGCCTCCAGCCCTGTAATAACCGTTAGGCATGACGATGACATCAAAAAAAGCATAGACAGGATAATTGTCCCAATCGACGGTTCCTCTGAAACCATACAGAAACTTCCCTTTGTTCTTCGCCTCGCCAAGCTGTTCAAATCGGAGGTGCACGTTGTGGCAACGCATTCCAGTCATCTGAATTCAATACAAAGAATTGCAGAAAAATACCTGCAGATTTCGGCCAACTATTTTCAGGCCAACGAGATCATCTGCGTACAGGACAGCATAGTGTCAAACGATGTCACTAAAGCCCTTCTGCAGTATGCCGTGAATGTAGGTTCCGACCTGATCGCTATAATGACCGAGCAGGAAACCCCGGTCAATATTTTTTTGGGGGCCCAGGCTCAGCAACTGATCAACCAGTCATCAATCCCAATTTTAAGCGTACATCCACAGGAGCACTTTTGCCTGAAATAATATCATGAAACCTAACGTTATCTATTTAGTAATTTTAATTATTGCCGGATTACGGAGCGGGTATGCCCAGGAAGTAAGGAAGGACAGCGGTTCGGTGACAGTTTACCAGGACAGGAGGGTTGACGAACTTGTGCAGAAACAGGTAAAGCTCAGCGAAGCAGGTAACAGCGAGGAAGGATACAGGATACAGATTTTCTCCGATTCCGGGAATAATTCTAAAACGAAAGCTCAGTCGGCCATGGACGATTTCCTCTCAAAACATCCGGAAGTAAAGGCCTATCTTGCTTTCAAATCACCGAATTACAAGGTTAAGGTCGGAGATTTCCGAAGCAAGCTTGATGCAATCAGGTACCTTAACCAGATATCAGCTGAATTTCAGAATGCTTTCATCATATCAGACCAGATAAATTTACCTCAAACTGAACCTTAAAACCTGAGATTATGAGCAAGATAGTTGTTGCTATTGATTTTTCAGATTGTTCAATCAATGCATTTCTGCATGCGGTTTCCATAGCACAAAATACCCGAAGTGATCTGACCCTTGTTTGGGTGAAGAAGGATGCGGGCCAGGTCGATAAGTTCAGCGAAAGCACCAAAGACGCAACGGCCAGGGTTGAGAAGGAATTTCAGGAATTGCTGGAAAAACATCAGTCGGAACTACCCGGGAATAAAATCATTACAAAGATCAGGACCGGTAAGGTTTACACCGAGATACCCGCCGAGGCGAAAGAAAGCAAGGCCTTAATGGTGGTTTGCGGAACCCATGGAGCCTCGGGTTTCGAGAAATTCTGGATCGGCAGCAATGCTAACCGTATTGTTTCGGGCTGCAACTGCCCTGTTATCACCATCAGGGGCGGGATAAACATCCAAAGGCCATTGAAAAAAATAGTCATGTCGATTGACAGTACCCAGGAAACCAGGCAAAAAGCCACGTTCACAGCCATGCTTGCCAAACCTCATGATGCCGAGATCTACATTCAAAAGCTTTATTCCACTAAAACTAAGTCGATAAGGCAGAATGTGGACTTATATACTTCACAGGTGGAAAGGTTTTTCACCCAGGAAGGAATTAAATTTAACACGGTTACCGAGGAAACTGAGAATGTCCCTGAGACCATAATCAATTATGGCAAAAAAATTGATGCCAACCTCATCTCCATCATGACTGAGCAGGAATCCTCAACTTCGGCACTCTGGCTTGGGCCTTATGCTCAAAGGATTGTGAACCAGTCACCGATTCCCGTACTGAGCGTGCATTCAAAGGAGGTGTATACAGGGCTTGAATTCTAGCACCTGTCAATACAATTCAGGTCCTTGAAGGCAACTTTCAAACGTTCTACCATCGAGGCCTGCCCGCTCCTCAGCCAAACCCTGGGGTCATAGAATTTTTTATTAGGCTTGTCTTCCCCTTCGGGATTGCCTATCTGCCCCTGCAGGTAACCTTCATTTTTCTTGTAGAATTTAAGCACTCCTTCCCAGAAAGCCCATTGGGTGTCGGTGTCGATATTCATCTTGACAACCCCGTAACCTATGGCTTCGGCGATCTTTTCAGGTTCCGAACCTGAACCTCCGTGGAACACAAAATTTACCGGGTTCGGCCCGGTGTTGAATTTCTCCTGTATGTATTTCTGGGAATTATAAAGGATGATGGGTTCCAGTTTTACATTACCGGGTTTGTAAACACCGTGAACATTCCCGAAAGAAGCGGCAATGGTAAAGTTGTCGCTGATGCTCTTCAGCTGTTCATAGGCATAGGCAACATGCTCAGGCTGGGTGTAAAGCCTTGAACTGTCAATGCTAGTATTGTCCACCCCGTCTTCTTCGCCCCCGGTAACGCCGAGCTCGATTTCAAGGGTCATGCCCATCTTATTCATCCTTTCAAGATATCGTTTGCAGATATCGATGTTCTCATGCAGGGGTTCTTCCGAAAGGTCAAGCATATGTGAACTGAACAGGGGTTTGCCATGTTTGGCAAAATATGTTTCCCCTGCATCAAGGAGTCCGTCTATCCATGGCAGAAGCTTCTTTGCTGCATGGTCGGTATGGATGATGACCGGGATGCCGTACATGTCGGCTACCGTATGAATATGCTGTGCCCCGGAGATGGATCCTCTGATAGCCACAGCCTCATGCTCGTTCTTCAGCCCTTTGCCGGCAAAGAACACCCCTCCTCCGTTTGAGAACTGTATGATCACCGGGGAATTTACGATTTTAGCTGCTTCAAGCACAGCGTTTACCGAATCTGATCCAACTACATTCACGGCAGGAATGGCGAAATGGTTGGCTTTTGCAATACGGAAAATTTCCTTAACGGCATCGCCAGTGGCAACACCGGGTTTTACTTTATCGAAGATTTTTTCTGACATATATCTGATATTTATGGTTTTGCATATAGCCTGGCATCTTTTTATGATGCAGCGGGAATCCAAAATTACGAAAAAAGATCCCATACCCCAAAAGCACCCACTTAATCATCATTCCGTCACATCATCACCCGATCACCATCATCACGCAAATCATTAACACACATTCATCGTACAATCACGTTCATCTCGTTTTCAAAACCGGTATTAAAGAAAAGGCAGAATTTCCTTGACATATACGGTAGATTTTTATATCTTTGAGAATCAGTAAAATAAACGCCGCAATCAAATGAAAAGAATTTTCTCAGGGATTATTGCGCTGGTAATTCCCTTATTTCTGTTTGCCCAAACCGCAAAGGAAGCGCAGGACCTGAACCAGGTCCGTCAAAAGGTCAGTAAACTTGAAAATGAAAATGCCCGGCTGAAAACCCAGCTCAATGGTATTCAGAAAACCCTGTCGAAAATGAATGAGGCGGAGCTTAAAGAGCATCTTGACCTGGCAAAGCATGATTCCCTGTCCAGGGCGCGCCAGGATACGATAAGGTCGTATTCGGGCAGGATTCTTAACATGAAAGACGATATTAACGAGATAGAACATGCCTTAATGCTGAGGAGCCTTGGTTTTGGCATTATCATCCTGGTTTTGATCATCCTGGTAGCCATATTCGGGCTCACTCACAAAGCAACTCACAGGAAAAACCTGGACGAAGTATTTGAAAAGATGACAGCCCAGAGGGACGAACGTGAAAAACGAATAGCCGAGCTAAGGGCTTTACTTGAACAATATGGGAATGAAATATCGGCCCTTAAGCAGGAAACCGGCGACAGGCTTGTTGCAATGAGCGACAACCTGGCGCATATTGACAGGAATCTCCAGAACCTTCTGAGTGAGCGAACATTAACACTTGAACAACAGATAAAAGAAGGCCTTGGCAGGCTGAGGAAGGATCATGAAGAGGGGAGCAGGGAGTTTGTGAAAAAGCTGGAAGAGGTGCACTCCCTTATGTCATCCAAAGTCAATGATCTGGGGCAGAAAGTGATAGATTCAGGCAAGAAACTCGATGACCAGATCACAGCCGCCCACAAAAAGACAGACGATCTCAAAACCGTCCTGGCCCGTGAAATAGAAGCGATCCGTTCGAAGTTCGAATGAACCATATGGCATGAGCCATGAGGCATGAGCTGTGAACGGAACACGAATTTTTCATACCTTTGCCATCATTCCGGCCCCGTAGTTCAATTGGATAGAATGGCAGATTCCGGTTCTGTTGGTTGAAGGTTCGAGTCCTTTCGGGGTCACTGAATGTTTCTGAAGTGTCAGTGTTTACTGATGTTTAGGAAGGTGGTTGCTGAAAACTGTCAATTTTTCTGTCAACTCAGGAAACCCAAACGGTAAAATCATGCGATTTTGTTGTTTGGGTTTTTTATTTGTTTTCGCCTGTAAACATAAGTAAATTCATGATACCACAATAGTACGTTCTTATAACGATACACTGCTGCATTAAAATTTCTTTTTGATAAAATTGACCGGCTTGGCATAGCATTGTTCTCCCATCAACCTTTTTTTCCTGATTTCATTTATCACCTTCGATTTTTCTGGTATTTCATCTTTCTTCCTTTTTGTTTTTACAAATTCATGACCTGAATCTGTTCATAATTAATTTTGCCCCGGCTAATTTTTTTATGATTTTTTTTCAAGAAAATTCAGCTTCCCTAATTTGCTATCCTATAATCTTTTTCGGGCCAAAAAGTTAAAAACTGTTTAGTCCGAGGTTACTATTGCTTTACTAATACGTTAGTAATCAGGCGATTGTTAATAACTTTATAATCCCTGTAATTTCCCGTTTAATACATTTGCCGCTTGTAAAAATTTATAAAAACTTTATACAGCCTATGAGCGAAAAGTCAGTAATCGAGAAACCTGTTACAGCATATTATATCTGTAAAATGATCGGGGTCAGCCGACCTGCACTCCATAGATGGAGCAAAGCAGGCAAAGTCCGCTACCATAAACTTGGGGGCAAGCTTTTTTACTTCGAAAGCGAAGTAATGGAGGACTTAAAAAAGTGCTGATAAACCATTTAAAAGATCTCCTAAAATGTGAGAATATAATTCACCTATAACCACACACACTACTAAACAAATTAATCCTTATGAGAATCAGTAAAAAAGCAGCTGCAGAGCTCAGAGATAAGCTGCCCCGAGGAAGCGCTAAAAAGATAGGGTCGCGGCTATTAAAGAAAAAGAAAACGTATACACCGCAATACATTTACCGTTGCCTGGACCCGGACAAGAAGGATTACAATCCTACCATCATTGATGAAGCCATTAAACTTGGTGAAGAGATAACAAAGCGTATAAAAAAGAAAGAAGATAGAGTTTCACGTCTAAGGAAAGGAGGGTTATGAAAACATTCTCAGCTATGTCCATTCCGGACAAACGATTAACCATGCAGGCTTACGAACAATTACGCTCTATGTATAGAACAATTACCGAAAAGCCTGGTAACCTGCCTTTAGAGATCAGGGAAAAAATATTACAGCAAACCCGACGCTTGCAACAATTGATGGATGCTTTAGAGATAGAAATATTATCCGAGTAATTCAGCCATACCGAGTTTCCCAAATCCAGACAAATCATTCCAGCAGTGAGCAAAGATTCTCAAAGGATCACTCATAGTTTATATGAATCAGCAGGAGATATGCTGCTTGATAAGATTGCCGAGGTCAATACCATTTTGATAAAACAGAAGGCCAAGACCGGTGAGACTGAATCTTACCGGTTTTGGATCAGAGTGGCCGATGTGATGAAGTTCGCCTGGGATTATATTCACGATGTTCAGTGGATCTTAAGAAAAAACCAAATCCTTGAAGCAGAAAATAAGTGGCTTAAGGATTGGAATATTGAGTTGTCAAAGCGCCTTGAATACTATGAACTGGTAAGAGAGATGAAGCTCAATGGTCGTTTTGAAGAAATCGTGAAAAGTGTTGATGTAATGCTCTCTAAAAGAGAACAGCAGTCTAATCCTGTCAAACAAACCCTACCTGATGAATGAATTACCCGATAACCAGGGAATCGAGCTGCCAAATATTGAGATCCTCAATGAAGAAGAAGTACTTCTGTATGCAGATACAGCCCTGGTAGAGGCCGGTAAAAACCTGACCCGTCGGGGTGAGGTGATCAATCAGATATGTGATCTGATCTTTAAAATGGATGACCCTGTCAGGCAAAGCATATTTGTTGAGGAAATCTCAAAGCGCCATAAAATCTCCAAAAAGGTAATTACCGACAAGATAAAAACCTTGAAAGATTCTATTACCGTCATTAAGGGAGATGAGAAAGACCAGTTTGAAGGCTTTGGCGACATTGACAAAATGTCGGCCCGAAAGCTGGGATTCTTCGAACATCGCAATTGCTTTTACTTTTTAACGAAGGATGGTCCTGTACGGGTGTCGAATTTCATTATTCGCCCCCTGTTTCATATCTATTCAAAGACCGATAACAAACGTCTGGTGGAGATCATCAATGAGGATGATTACCATAGAACGATTGACATACCATCAAAAAGCTTTGTCAGCATAGAACAATTCCAGGCCGCCGTGATCAATGAAGGGAATTTCCTTTTCTTCGGCACGAAATTTCATTTTCTTAAGATCCTGGATCACATTGCCAATAAGTTCCCGGTATGCAATGAACTGAGAACGCTGGGTTGGCAAAGGGAAGGTTTCTATGCCTTTGCCAATGGAATTTTTAATGGCACCTGGCAACCGGTGGATGAGTTTGGGATCACCGAACATGCAAAGCAAAAGTACTTCTCCCCGGCCTTTTCACGCGTGTATAACGAGGTCAGGGAAGATGACGATGATTATGAAAGCGACCGCTATTTCATCTGGCAGCAATCCCCGATCACCTTCGGACAGTGGACCAAACTCATGATGGATGTCTATGGATCCAATGCCAGAATAGCGATTGCCTTTGCCATAGCGACAGTCTTCAGGGATCTGATCTATGAGAAATACAAAATATTCCCTCACCTCTTTCTATTCGGTGAGAAACAATCCGGCAAATCACAGCTTGCCTGGTCCTTGTCAAACCTATTCTTTAACAATATGCCCGCATTCAATTTAAGCTCGGGAACCCAGGTCGGTTTCCACCGGAAGTTATCCAGGATAAAGAACGCCATTTGCTGGTGGGATGAATACTCCAATGATATTGATCCCAAACGAATTCAGACGCTGAAAAGCGCTTTTGACGGCATGGGTCATGAAAAAGGGAAAATGACCAGGGATAACCGCACGGAAGTAACCAAAGTCAACGGTTCTTCCTTGATCAGCGGTCAATATCTGCCAACAACCGATGACAATGCCTTGTTTACCAGGTCCATCCTGCTTTCGTTCATCAGGAAGATCTATTCTGCTGAGCAGCTTGCCCGTTATGATGAACTGAAAGGCTATGAGCAGCAAGGCCTGAGTAGCCTGATCGGAGAAATCCTTAAATACCGCAAGGAAATTGATCAGGGATTCAGCATGGCCTTTTCTGAATTGATGGATCAAATCAAGGATGAACTTACCCGGGAAGGCAAACAGTTCGAAGAACGTCTGGTGAGAAATTTCTGCATCATACTGGCACCGGTTCAAATCGTACTTAAATCCATGCTGCCCCTTGACCTTAATTTCACATTCGATGAGATCTACGGCCAGGCAAAAATCATGATCACGGAACTTTCCGTGCAGATTTCCTCGAGTGAATCCTTATCCAACTTCTGGATGATGACCGAGTACCTGCTGGATAATAATCTGATCGAGGCCGGGAAGGATTTTGAGGTGAAATCCATTGCCACCATCAAGGTGACAAATAAGAACTCTCAAGTTGAGACACTGAATTATCCTCAGCCGAAAGTGGTTCTTTTCATCCGATTTTCACGAATCCATCCTCTATATATGGAAGGTCACCGCAAGCAGTTTGGTAAAAACGGGGTGGACCATATCAGCCTGATACATTATATCAAGCATCACCCCAGTTATATCGGATCGGTAAGCAGTTACCGGTTCGAGGATTCTGTTAGCAGTTGCTATGCGTTTGATTATGAGGCATTAAAAGTCAACTTACAGCGGTCACAACGGGTAACCGGTGAAGAAGACCAGCCTTTTTAAAATTTTTCAGAAATGAGTTTCCAAAAATTTCAATGTTTTCGATCCTACGTCCTACAAAATAGATTATAATATTAAAAATCAATAATATAGAGTGTAGGAAGCTGTAGGAAGTTGTAGGAAGCTGTAGGACTGTAGGACTGTAGGAAGCGGTTTTTCGTGTTGGGCAAACGGTTTTTTAATTTTTTTTTCAATGGGTGAATTAAAGAAAACAGATGGGTATGGATGGGAATATTATGATTCGGTTCCCGGCGATTTCATCCTGGCTACCCTGGAAGATTTTCATATAAAAGGAGTAAAACGGATAGGCCTGGAATTCCTGATCCGGTATGCTGACAAGGAAAAGTACCAGGTCTGCATCGTGTCCGAGCGGCTGACTTCAGTATTCCTGCAACCATTTATCGAAGCAAACAGAGTATTCATCAAAAAAACATAGCAATGTCTTCAATCACGATCAATCAGCTCATTAAGAATACCATTGAACAGAACCGGTATTCTAAACGGAAAGTCGCAACAGCTGCAGGCATCTCTGAAAAGACCCTTCGGAAGATCCTCAATAGCGATGATATCGATATTTCAGCGCTGTTCCTTCTCAGCCGGGCCATCGGCTTTAAAGTCACCATTGAATTCTCCAATGACCAAACCAGTATCAAGTTCCCATTAATCCAATTGGACCATGAAGATCCTGCTCAAGATTGAAAAGATACAGGAAATCGTACTGAACTTCCTGGTATTTATGCTGCTGCTGGGACTTATCCTTTATCCATTCCTGTTTCCTCATCATCTTGGTGAAATTATCGGCCTTATTGTCAAAGGCTATAAATCGATCAATCCTTGACCTTTAAATTCAGTTGTCACGCAATTACATTTGCTCTATGCCTTCACCAATGATTGTAAGTTGTGAGTGTGAACCTTATCTGATCAGGTTCCTTGAATCGTATTTCGAAACTACCTCTCCACTGGAGTTCCCAAGAAATCACGATTTCAATTTTCAATTGACGTTCCTGGTTACCCAGCCCCCTAAAAATTGGGAAGAGGAAGATTATGGAGAAAATAACCTGAAAATCCAGCTTCCCTACATGGAGAATAAAAATGCTTATTCCTATTGGTATCTGTCCAGGAGGGCACAGACTTCCTTTGTCGAACGAATCAGATCATTTTATAAATGTGTCTTCCATGAACAGGTAAATCAGAGTATAATCCTTGGTTTCACACGCAAAGAATCCATTGAGATATTCATTGAACGGTACAATCTGCCTGGAGAATCCTGGGACATGATGAAGAAAGATTATGATCGATATCGCAGGAATCGTCGCCTGTTGAAGCTCCGAAAAAAGAGGAAAATATCTTGTCAGTTGAATGGTTCTATTGTCCCTTGAGTGTCGTTATATGCCATTATATGCCACTATATGTCATTTTTGAAAATTGTAAAATGAAAGTGAAACCATGGAAAATATTTTTGTGCATGAAGGAATAAATTTTGGGGGTGTAAATCCGATCTACTGGATTTTCAAGGAAGATCTTCTTTCATTGGTGTATTCGAAGAATACCTGGACTGCAACCGTTGCACTTGGCTTGGGCAGATCCTGGAATACATTGTATGCCACAGCGGAAACCATACAGATTGAAGGAGAAGAACAGGAAACCCCATCCGGCACTAAATACGTTTATAAGATCTCGATGCAGGTTCCCAAAGACCGACCCTCGGTTGAACTTCTGCTTCGCAAGATGAATCAACGAGGCATCATTGTGCTCACCAAGGATAAAAATGGCACCATGCGGATTTTCGGAACTCCGGATTGCCCCATGAAAAAAACATCCAAACTTTTGATACCAAAGGAACCGGAAGGGTATAATGGCTTTCAGGTTACCTTCCAGGGTGAATTTCCCCAACCGGCATTGTATTATGGCGGTACAGCCAATTCCATCATTGTTACCCCGCCACCTGATCCTGGTGGTGACAGTATATTGTAAGTCCTTTATTAAGCCTTACAGCAGCAGTATCATTGCAACCTTAATCGGTTACAATGAACCGCCTCTTAAATGAAATTCTTTCGTCTGTTTGGCTGATCGACAATGAACGCTCAGCTTATTATGCTTCCCTGATCCATACTTTGTTTAATGGTGGCTGTGTCAATCAAGAGGATCTTTCCATCGAAAGGGCGAAATCAAGATCATTTGTACTCTCTGGAAGTTCCACTGATCAGTCTTTCGGATTAAAAGACGAATCCATTCCTAAAGGCAGCATTGCCGTAATCCCGATCCGCAGCGAGATCATGAAGTATGACCAGGAGTGCGGATCCCGTGGCACGATGTCCATCATGGATGAGATCGACGCGGTAAATAACAACCCGAATATATCAGGAATGCTTCTGCTGATTGATTCACCAGGTGGTCAGGTTTCGGCCACAGACCTTCTGGCCGATAAAATCAAATCATCCCCAAAGCCGGTTGTTTCTTTTGTCGAAGGTCTGTGCGCGAGTGCAGCACTTTGGATTGCCGCCGGATCAGATAGAATAATTGCTTCATCCGATCTGGACCGTATCGGTTCCATCGGTGTGATGCTTGCCTTTGCTGATCTTAAACCCTACTATGAAAAACTTGGGGTTAAGTTCCATGAGTTCACGGCAACCTTATCAACCGACAAGAACAAGGATTTCAATGATGTTCTTTCCGGCAATTATGACGGGTACAGGACAGAAGTATTAGACCGGATCAATGAAAAATTTATAGCACACATCAAGGAGTGCCGGCCTGCGGTCAGCGAAGACGCTTTAAGCGGCAAGATGTTTTTTGCCCAGGATGCCATTGCGGCCGGACTACTTGATGAAATAGGTTCCTTTCAATCAGCCCTTGCTTATACAGCCAACCTGGCAATGCAATACAGTAATGTTCAATCTAAACTTAATGATACCATGAAATTTTCAGCAAAATGGAATACCCTTAGGACTTTCTTTGGTTTCACCGGTGATCAGGCCGAGGCTGAAGAAATGACCGCAGAGAGAATTGGTCAGCTCGATCAGGAGATGGCTGCCCTTAAATCCAGGAATGAGGATCTGGATGCCAGCCTTCAGAAAGAATCTTTGGCAAAGAAGCAGGCACTTGATCAGTTGGCTGCCGAACAGCAGGCACACAGCTCAACCCGCAAAGAGCTTGCAGATCTTAAGGCAGAAGATGCCAAGGCAGAGACCATCGCGGATAAAGCCGCTGATAAGATTATCGGCGATAATCCCGCCAAGGCCGTGTATGGGCACGATAAACTCGCAGAACAGTTTTTAGGTAAATAAAATATTCACGCAAATCTTTTTTCACAATGGCAGAAATTTCATTAGCTCAGTTGAGAGAAGCTTTCGGTACCTATATCGGAACGAACCAGAAGGATATCCTTCTGCTTCTCATGCAGGCCACGGTCAGCCAAAAGCATATGACCACCATCGCCTCAGCCGATCTTGAATACCGTGCTTCCAAAGCCGTTATCGATGATATGGTCCAGGGTTTTCAGAAGAAATGGACTCCCAAAGGAACGGCAACTTTCACCCCCATCGCTATACCGCAGAGGCGGCATAAGTTCGATTGGGAAATGTACCCCGATGATATCGTGGACTCCTGGTTAGGCTTCATGGCCGCAGAAAATGTGGACCGCAAACAATGGCCTATCAGTAAGTATATCATTGAAAAGCTCATCCTTCCCAAGATCAATGATAACAGGGAATTGAAGCTGATCGGCAAGGGCCTCTATGAAGCCCCCGTTGAAGGAACTGCCCAGGCTACCGGCAAATCCATGGATGGGTTCATCACGATCCTGGAGAAACTCAAGACCGCCGGCAATTCAAACGTAAACTTCATCCCTCTGACGGCTCTTACCGCAGACAATATCTTTGATGAAATCGAACTGTTTGCCGCTTCCGTAGCCGATCTCTATCAGGATATCCCGATGGAAGTGTTCCTTTCCAGAAAATGGTATGCCGCTTACCATAAAAAGCGCAGGGATCTTCATGGCCAGGATACCAATTATACCGGTATGAAAGACCTGATTGAAGGCAGCAACATGACCCTGATGCCCCTTCCTTCAATGAATGGTAAAGATGTCATCTTCACCACTCCGAAGGAAAACTTCATTCGACTGATGAACCGCAATGAAGGCGCTTCCAATATCACCATCGAAAGCGTTGACCGTCAGATCAAGGTGTTCGCAGATTGGTATGAATCCGTAGGGTTCGGGATCCAGGAAGCTGTGTTTGCATATGTGCCGGCTTCTTAATTCACAGAGTATTCAATAACGAATAGGAGAACGTAAAAATGAAAATAGCTCGCACGTTGTTTACTCTGGTGATGATCCTGCTCACGGCCTCGATCTTTGCTTATGCTCTGGATGCTTCACCGCTTCCCATTGCATTAGGCCTGACAGCCTTCAGCTTGCTTGTCCCCCGCCAGCAGGGTGTACTGAATTTCTCAGTACTTTTTGACCTGGCAAAGCCGTTAGGAGAAACCGCCGGCAGTGGCGGTGGCATTAAAAGCGAGATCATCCTCATTCATGAGACCGATGTTGATTGGACTCTGTTCCCACCGCGTGGGACCGGTACCGATGTATCAACGATAATAGGTGACATCGCTATGAAAACAGGAAAGTTCATGCACCGCTTTTATATGACCCAGGGTACAATCAAACCTTCAGAAAAGGTATTGAAAGGTTCCAACCAGGACTGCGGGGGGTTTGAAATCTCCCTGGAAGGTTTTTATCCCGGCATTGAAAAAGCGGTTCAGAACTGGAAAGCCCAGTTCGGCATCAGCTTCAAAGGCCTTATCATCATTCAGAATTGCGCCAGCGCAAAGCGTTACCTGATCGGTGAGCAATGCAACCTGGCTCATATCGACAACATCGATACGACCTGGGGTGAAGAAGTGGATAAGGAAAAAGGTTCCAAGTTCACCTTCAAATGCAAACAAAGCACACCGATGGCCATTTATGAAGGTGCAATTGCATTTGATCCCACAAGCGAAAGTTGGTAGTGTGCATAGTTCATAGGTTAGTAGTTGGGTAGTGGGAAAGCCCCGGCATTTGCTGGGGTTTTCTTTTGTCCTTTATGTGCAATTGCAGTCGGTTTACTTTCGCTTCCATGATCAATGGTTATTCCCTTTACGCTGTTTTTAGGTTCAAATATTTATCGCTATTGCAATGATTGAAGAAATCAAAGCCTGGATTGGTTCCGATCAGGATTATCAGTGCGGCCTTGCACTGTATTTAAAACATGGTCGAAGCAAATCCCTGATGCGGGTTCTTTCCATTGGCGGAGAGACCTCCAAAAGCAAGGCTACCCTGATCTATGAACTTGAACGCATTCTTGTAAATGCAACTTCCGAGAAGATTGTTAAGACTTCTGAAAACATTGATCGAATTGCACCGGTAAGCATTGGCACATTACCTGTTAATACGATTCCACCGGAAGCGGCCGGGGGAGCATCCTCAGGTATTGTCCGAAGAGTAAACACTCCTGAGATCGATCAGTTGATCCAGCAGAAGATAATGCTCCTCAAGGAATGGGATAGCCTTCATGCTACCCTTGAACTGGTTGATCAACCGATCCGGTTGGTCAATGCCCTGAGGATCCTTGAAATCGGCGATATCCTGGATGATATGTATAACCGGCTTGATCATTACAATAAACATGGAGTGTTACCGCCGGCCAAGGTTTTCCCAATACACAAATGGGATAGTTCTAAACCTTTTGATGTTGCTAAACGCCGTACCACGCTACGAACCTATGTGACCAGGGAAAAGAAACTGATCCGTGATGCCCGAACCGACGCAACACGGACCATTCATCAAAACCTGCTGGTAAAATATCAGCTGGAATTGAATCAGATTGAAAGGAACATTAACTCATGAGCCTGTTCAATCTCTCTGATCTGAAGAAAGAAAAGCCTGTTGCCGATGTAATCAAGGCAGTCAGAACTAAGGAGAAGATCCGCTTGGTGATAGGCAAAGCAAACCAAAAGCTGGAGGAAGTAATCGGTACGATCAACCAGGGCGAATGTATTAGTTATAGTTCTTATGGAGATTGGTCCACGCATGACCTGTTATTCTACCTGCTGCAGACCACCGGTCCTGCCAAAGTTTATTTCACTACCTGGGCGATCTCAGAATATGCAGTTCGTCAATTGTACAATTTCATACAACAGGGTCATATTCTGGAACTACACGGAATCTTTGATTACCGCAATGGAGTGCGCAAGCCTGCCGAACTACAATTCCTTCAGAAGATCACAACGAACATAAAACCGGCTAAATGCCATGCCAAGGTAACCTGTATCATCAATGATTCCTGGAGCATTGCCATTGTCGGATCGGCTAATTATACCCGCAATCCCCGTATTGAAGCCGGCGATATCCATACGGATCCCAAAGTTGCAGAGCATCACCGGTATTGGATCATGAAAGAATTAAACGAGCAAAGTGTTTTTTGATGGAAATAAATGACGACCTCTTATCACAAATAGAACAGTATAGTGGTCTGATGTTCAGCAAGGAGGAAATTGCATCGATCCTGGAGCTGGACCCGGAGGAATTTATAAACTGCCTGGAAGATCCGCAAGCTGACAAGGCATTTAAAAAAGGTCGCCTGTTGCGTGATGCAGAACTTCGAAAGGCAATCTTCGACCTGGCTGCAAACGGATCTTCGCCGGCTCAGGCCTTTGCAGCAAAACTTATTGAAAACGCTAAAATGGACGACAAATGAATGTTTGGAAACTAGAAGAAGACACGGCAATTGAGCGTATCCGGAAACACTATGTTTCCGGTTATGAACTTTCCGCCCATGATGAAGAAGTAAAGTGCCGCTGGCAGGCTGCTTTTACATTTTACCTGGGGAAGGTCGGCAGTGATAAGCAGATCTCGGCCATGCTGATGAAAACCTTTAATATCAGTGAAACTCAGGCTTACCGTGATATTGTAAATGCCAGAATGTTATTCGGTGACCTTCGGGAAGCTACCAAGAAAGGCTTACGTTATGTTGTTACACAATGGTCCATTGATTACCTTCAAATGGCCTTTATTAAAAAGGATTTGGACGGTATTGGAAAAGCCCTGGAACGCATCACCAAAGCAAATAACCTGGATAAAGAAGACCAGGACCTTCCAGATCCTTCAAAGATCCAGCCTCCGGTACAGCTGCTTTCCTTGTCTATCAATTTTGTCAATAGTCCGTATTTCAAAATGATTGACGACAAGGCCCAGAGGGAAATCCTCTCAGTGGTTGAAAAGATTCAACAGGTCATCGATAACTCAACCGTTAAAGATTACATGGATATGTTAATGACGGATGTAGCCAAAACAGAAGCACTGACTGATGGAAGTAATGCAGATTAAGCCCGCTCCTTATTATAATTTCCCGCAGCTGGTCATCAAGATTAACTCCCGGCCTCACAAAATGTTTATCGGTGGACGTGGAGTAGGAAAAACTACCATCATAGCCGATGAAGTCATCAAATACCTTGCCGCTATGCCCCGGGGCAAGGTTTCCCTTAACGGACTGACGTATTTCCATATCCGAACCAAATCACTGCCTCCAATCATCGACCATTGGGAGCGCCGCGGCTTGTATAGGGGGATCCATTATTTTGTCGGTCATAAAGCGCCTGCCAAATTTCTTTGGGATGAACCCCATCAGCCGCCGTTGGATTACACCAACTGCATCCATTTCTGGAACGGATTCGTGCTTGAATTCAATTCATTCGACCGGCCGGAAATGGCCCGAAGCGGTTCCTATGATGGAATGATCTTCGATGAAGCAACAAAACTCAAGAAATCGGCCATCGACAGCGATGTTCTTCCTGCAAACCGTGGAAACCGGGACCGGTACGGCCATATCCGTTTTCATCATGGAACCCTGTTCCTTGGTTCCATGCCTCTGACCTCAGATGGTGACTGGGTATTTGAGTACGAATCCCTGCAGGAGAAGTTTCCAAAACAGTATCTCTATATTGAAGCTTCGGCCTATGAGAATGTGCATATTCTCGGAACGCAGTATTTCAGAGACCTTAAAAGGGTGTTGCCTCAGGTGATCTATGATCTTGAAGTGCTCAACAAACGAAGGAAAGCAAATGTCAATAAGTTCTATCCCCTGCTTATTGAAAAACAGCATGGTTACTACAATTCATATGACTATTCCTATTATGACCGCCTGGATCAGGACTCTTCAAGGAAGACCTTACAGGATTGCCGGGGTGATGCGGATTGCAAAGCCTATGAACCCTTGTACCTGTCATTCGATTTTGGTACAACACAGAACTGTCTGATCGTAAGCCAGTGGCACCGTGATATCAATGAATTCCCTATCATCAAGAACTTCTTTGTCGAGAATGAAACCCTTAAAGTTGTTGTTGAGATGTTCATCAAGTACTATGAGCATCATGCTACCCGTGTGATCTATCTGTACGGGGGGAGCGATGGCCAACGTAAGAACGATGCGGCAAGCCGCAAAAGCTATTTCGATGATGTGGTGGATTGGCTTACCAAAGCCGGTTGGGAAGTTTACCTCAGGGCTGAACTGTTTGAAGCCTCCCATATGGATAAGTTTAATTTCTGGCACAGGTTCCTTAGCGGCGATTTCCCTGCTGTGCCCAGGTTCAAAGTCAATCTGAACAACGCCATGGAGGCGTTCTTCTCAATGGACAATGCGCCTATCCTTGCCGATGAGTTCAAAAAGGATAAACGATCCGAACGCCGGGTGGATCAGCCCAGGTGGAAAGCCACGGATCTGAGTGATGCGGTGGACAATCTGTACTACTGGATGTTCTTTCAGAGCGTCGGGGATCAACTTCCTTCAAACGAACTTATATTCCTGAATCGATAGCATAGGGGAGCAGATTGCCTGAGAGCTTGCCTTTTACCCATTTACTTAATATAAAGCCATTAGGCACATTGTGCCTTTATTTGAACTAAGGCATTGGCTTGCCTTATGATCGTTTGTCAGAGCTTGCCCCACGATGATACAAACGCAAGAATGTACCTATTTACGGGCGTTTCATATATCGTATAACAGGGTTGAGACGGACACGCAAAAAAGGATAGGGCGGGGCGTGGTCTTTAGACGAATTTTGAAAGATAAAGGCGGTGCAGACACTTTTAATATCTTGCAAAAGAGAGAATTACGATTTTTTTTTTGGGGAGAAGGGATAAAACCGGGAAAAATCAGGTTATTTGATTGATAACCAAGTTATCCCGGCTTCTTTTTCTTTGATAGTGGTGCAAAGAGAAAGAAGCAAAAAGAAATCACCCTGTTTTAGTGGTCTTACTGCAATTGCAGTACTTTTTTCTTTGAACGCCATGGTCAAAGCAAGAAGTACCAAAAAAGAAACCCTTATCTGGCCACCCCACGGTTTAGCTCGAAATTTTGCTACAAAGGTACCTTGCGAATAATTCGCTTTAAGAGATAGTAGCTTAAAACTGTCAAGGGCGACCTCCTGCAAGGAATAGTCGCTCTTCGAGTGTTTTCAGATTGTACCAATCGTGACCTACCCCCTTGACATTATTTATTATTCTCGGTTTTAGCCTTTGGCGTTTAAAAATTTCATTACTAACCTTAACTCAAACTCACTATGAAAGCTCTATCCAACAACACCCATCAACAGTCACTCGTCGAAATCTTTGTCCAGGAACTGGACCAGATTTACTACCCGGGTTATACTGAAGAACTCATTGCCTCAGAACCTGAAAAGTTCAATTGGGAACTTAAAGAATTTCAGGGGCAATTCTCTAACTGAGAATAAATGCCCTTTACAAGGCAGGCAGTCAGAAATGACTGCCTGTTTTTTTATGCTCGCTGATGCTCAAAAGGAAGAATCCGGGCAACTGTTTAGGAAAAAGTTGCAAAAACCCTGCCCAAAGAGTAATCCGAAATTCACAAAGTTATGCCTCGATAAACTGTTTCTCACTAAAGGCGACCTCCTGATGGCGCTTGTCGCCCTTCGGGTTCATTCAGATTCTCATCAACAATCTGACCTGAACCTTTGCTTAAAAGTTTCTCAGGGCATGCTTCCACCGGCAAATTTCATTTACTCACCGCGGCCATAAGCGCTGCTTAAAACTAACCAGCTATGAAAAAACACTCGATCAATGCACAACTTGCCCAGGAAAACAGCGACAGGTATGAAAACACAATCCCGATGCGCCTCTGGGCAGAAGATGACCTGCCAAGTCAGAAACTCCTGCTGAAAGGAACAGCAACCTGTTCCGATGCAGAATTGCTCAGTATTATCATCGGTTCCGGCGTCTCAGGGGAAAATTCCCTGGATATAGCCAAGAAAATGCTGTCCAATTGCGGAAATTCCCTCTGCGAATTCTGGAAGTTCGGAGTAACCGACCTTCAGAAGATCAAAGGCATCGGCCAGAAGAGAGCCGTAAAGATATCGGCTATGTTCGCCCTGGCTCGTCGCAGGAATGAATCCGAAGTGATCCTCAAAGATAAGATCACCCATAGCCGTGAAGCCTTTGAAATCTTTAAATCCTTAATGGGTGATTTGCCTTATGAAGAGTTCTGGATCCTGCTGCTGAACCGTTCAAACCGGGTCCTGAGGAAGATCCGCATTTCCGAAGGCGGAGTATCCGGAACAGTAGTGGATCCCAAGAAGGTATTCAAGACCTGCCTGGATAATCAAGCCTGCTCCATTATATTAGGTCACAATCATCCTTCAGGGAATATCAATCCCAGTGAAGCCGACAGTAAGCTGACCAAAAAGCTCAGGGATTGTGGCCTCATGCTTGATGTGGATGTTCTGGACCACATCATCATTGGGGATGACAGGTATTATTCCTTTGCGGATGATGGTAAAATGTAGACTCTAAGCCCCGGGAAACCGGGGCTTTATTTTTCTTTTCATTCCCGCCAAAGAAAGAAGTTGCAAAAAAGACAGACATTGGCCACCGCACATTTATTAAACTCGAAATTCCTGCGAAGTTACCTGCGAAAAATTCGCTTTGGTAAAGCTTAAAACTGTAAAGGGCGACCTCCTTTGGGAATAGTCGCTCTTCGAGTGTTTTCAGATTGGTTCAATCTGACCTACACCCCTGACATTATTTATTTTTCTCGGTATTCACCTATGGCAAAAATTTCATTTTAACCAGGTGGGCCAGAAACCTAAATAAGACTACAGGGCAGTAGCATCTCTTATGAATAACTCACAAATCTATGCAGCCATCACCGAAAAGATCATCGCTAACCTCGAAACAGCAGGAAGCTGGATGAAACTCTGGCAGGTTCCATCACCTGTTAGCATGAACGGCCATTACTACCGGGGTATCAACCGCCTGGTGCTTTCTTCTGATCCCTATAAGAGCCGTGTGTATGGCACATTTCAACAAATCCGTGCTAACGGCGGACAGGTTCGCAAGGGCGAAAAATCCACCATCGTGGTATTCTGGAAGAATTCTCTTCAGCAGGATGAAGCCACCGGCGAAACAAAGAAACTGTTTCTGCTTAAGTTTTACCATGTCTTCAATTCCGAACAGGCTGATTTTGATGAGCAGGGCTTGACAAAGATTGCCGAACTTCAAAATCTTGTCACCGAAAAGGTCAACTCCGAACACTTGGAAGCTGAAGCCATCATCGAAGGCTTTGAAAACGGTCCGGACATCCACTATTCCGATAAAGATGATCGGGCCTATTACGCACCGATGGCTGATTTGATCTCCATTCCGGACAAGAAATATTTCAGCAATTCTTCAGCTTTTTTTAGAACGTTATTCCACGAACTTGCCCATGCAAGTGGCCATCCCAAGCGGTCAAACCGCTTTGATGGAATGTCGAACAGCTTTGGGGATATCCCATACTCCAAAGAAGAGCTGGTTGCTGAACTGTGTTCTTCATTCCTGGCCGGTATCGCTCACCTGGACCTGGATATCCGTAACTCAGCCGCCTATATCAAAGGCTGGGCTTCCGCTCTGCGTGACAACCAGAAATGGATCATGTGGGCTGCTGCAAGGGCAGAGAAAGCTGCTGATTACATCTTGGGTATCCCTTCGTCTTCTGCAATTACAGAAGAAAAGACCTCTGCAGAATTGGTCAGTGAAGTTCCTGCTGCTGAACCCGCTTACCAGGATCTGCCTTTCTAACAAAGGTTTTATTAATTCAGCCGTTCCTGAGAAATCCGGAACGGATTTTTTCATGCTCGTTAGAGAAAAGATGCTTTTTTCTTTGATGCCGGGACAAAGAAGAAAGCTTACAAAAAAGAAATCCACTGCGGGCAGCTTTTATAGGAAAATGTTCATTAAAACTTCCCGGTTTACACACAGACGCATAAAAATCCAGTCCGTAACTCAAGCGTTTTCGGTGCTTGAATTATTCTCGT
>Ga0209083_1001229_pt1 | contig 30419 bp, 29 predicted proteins | sample AM7aDNAmetaG_FD_184132 | JGI IMG/M metagenome (GOLD analysis project Ga0209083, IMG submission 184132) | Freshwater microbial communities from Finland to study Microbial Dark Matter (Phase II) - AM7a DNA metaG (SPAdes) (version 3) | ecosystem: Environmental > Aquatic > Freshwater > Lake ... | reverse complement strand
TTTTTAATGTAAAGCAAGTAAAATGCTCGACTTGAAGGTCGGCGTAATCTTTGGCACAAAGAAAATAACCGGGCCGGAGATTGGCGCGGGGAGAATTTATATTAAAGTTTATAAAGTTAATAATGTTCATAAAGTTTATAAAGTAAAATCAAAATAGCTTAATCTTTGCCGATACAGTAAACGTGCGATTCGGAGCGGAGATATATTTTATTGCCTTCAAAAACAGGCGGAGCGACGCACCACTCCTTATACTTGTCGCCGATACTTAGCGATTTCATTTCTATCTTATTCCGGGCCAGCTCCTTCTTTTCGTTCCCGGGCGCGAGAATAATAATTTCGTTTAGCGGGCCGAGCACGAAGATATTGCCTCCCGCCATTGAAAACGGAGTCTGCAGGGAGTAGACGCTGTAAGGGGAATAGTACTTCTGGACAAAAAAATCCGCGGGAAGACTGTAAACGAGCTCGCCCTTTTCAAGGCCGTAGGCAAAAATGAAGGGAGTCTCAGTTCCTCTGCCTGAATAACCGCCGCCCTCGCTTCCTATATATATCAAACCGCCGTAGATCAAAGGCGTCGTCGCGAATGTGTTGTAGATGGGCTGACCGTTCCCGCTCCACTCCGGTTTTAACATCTCCTCTCCCGGTTTGTCCGGACAGACTGCCGTAATGGGTGAAGCCGAAGGCGCGGAAGGAAGTTTATACCAGCCCAAGGGCTTGAAGCCATTCTCCGTGTAGCCTCTTGCGTGCAGAAAAGCCACATAGTCATCCGAGAAGACGCCCCCTCCCCAGGATTCACTTACCGTAATATTCTGTTTGCTGTACAATGAACAATCGGAAGTTTTAAAAACCGCGCCGGTGCAGCCCACAAAGATATCCTTCCTGCCGCTCACCGCCGCCGGCGAGCCGTAACGGAGGCCCTGGGGCTCGGCTCCGTTCCTGCTCCACAACTGCTTTCCGGTGGCCGCGTCAAAAGCGCGGTAACCCTTGAAAAATACTATGACCTTGCCGTCTACGAGGAGAGGGCTTGAGGTGTAGCCGTGGTGCTGGAATTTGACGGCCGGGTCGCAGATAAAGGTAAGCCATTTCCTGTTGCCGTCAAGGTCGTAACAGGCGAGTATTCCCGTTGTATTGTGCAGGACATAAACATACTTTCCGTCGGTCGCGGGCGTTGTGGTGGCGTCAATCCTTTCGAATATTTTAAACCTCTCCGAATCAGCGGCGGTGAGCAGGCTGTCCATCTTATCCAAAATATTCTTTGACTTGTCCTGCCCCTCTTTCCAGACCTCGCCAGGCTCCGAGAGCGAGGGAAGTTCGTTGTTCATCTTCTCGCGGAGTTTCGCGAGCATATCAAGGCTTTTAAAAACCTCAGGAAATTTTGACCGGTCATCGGCAGTCGCCGCGTCGTAAAAGCCCGCGCTCTTTACCCAGAGCATTTTGCCGGTCTTCTTTTCAAAACATACAAGGTCGCAGGAGGCGGAGGTTATGAAAATTTTATTTCCGGCGATAACCGGAGACGAGCCTGAAAAACTCGGAGTTTCGGCTATCCAGGCGATATTATCCGTTGATCCGTCAAGTTTTCTGCCCCACTTTAAAGGAGGCGTAGCGCCCGGAAACCTGCCGGACCCGTCACCCCGCCACCCGACGGGCTTCTCGGGGGATGGAGCAAAGTTTGCCGAACCAAAAACTCCTTTATCCCCCGGGGCTTCAAGTTTTTTTATCACTTCCGCGGATTTGCCGTTGTTTATAAGGCCATAGTAGGAACCAAGTTCCGAAGCGTCTATCCGTTTTTCCTTCAGGGCTTTGCTGACCGCGTCGCGGGCTTCCTTTGAGATATCCTGAGAAAGAACAAAGAGCGGGCAAAGTAAGAAGAACGCAAGCGTGAGCAGCTTTCTCATTCTCTTCTCCTTCCGGGAAAATAGGGTCCCTTTTGTTTACTCGACGGAAATTATGGCTTCTATTCTTGCCATCAGGGCTTCCGACATTTTATTCGCCTTTTTGGAGCGGTCTTCGGCGTGGACGCGGCTGACATGCGCGTAAAGATTTTTGAGATCCTCTTCCGTCAGCTCCACCGTAAACCTTTCTTCATCTTCCGGCTCCGCGCTTTCAATGGCGGTAGTCAGCCCGTATTCTTCCAGCTCGCATTCCTCGAGAAGGAAATGTTGTTCCGCGCCGGTAATTATAAGTTCGTGAAGGGTATCGTCAGCCAATTGAACTCCTTTAGAATAGATTCGAAAAATCAAATTCGAAACAAATGAAAACCAAAGAACAAATCCTAAGCACTAAAATCTGCCGCTCCGCGGATTGCTAATTAAAAACTCACGGATAGGCGCTCCCGATGCACCTTGGCGCAACGTCATTGACGTTGCACTCCATGGGATTAAGCAAATTTATTAAAGCCAACGTGCATCGGCTTTTTCTTTTTGTAGTACATCGTCATTGACGATGCACCCCGGAGCAGCGACTTAGATAGGCCCTGAACCACTCCCCAAACATTTTGCCTTTAAGTCGGGTTCAGGGTGCGCCTTCGGCGCAACTCCGTCGGATTACTGATTGATGATTACTAATTGATAATTAAAGACTCATGGAGCATTTCGGTCCTCAGTCCACCGTCTTCCGTCCTCAGTCTTCAGTCCTCTGCGGGCCCATTACTATCAAGACAAAACTGCCGGGAATCGGTTTGGGGCGCTGCGGTTTTTCGCCTTCCTTTGCCGCAGGCGCCGGTTCTAAATCCGCGGATACGAGAAAGACATTATGCGTTTTTTCATCAATAGCCATTGTTCTGGCGCCTTTCTTTGTCGGCACGGTCTCAAGGGCCGCAAACTCTCCCTGAACCAATTCTTTCGCCACCGTCAGAGTTCCTTCGCCGTTAGAAGCAAAAATAAAACCTGTTTCAGGATCAAAGGCCGCGCCGTCAACACCCGCGCCAATATCTATCGTCCCGAGAAATTTTCCTGAATCCGCCTCAAGCGCCACAAGCAATTTGTTGTGGCAGGCCGAGAAAACGCGGCCATGGCGCCGGTCCAAAGCCATTCCGGTCGGCTCCTCTCCGGGTTTCAAAAGAAAGCGGCGGGTGAGCTCGAGCTTGTTGCTGTCCAGTTCCGCGACTTCATTTGTGTCTTCAATATTTACATATATCTTTCCCGCGCCGTCTGCAGCAGGGAACTCCGGCTTGCCTCCCACTTTGATCGTACCCCTTACTTCCCCGGTGGCCGCGTCAAAGGCGGTGACATCATTGCTCTTTCCGTTGAAAGCAAAAACCTTCTTTGAAGCAGTATCGTACAAAATGGCGTCCGGATTCTCTCCGGCCTTAACCCGGCCCAGCATCATGAAAGTTTTCAGGTCAAAAATAGAAACATCGTTGGTTTTACCGTTGCTCGTAAAACCCCGGTTCAATTCTTTCGCGAGAGCGACTCCGTGGACTCCCTGCATATCCTGAAGATCCGCGATTACTTCATAATTATCCATACCAACCACCATGACATGGGAGCCGCTGGAAATATAAAGCCTTCTTGCCGCGCTGTCAGCCGTAAGATAATCCCAGCCGCCTTCCCCTCCCAGCTTGACGGTTTTAATAATATGGTAACCCGGGGCTTCAGCAAAAAGTAAAGCTGAAAAGACGGAAAGAAACAGGAACCAAACGAGTTTTGATGGTTTCACACAACCCCCGGGAAAGAAAAATTCGAAAAATCAAATTTGAAATTCGAAAAAAAACAGTTTCGAGTTTCGAATTTCAGATTTAGAATTTGCCTGTTTGCCTTATAATTTAAAATCCGCCGAGGAGAGACGGGGCACTAAAATGGGGGACATTTCGGTAGGACCCGTTTTAAACTCCCCTCTGCGGACATATTGATAATTGACAAGAGTATTTTAACGCATTTTTTGACAAATACAAGAAAAATATAATAACTGACCATTAGAAAACGGTATGCCGGGAGTTTAGTCACCCAAAACACAGAAAGAACAGAAAATAGGCGTATTTTTGCTTCAAATTTACATTATTTTCAGTTCTTTTTCCCGCACAATTACCTTGAAAGGATTATTTCATAAGCTATAATATGTTTCAAACATTCCAAAACTGGAGGCCTTTTGATGATTAACGCTTACAAGGTATTTACAATGACCGCGCTGGCAGCTGTCTTTTGCTTTTCCGCGACAGCACAGGATAGCCAGACAACGCCCTCAGGTGAAAGCGCTGAGACAGCCGCCCCGAAGAGCTATACGGCGGCCGAAGCAAAAGCGGAGGTAATGAAGGCCCTCCGGGAAAAGCGGATAGCCGCAAGCGATATCGGCGTACTGTACGAATTGATAAATAACGGGAAGATTCCCGAAGCAATTAAAAAAATAAATTCGGCCGGAAGCCCCGCGGCCTCCGGAACTTCAGCCTCAACCGGCAACGACTGGCCCAATTTCCTCGGGGCAAACGGGAACGGAAGCTCGCCTGAGAAAGGCCTGCTTCGCAAGTGGCCGGAAAAAGGTCCGAAGGAATTATGGCGCGCTCCTATCGGCATCGGATGGTCCTGCCCTTCAATCGCGGGAAGCGACGCGGTAGTAATTATGGCAAACTTTGTAAAACCAAGCGACAAACCCGCAGAAGGCAAATACGAAAAGATTGTCTGCTTTGACGCGAATACGGGAAAGAAACGCTGGGAGTATTCCTACAAGCAGGACAACTACTACTGCAACTGGCCGCAGGGCGGGCCGAGAGCCACTCCGACAATCACCGACAAGAACGTTTTCGCAATTGGAATGATGGGAGTGCTTACCTGTCTCGACAGAAAGAACGGCTCTATGGTCTGGCAGGCTGACCTTACAAAAGACACCTGTCCTGTTGCCGATCTTACAAAGATGGATTTGAAAGCCTTTTCCGCTTCCCCGGTTGTGATAGATGGGATTATAGTCCTCCCCGCCTACAAAAGCGACAAGACCCCGATGCTTATCGGCATAAACGGCGCAACGGGAAAGACCGCGTGGACCTGGCAGGATGATTCTAAATCAACCAAGAGCCCGAAGGATGCAGGCTCCGTCTCGGCTATAACCGTGAATGGCAAGAAACTCGCGGCGACATATATGAACAGCTGCCTGGTTGGCTTAAATCCCGCGGATGGAAAAGCAGTCTGGAAGAGTGAACCTATAAACGGAAAATACAAAACCGGCTTGGGAGTTCCCGTGCAAAATGAGGGCAAATTATTTTATCCCGCCTCCTTCGGTGCGGCCTGCCAGGTTGAAGCTTCAACCGGCAAGGTACTCTGGAAGAACAATATCGGAATAATCTGGGGACAGGCGGTAAAACAGAATAACGCTTATTTCGCTATCGGCGTCACCGATTACAGCGATGTCTTCAGCAAGTACCAGGGATGGGTGGAATGTATTGATGAAAACAGCGGTGCAGTACTCTGGAAAGGCGACAGGTTCACCGTCGGCTGTTCAATTATGGGAGCGGACGGGCTTTTATTCGTCCGGGGCTTCAAATCCCTTATGCTTGTTGACGCTGCAAAGGACAGCTATAAGGTACTCGGGAAAATGGACAATATGTTTGAAGCGGACGGAAAGTTCTTTGACGGCCCGAGCATCATCGGCTTTGTGATGCCGGTGATCGCGAACGGAAAGCTTTACGTGAGGCTGCCTTCGGAGCTGCTGTGTTTGGATGTGAAGAATAACTAGAAAGTTTTTAAAGTTTATAAGGTTTATAAGGTTTGTAAAGTTTGTAAGGTAAGAGCACCTCAGGAGCAAGCACCTTAAGGGCAAGTACCAAATAAACACCAAAATACGAAAAACACAAAGAACAAAAAGACCTGGAGCTTCTGTCTTTTTCTTTTTATGTTATTTTATTTTTATTTGTGATTTGGTGCTTGGAATTTGTGATTTCGCTCTAACTTGGTGTTTGTGATTTGAGATTTGAACTTATGTGATTTTGTCGATTGGCCAAAGAGAATTGAGGAATTTTATGAGTGCTTTCGCAAAGAAACCACTGCTTGTCGGGATTGCCGGGGGAAGCGGCGCCGGCAAGACAACGATAGCGAAGATATTGAGAAATGAAACTCTGCGGCCTGAAGGCCGGAGTTTCTCTTTATAGGTGTGTTAATATTATTCATGCCGGATTCATCCTCACCCTAAAGGGTGAGGTTTTCTCCGGCATCTGAAAGATAAATTGGGAAGCAGGAAGGCCGAAATTATCTCACTGGACAGATTTTTTAAACCGCTCCAACAACTTCCTAAATACAGATCCCGTTATCACGAAGAATACAGGCCGGATTTCAACCGCCCGGATTCCTTATATGTTCGGAAGATGGCTTCATTCTGCAAAAACCTCTCCGGAAAACGGGTATATCTTCTTGACGGGCATTTCTCGCTCTATTTTCCCCTAATACGGAACCTGCTCGATGTAAAATGTTTTGTGGACAGCGGCATACGGGAAATGCTGGCGCGAAGGACCCGGAGAAACCTTAAAGCCGACTATGGGGGCAGCAGGGATGATATAATCCATTATAATGAGGAATGCGTTGAACCAAATTACCGCCGGTTCCTTTTACCGACAAAAAAATACGCGGACATTATCATACCAAACGGGAAAAGCGCTGCCGGCAGGAAAGTAGCAATAAAATACTGCGGCCTGAAGGCCGGAGTTTTTGTTTCGGTTGGTAAAGATATAATTCATGCCGAATTCATCCCCGCCATTAATGGCGGGGTATTCTTCGGCATAACGAAATAAACAAGGCAGTAAAAATAATCAATTTCAAAAATGTCGAAAGAAACGAAGGAAAGGCAGCGAGCAAAAGCTTGTAAAGTTTGTAAGGTTTATAAGCCGCACTACGTGAGTCTTGTTCTGTGAGGTAGTATATCTTTCATGCCAGACTACGTCTGGCATAACAGAATAGCGCTTGCAACGTAAATCCCATTAGCGAATAGGACAATAGTCGGAGGCAAATGGCATCAGACCAGTCTTTTGTTGATTTCATAATGGAGACCATAGCCGGTTCAGGCAAGATAACTTCACGGAAAATGTTCGGGGAGTACGCTATTTATTGCAACGCTAAGGTGGTAGCGCTTGTCTGCGATAACCGGCTTTTTGTAAAACAGACCGCCGGAGGACGGAAATATATCGGTGAACCCGTTGAAGCAGCGGCATATCCCGGAGCTAAGTTGAGCTTCCTGATAGAGGACAAGATAGAAGACAGGGCTTGGATGGGGGAATTGATAAGAATAACATCCAACGAGCTTCCTGAACCAAAAGAAAAAGCTAAGAAAAAAATACGCAAAACCACAAATCGCTAAAACAATCTATGGTCGCTCTATTTTTGCCGATTGCGGCATAACACAAACCCTGGCAGACCATGCCCAATAATATTTACGTTATGAACGTTACAAACTTTTATTTCCTTTAACCACACTCGCACTCGCATTCTTCGCTGCTGCCCTTTAGCTTCGCAAGGATCATTCCGTAGGCGCAACCGGTTCCGCTCTTTACGCTGACCGCGTTTTCGCGGCAGTTGACCGCGCACGCCCCGCATTCCATGCAAAGATCAGGCTCAATAATCCAGGCCTTTCTCTCCGCGACCTTTATAACTCTGTGCGGGCAGACTACCGCGCACATTCCGCAGCCGGTGCATTTTTTCCTGTCAATTTTTAGCGTTGAAACATTCTTCAGGTATCTCATAGGGAAAGCCCCCTGAAAGCAAAGTAGAGCAGAAAAACAAGCCCTGCCGCCGCGGAGATTGCGCAGAAAGGAATGGCATAAAGCATTTCTTTCTTCACGCCTGACGGCGAAGTAAAGGTGGTTGAACCCGTAAAATTAAGGGCAAGAAACGCCGATATGGCCGGAAAGAGAAATAGCGCGCCAGCAATAAAAACAGCCGAGGAAATACCTGCCAGCAGTAAATATATAACCGAAGAAATAACGCCCGTTATCCAGCCCTTCCAGGCAAAAGAGGAACCGGGTATATATGGAAGGAGCGCGGGAACCAGCAGCGTGCCGGTCAGGATAGTAAGCACCGACAAGGATAGGAGTGATAAAAATACCGGAAGGCCGCCGGAAATAATGGCGCACAGAACCGATAACAACACGGATCCCAGAAGCAACGGCCAGGAGAGCACCATTTCCACCGGCGTCAGCACTAACCTTTCGGCAAGCGGAAAACTAATTGTCCTCATTGCTTCATCGCACTTCTGCCCGTTTTCCAGGTATTTTCTCAGGTCATAAGCTTCCACGGGGCCGAATTTTACGGTAAAACCCGTCTTTGCTTTTACTTTATGGGCCGCAACTCCGCTTGCCCCGAGCTGAGGAAGAATAAGCGCCTTATGGGACAGGTATTTTGAAAGGCCGGATTTTTTCACCCGTTTTATCAATTCTTCCGTTCCGAATGTTCCCTTGCCCGCGGCGCACCTCACATTTATGCCTTTAGTATCAAGAACAAGTATCCACGCGTCCAAATTACCGGCGGCGGCGCGCAAAACATCAAAACTCAATTTGTAATTAGCGGAAACAAGCACAGGAGAACCCGTGCCCGGCGAATTCAGCGCGTAAAGACCCGGCTTTACCCTGAAATCGGACCGTTTTATCCCGAGACGCATTCTGATTTTTCCAATCAGGCCGCTGAATCCAGGTTTGCCGTCAGTATGTTTGAACCGGAGTTTATCTTCTTTCATTTGTCACCTGCCGTACCTCGGGACGAATTCCTTCTCAAGCCAGCTCTTAATTTCATCGCGGGTCTTTCTGAAAGCGTTTAACTTATCTTCCTCGCTGCCCTGCGCCGCAGACGGATCTTTAAAAGAATTATGCAGGATTACTTTGGCAAAAGGAAATATTGGGCATTCTTCTTTTGCGGAATCGCAGACCGAGACAACTATATCAATATTCTTTCCCGTGAATTCCTTTACGTGTTTTGAGTGGTGCTTCGTAATATCAATTCCTATTTCCGCAAGAGCCTTTATTGCGATCGGATTTACCGTTCCGGGCCTCGTGCCGGCGCTCACCGCTTCAAATTTATCTCCGTGGAGAGCATTGAGCAATCCTTCCGAAAGCTGAGACCTTGCCGAATTGTGCGTGCATAGAAACAATACTTTTATTTTCCCCATCGTATTCTCCTTGTTTTGCTTTTTTAATTACCTCTCGTTTCCTCCAACGTCCAAGCCTCTGAGCATCTAATCCTCTAACCTTCCGCCTTCGATGCACCTTGGCGCAACCTACAGTCCTGTACCCGAATGAAATGAGTGGTACAGGAAACACGGTTGCTGCACTCCATGGGCTTAAGCTTTTCTCATTATGGAGTGCATCGTGCGCCACGATGCACCTTGGCGCAACGACGTGGTCGTTGCACTCCATGCCTTAACTCAAGGTTCTAAAATCTGTTGTGCATCGGTGCGCCTTTGGCGCAACTCCGTCGGATTACTGGTTGATGATTGCTGATTGCTAATTTAGTACTCAAGGGTTCTGGAACTTATCGGCCCACAGGCCTCTTCCCTCCAGCGTCCAACCTCTAACCATCTAACCTTCCGCCCGATGCACCTGCCGCTCCGCGGATTACTAATTACTGATTGCTAATTGCTAATTAAAAACTCACGGGTTCTGGAACTTATCGGCCCACAGACCTCTTCCCTCCAGCGTCCGAGCCTCTGAGCATCCGACCCTCCAAGCCTCAGCATCTAAGACACTTCTCCCGGCTAACAATCTGCTGCCTGATTGCCGTCTCGCAGCAATTCAGGAATGTGTTCGCGCAGGAAATGTTTAAGGTGTAATAAACATTGAGGCCCTGTTTCCTGCAGGAGACTATCTCGGCCTTGAGGAGCTGGGCGAGGTGGCGCGAGACATTGGACCTTTCGGCGTGCACGGCTGGAAAGATTTCACAGACACATTTTTCCCCGCCGCTCAAGAGGTCTACAATCTTTAGCCTTATAGGGTGCGCCAGCGCGGAAAGGATGTCCGCCTGTTTTTGATAGAGCATATCGGACTTCTTTTTCATATTTAGCCCCTTTACTATGTGAATGAATACTCACATAGTAACATAAGGAAATATAAAGTCAAGGCAAAAGTTTGTAAGGTTTATAAGGTTTGTAAAGTGAAGAACAAAAACCGCCAGAATCTTAAGCTAAGCTAAAATAATTATGGGCCGCCAAGAAGGCTTTGGCCTCAATTTTGTAATCAAAGGCAGATAAAACTCTGCGGCCTGAAGGCCGGAGTTTCTCTTTATAGGTGTGTTAATATTATTCATGCCGGATTTCCGCCGGAGGCGCGTGTACGCCGGGCAGTTTGGCGTAGATCCGCCTTTGGCGGACATCCCTCTTCGCCATGAATGGCGGGGTTTTCTCCGACATCTGAAAGATAAAATGGTTTTCCAGGATAGCTTGGATCGTCAATTTTGCTGAAATACCAGCGCAATAATCCTTCTCAGATTCATATATATTGAAAGAGAAATTGGACTTTGGGTAGTTGGTGCCGAGAGGTGGGAAGTACGAAATAAAGCGATCCTGGAGTGTTTTAGGGCCTATCGATTTTACATTTAACACCAATGTTTCTCGTGAAACATGCGTCGGCATGACATTCTGTCAACTAAAACCCACATACAAAGCAAAATACTACGAAATAGCAGTCGCATTCCCAATAAAAAGCATAATATTAGTCTATTATGCTACTGCTGTGGCGGTTTTGCGACATCTTTAATCAATTCATACACCCTATTTAGCTCATCGAGTCCGGAATAGTAAATTTCTATCTTACCTTTAGTGCGCCCCTTTACTTTTACTTTGGCGCCAAGCGCATACTGCATCTTCTTTTCGGCTTCGGCTATATGCACATCAATATCAATAATTGCCTTTTTTGGACCTTTTTCAATCTTTTTTAGGCGAGAAACGAGGCTTTCGCTTTGCCTTACAGAAAGGCCTTTTTTAATAATGTTTTCGCAGATTGTATACTGTAAATTGGCATTTTCAATGCCTAGCAATACCCTTGCGTGTCCCATTGAAATTGTTTCACGTGAAACATAGTCTTGGATCTTAACTGGAAGATTCAGCAGCCTGAGAGCGTTAGTAATGGTGCTTCTGTCTTTTCCAACTTTCTTTGACATTTCATCGTGCGTTAGACCAAATTCGTCAATTAATCGCTTATAAGCAACTGCCTCTTCTATGGAGTTGAGATCGTCTCTTTGAATGTTCTCAATAAGGGCCAACTCAAGCATGTCTTCATCTTTGACATCTTTTAAGATAGCCGGTATCCTTTCTAGACCCGCCTCCTTGGTTGCTCTTAGGCGTCTTTCACCCGCAATAAGCTCATATTTATCATCTCCAATCTTTCTTACAGAAATTGGCTGAATTACACCCTTTTCCTTGATTGAGGCGACCAAATCTCTGAGTTTTTCCAGATTAAACTCTTTCCTGGGCTGGTATTTATTTGGTATTACCTTGCTTATTTCAATGTTAATTATTCCTTCTTTTATGACTGTTTTTTCGGTGTTCTGGGGGGAGTTTTGTGCCGGAGCCTGCGGCCCTGATCCTGTTATTAGCGCTCCTAATCCTTTACCTAATCCCTTCTGCATGATTGACCACCTCTTTTGCAAGATTAATATAAGCCTCGGCCCCGGTACTCCTGACATCGTATAAAATGACCGGCTTACCGTATGACGGCGCTTCGCTTAATCTGACATTTCTCGGTATAAATGTATTATACACTTTTTCTTTGAAATGTTTCATTATTTCTTCTTTGACTTGCTGTGACAGGGTAGTTCTGCTGTCATACATGGTTAAGACTACGCCTTCAATCTCAAGGTTTGGATTAAGATTCTTTTTTACCAGGTCTATCGTATTTAACAGCTTTGTTACACCTTCCAACGCATAATATTCACATTGAATTGGTATTAATATGCTGTCAGCAGCTGCCAGCGTGTTGAGAGTCAACAAGCCTAATGATGGGGGACAATCAACAAATATGTACTGATATTCATCTTTTAATGGGCTGATTGCCTCTTTTAACTTATATTCTCGTGCCATTTGTGGGACTAACTCAATTTCAGCACCGGTTAGATCTATATTGGATGGTGCAACTTTCAGGTAAGATATTTCGGTTTGCAGAAGAACATCCTTCAGCGGACGGGCATTTATCAAACAGTCATAAATACTGCTTTCTACCTGATAAGGATTTATTCCGAAACCGCTGGTAGAATTCCCCTGAGGATCCATATCAATGAGGAGTGTTTTTTTCTCAAGCACGCCTATTGAGGCGGAAAGATTGACGGCGGTCGTGGTCTTCCCTACTCCGCCTTTCTGGTTAGCTATGGCTATGACTTTTCCCATTTTCTCCCCGAGCAGGCATAATTTTACATTGGCGGGGGTGGAATGTCAATGAAAGATGCTTAAGTTGATTAGAAGGATTAGATAGTGAGATTTCGCAGATTAAATCATCTTTAATCTATTTAATCTCTTTCTCTAATCTGCGTAATCATTCTTTTGTCTTGATGGGGCGTTTTTCGGGTATGCCGGGTTTTCTGGGATATTCCTTCGTGGTGTTCCTTATTTTTCTAATAACGGCAATGTTTCTGTCTTCGTCGTCCCCCGGCAATTTTACCTTGCGGATTTCTTCCAATTTGCCGCCAAGGATTTCTATCACCTTTTCCGCGCTCTTTATCTCTTTTGCATCACGCCCTTTTTGGGCTATAAAGACGCCGCCAACTTTTACGAACGGTATGCAGAACTCTGCAAGCGCCGGCATAGTTGCCACGGCTCGAGCAGTCACAACATCATATTGTTCCCTGAAAGCCGGATCTCTCCCAAATTCCTCGGCTCTTCCCCATTTTGATTCGACACCGTCGAGTTTTAGCTTATCAATGATATGATCAAGGAAAACAACCTTTTTCGCCACCGAGTCCATAACAGTGACCTTAAGATCGGGGCAGACTATCTTCAAAACGAGCCCGGGAAAGCCTCCTCCGGTTCCTACATCAAGCAGGTTTCCTTTGGGGTTTATAAGCGGAAGAACGCTTAGGGAGTCGAGAAAATGGTTTTTAAATATTTCATACTCGCCGGTTATTGCGGTTATATTTGTTTTCTTGTTCCACTCCAAGAGCTCAGCCGCATAGGCTTTGAAATCCCCGAGAATTTTTTCGTCGGCTTTTAAATAGGGCGAGAAGAGGAATATGAGCTGTTCGTTGGTCATGGGTCATTTTAGCCGGAAAAAGGGGGAAATACAACCTAAAACATAAACTCGAAATTTGAAATGCGAAATTCATCCCCCCCATTAATGGCGGGGTATTCTTCGGCATAACGAAATAAATCACATTCGAATTTCAGATTTCGTGCTTCGAATTTATGTTCAAGCATTTACGCGCAGTACTTATTCTTGCATTTTCTTCATGTAAACTAACACTGCCGTTATATCGGACGGCGCTATTCCGGAAATTCTTCTCGCCTGCCCTATGGAATCCGGAAGTATCTTTTGGAATTTTTCAACCGCCTCGCCGGATAGCCCGTGAACATTTTTGTAATCAAGGCCCGGGGGAATCTTGACATGTTCTTCCTTTTCAAACTTCTCTATCTGTTCAAGCTGCCTTTTAATATACCCTTCATATTTCACCTGTATTTCAGCCTGTTCCAGCGCTTCTCTTCTCAGGCGCTCATCTTGTCCGCAGGCGCTCTTCAACCTGCCGGAAAGATCGGCAATATTTATCTCGGGGCGGCGCAGAAGTTCTTTTAACGATATCCTTTCCGACAAACCCGAAGTTTTAAGGCTCTTCACGAACGCCTTGTTCTCTTCTGTCGGCTTAAGATAAGTTTCTCCGAGCTCCGCAAGCACCGCCTCAATGGTTTTTTTCTTTTCTACAAATCTTTCATAGCGCGCCTTTGAGATAAGCCCGAGCTTGAATCCGCGAGCTGTAAGCCGAAGATCGGCGTTGTCCTGGCGCAGGACCAGCCGGTATTCGGCCCTTGAAGTGAACATGCGGTAGGGCTCTTCGGTCCCCTTCGTGACCAGGTCGTCAATCAGCACTCCGATATAACCCTCGGAGCGCTCCAGGATGAAATCTTCCTTTGAACCCTTTGCCCTAAGAGCCGCGTTTATTCCCGCGATCAGCCCCTGCGCGGCCGCTTCCTCGTATCCGGAGGTGCCGTTTATCTGCCCTGCAAGGTAGAGATTCTTTACCGCCTTGGTCTCCAGCGTGTGCCTTATCTGGTCTGGCGGGACAAAGTCATATTCTATGGCATAACCCGGCCTCATGATTTCAACATTCTTAAGCGCGGGAATAGACCTCAGGAAAGCGTACTGGACATCAAGCGGCAGGCTCGTGGACAGCCCGTTGCAATAGATTTCAAGCGTTGAGAGACCCTCGGGTTCAAGAAAGATCTGGTGCTTAGTTTTTTCCGGGAAACGCATCACCTTGTCTTCAATGGAAGGGCAGTATCTCGGGCCTATGCCTTTTATCCTTCCCCCGTAAAGCGGCGACCTGTTGATATTCTTTCTGATAATCTCGTTTGTCTCCGCTGTGGTATAGACCGCGTGGCAGGGGACCAGCGGCTGATCAATGCTCACAGTTTCAAAGGAAAAGGGAATAGGTATCTTATCTCCGGGCTGTTCTTCCGTCTTTGAATAATCTATCGTGTTCCTGTTAACGCGCGGGTTAGTGCCGGTTTTGAGCCTGCCGAGCCGCAATCCCGCCGCCTTTAGGGCAAGAGAGAGCTTTTCCGCGGCCAGCTCGCCGTTCCTGCCCCCGGGGTAGGAGGCCTCGCCTATGTGAATGAGCCCGTTCAGGAAAGTCCCCGGAGTGAGTATGACGCAGGCTGCTTCATATATAACGCCTATATTGGTCTTAACCCCGCAGACCTTGCCCTTCTTCACAATCAACTTCTCCACTATCCCCTGCTTAATATCAAGCCCACGCTGGTTCTCCAGGACCTGCTTCATATATAACTGATACTCTTTTTTGTCGGACTGGGCTCTGAGAGAATGCACCGCCGGCCCCTTTTTCGTGTTTAGCATACGGAATTGAATTCCTGTCCGGTCGGCCGCTTTTGCCATCTCGCCGCCCAAAGCATCTATCTCTTTTACGAGGTGTCCCTTGGCGAGTCCGCCTATTGCAGGGTTACAGGACATTTGGGCGATATTGTCTAAGTTAATGCTGAAAATACAGACTTTTAGGCCCATTCTGGATGCAGCAAGCGCGGCTTCAACTCCGGCATGGCCGGCACCCACCACTAAAACATCATATTTTTGGCTATTTTTACGCATATCCTCTGATTAACCTTAATTATTGCTATTTTTATATTATTGTTGCGGTTTTTCTTACCAACATTCTATCCACAAATGTGGACAGATAGTTATCCACAGCTTGCCTATAATGTGGAGTATATATTTTAATTACTTTTTAGCTATAAGACCAAATGCTTTTTCTTAGTCGGCTAAAGTTGATATCACATTTATCCACTAAGTTATTCACTGACAGGGATATTCCTTATCCACAGCTAATCCACAGGAAACGGAATAAATGACCCTAAAACCAACCACCTGCATGCCATATTATAGGCTGATTTGAACTCTTAGCTTATGCCTGTGGATAACAATCTGATAACCCGGAACAACGGCAAGACCTCATTTCCCAACACAAAAATCGGCGAAAATCTTATTAATTATGTCATCTGTTGAAACTTTGCCTGTTATTGCGCCTAAATGATCCAGCGCGCCCCTGATATCCAGCGCAATGAACTCCTCTGACATTCCTTTCTCTATCGATTCGAGCGCGTTACATAAAGAAGTTACTGCCCCTTCTATCAGCAGTTTATGGCGCAAATTAGTAATTATCAGATCTTCCCTGCCGCTTATCCCTTTCTCTTCGATAAGCCCCCGCAGCGCTTTTTTTAATTCCTTTATGCCTTTAGCCCGAAGAACAGAGATCTTTACGGTTTTGGCGCCCGGAAGAAGTTTTCCCGCCTCTTTCTCATTCAGTTTCTGCGCGAGATCGGATTTATTGATGACCAGCAGGGCTTTCTTGCCTCGGGCCCTCTTTGCCGCTTCAACATCATCCAAAGACAGGCCGACAGAACCGTCAAGCATAAGAATCACCGCGTCCGCCGCTTCAATGGAATTAAAGGTCCGCTGAATTCCCTTCTTTTCTATCAAGTCGGAAGACTCCCTGATGCCTGCCGTGTCAGATAAAACGAAGGGTATGCCGTCCAAGTTTATTGATTCCTCGATTACATCTCTCGTCGTTCCCGGCAGGTGCGTAACAATTGCCCGCTCTTCATCAAGGAGCTCATTTAAGAGGCTGGACTTGCCTGTGTTCGGCCTGCCAATAATTGAAACCTTTGCCCCTTCCCGCAGTATCTTTCCCGCTTCGGCGGTGCCGGCCAATGCCTGCAGCCTCTCCTTCACTTTTTTTATCGCGCGCCCGGTTTTTTTTAGGTCGGTTGATTCAAGCCCTTCTTCGGGAAATTCAATATTTGCCTCAACCAGCGCCGCGGCGGCCTTCAACTCCTCCGTTATTTCCATAAGCTCGGCGGAAAGGCGGCCCTTAAGCTGGTTGACCGCGGCTTTCAGGCTCTCTGAAGTTTTTGCCTTGATGATATCAATGACTGCTTCCGCCTGGGCCAGGTCTATTCTTCCGTTCAGGTACGCCCTCTTTGTAAACTCGCCTGGCTCCGCAAGGCGCGCGCCAAGCGCTACGGCCGCCTCCAGCGTCCTTCTCAGTGAAATCATTCCGCCGTGGCAGTTTATTTCCGCGACATCTTCACGGGTGTAAGTCCCGGGAGCTTTCATCACGGAAAGGATAACTTCGTCAATAATTTCAGCGGTTGCCGGATCTGCCGCGTGTCCGTAATGAATGGTGTGAGTGGAGAGAGTTTTTGGTTTTTTCCCGCTCTTTAGCGTTACCAGACGTCCCGCAAGGGCGAGCGCGTCCGGACCCGAAAGCCTTACTATGCCTATGCCGCTTTCCCCGGGCGCCGTAGCTATCGCGGCAATAGTATCGTTTTTCATTTTTTTACCGTTACCGGCTTTATCTCTGAAAAGAGCTTGCCGGTCCAGCCTTTTGCGAAGGCCTTTAGCGGCTTTCCTCCGTCGTAAGTCGCAATGAGCTGATAATCCTTTTCCGCGGTGTTTTGCGCGCCCGTCAGAAGCGTAAATTCTTTTTCATAAGAAGAACCCGGGGCAATGACAACAACACGCGCGGCTTCCTCTTCCGCCGAAAGTTTTTCCGTTTCATCGCCAAAGAGCCTCTTCACTATTACTCCGTCCGCAAAAAGACCGACATCAAAACCAACGGGACCACCGGAAGAATCCACTATGCAGGCAGGCGCTCCGGAATTATTCTGCACGGAAAGAATGACTTTAATCTCTTCGCCGGGTTTAACACCCGTTTCCGCGGATTGAAGTTTCAGCAAAACAGCGGGCTCGCCCGCATCAACAGGCTGCTCAATACTTCCCCGTCTTTCGGCCTGACGCTCTCCAAGCCTTTTGCTCTCTGCAAGGTATTTTTGCCCGGGGGACTCGTCTGCGGCCGGCAGGGAAGAAAGCGCGGTTAACTGCCGAGTCGCGCAGGGAATAAGATCAAGCGCGAGATACGCCATATAAAGGGCTTCGCCGGCCAGCCGGCTTCCGGCGGATTCCGGCGGCACCATTCTCAGGATATTTATCGCGGGAAGGTACTTCTTAAAAGCCCGGACCGGAGTGTACGGATTGAACCGCGCCGCTTCTTCAGGGTTTCCGCCCGCGAGAAGGCAAAGCGCTCTCATGTTTCCGTAGCTTCTGTTATACGGCTGTTCCATTCCTGAAGCGGACGGATCATACTCGGAAAGCCAGGCGAGGGCCCTTTCGCGGTCAAAGAATAGATCAAAGTAGCCGTTTGCCGCGTCTATATATGAAGAAAACTTTCTTTCGCCCATTACTTTCCTGAGAATTGAATCCCTGAAAGCGGCGTCGGAAGCCGGTTCGAAATTAAGCGGGCCTGCTTCGCCTTGAATGTTTTCGGTCAGCAGCTCCAGGAGGTCTCCGGCTTTAAGATCGGCGGGACAGTATGATTTTATCGCCTCCACAGGGTCCAGCAACAGCAAAAGCCTAAAACCGACAAGGGGTTTTTCTTTGTCGGCAAGAAGGGCCGTTATGTCTTCCTTTATTCGGGCGTCTTTTAGAGAAGCAAGCGCCGAAAGAAAGAAATAGGCGCTGTTTTCCGCGCCCTCCTGCCCCGTGAGAGTCGCAGCAGCCCCGGAGACGGTTGCAGCGGAGGATTTTAATTCAAGATACGCGGAATAGACCGCGTCGGAACCCATGGGAAGCCTTTTCAGCTCTGCCCCGCAGAGCTCGCAGTAGAATTGCTGCTTCTTTCCGGCCACTTCCTTAAGCGCCGCGCAGTATTTCAAGGCCTGCTCGCTTCCTTTAAGATCCTGAAGGCTCGCTTTTAGCTTAATAAAATCTATCGCATCCCTGGCCGCCGCTCTTATAGGATAATAATCCCTTCTCTGGGCGTACCTGTCATAAAGCAGCGCCGTAAACATTTGACCGGAACCCGCCTCCCCCGCCTGCGCGAGCGCCTTCAAAGCGGACATTCTGACACCTGAGCTCCTGTCCTTCAAGGCGGCGCGGAAAGCATCAGCCGCTTTTTCCGGAGCGCAGAGGAACAACGCTTCTATTATTCTCTGGCGGTAAAAACCATTTTTCAGATCGGAAAGGAGATACTCGAGGTCGCCGGTGTTTTGGACGCCGCGGTTCAGGAGTTTTTCGAGTTCGGGATTGGAGTCAAGTACGGAAAAACCCGCTTCCGGAAGATCCAGCGTGTCGCGGTCGGCGGCGCGGATACTTTCTATGAGCCTGTCCGCTTCTTTCGCGACGTCTTCATCCCTTCCCTTAAGCCAGGCGGCCTTCGGGTCCGGGAGCGTTAAAGCCGGCTCCGCCGCCATAATTCGCGGGTCTGGCGTCGCCTCTCCCGTTACATCCCCTTCCGGCGCCGCAAGAAGCAGCGCCGGAAGCAGGACCTGTATTAACAGGAGAGATAATTTTTTCATGTGCCTCAGGCCGTTGCGGCTGCCGGCGCCTTGTTCACAAGATACTGCTGGAGCAGCGAGAGCAGGTTCTGCACGAACCAGAAGAGCACCAGCCCCGACGGCCACTGAAAATAGATGGACATACCTGTGAACATTATCGGCATCATCCAGAGCATCATCTTAGCCTGCTGGGGATCCGTGGACGGGGTCATCTTCTGCTGAACCCACATCGTCGCGCCCATAAGTATCGGCATTACCCAGTATTTGTCCGGGCCCGACAGGTCGGTGACCCAGAACATAAACGGAGAGCCCTTCATCTCTATCGCGTTGCCGAGAATAGCGTAAAGCGCGAAGAGCACGGGAAGCTGTATGAGCATCCAGAAACAGCCGGAGAGCGGATTAATCTTCCTCTCCTTGTAGATTTTTAGCATCTCGGTGTTCATCCTCTGCGGGTCGCTCTTGTACTGCTCCCTGAGCGCGTTCACATGGGGCTGAACCTCCTGCAGCTTCTTCATTGATTTATACGAGTTCTGGTTCGGCCACCATAGAATGCCCTTTATAAGCAGCGAAAGCATAATGATAGCGACACCCCAATTTCCCACCATACCGTGGAACAATTTCAGGGTCTTCAGGAATATTATCCCGAGCCAGCCGAACATCCCGTAATCGAGAGCGTCATGCAGGCTGCTGCCGTACTCTATAAGGTTCTCGTAAATAAGCGGGCCGGAGTAAACTTTGAACTTAAAAGTCTTTCCTTCCTCCCCCTTAAACTCAGGGAGTACAAGCGAGACTGCCGGCATTTCAACCGGCGTTTTAACACCGTTAGTGTCTGCTATTTCTGTCATGGTTTTCTTTACAGTTCCTTTAAAGCCCTCGGCTTCCGGAACTATGAAAAGCACAGTAAAATACTTGTCTTTTACGCCTGTCCAGGAAAGTGTTTTTATTTCCTTTGCAAGCGGCGCTTCAAGGTCGAACTTTCCTGGCTTGCTCTTCTCGGTCTTGCCGTTCACTCTCGAAATGTTTAAGGGAGGAATTTTTGTGGACGGGTCGTGACAGCCAATGCCCGGCGCGGCCGTCAGTTTCACATCGTTTAGAATTCCTTTTGTTTTCGTTTTAAAACTTATCTCGCAGTCAAGGTTGAAGCCCTTCTTCTGCAGAGTAAAAACTTTTGTAACCTCGTTGCCCGCCCCATCCCTTCCTGAAAATCTCAGGGAGGAGTCCTTCTTTTCCGCGGTATATATGAAATCGTCTTTAAAGCCCGCTTTCTCGGAAGCCAAAACAAAGGGGCTGCCTTCGGTATTGTCTTTCCAGACAAGTTCCACCTGTTTATCTTTGAGCAAAATATTCTTCAGCTTCCAGCTTTTAAGAGCCGCGCCCCTGGTATCAAAGATTGCGGTAATATCGTCGTTCTCCAGCGCGACCTCTTTGCCTGACGCGCTCTTTGCGGCGGGTTGAACTTTTTTCGTCTCTAAGACAGGTGCCGCCGCCGCTTTCGCCTCTTCCTTTACAGGCGCCGCCTCCTGCGCCTTCGGCTGCGGCTGCATCATCTGAAACACGGAAAATCCGACCAGCACCGTAAACAGAAGCACCATAGCGACTATGAAATTCTTTTCGTTCCCGCCGCCTGACGCGCCGGGCCCAGGATTATTATTTACGCTCATTTTTTTTCTCCTTCTCCGGGACGGGATCAAACCCTCCCGGGTGGAACGGATGACATTTTAGTAGCCTCACCAGCGCGAGCCGGCTTCCCTTAAGGGTTCCGTGCGCTGATATTGCTTCTGCGGCATACTCGGAGCAGGTAGGCTGAAACCTGCAGGCCGGCGGAACGAGAGGGGAAATATATCTCTTGTAGGATTTCAGTAAAAAGACCAGGAAAGTTTTCATGTGAGGCCGGCCGATTTTAGAGCCTTCTCCACTGTTTCTTTTAACCCGGCAAAATCTGCTTCATCCGAATCCGGCGGAGCCGAGACGACCAGGCGAAGTCCCAGCCCGGCCGTCTTGAATACCGGAAGCAAAATACTGCGAAGCCTTCTTTTTATTTTATTCCTTACACAGGGCGCCGTTTTTTTCCTGACCGCCACTCCGAACTTGAATGACCCGGCGTTGTCCCTGGTGTACATCAGAGTTATCCTGCCGCAACTCGCCCGCTTTCCTTTCTCAAACACTTCACTGAACTCTTCCCTGCTTAGGGAATAATGCATTTCCTTCCCTTGCTTCTCCTGCTGTTGACAACGCGTTTCCCGCCCGGAGTTCTCATTCTCTTTAAAAATCCGTGCGTTCTGTTCCTCTTCCTGTTGTGCGGCTGAAAAGTTCTCTTTACCATTGTTCCTCCTGTTAATTTTTGAGCAGGGTCATTATAGTACATATCGATTTCAAAAAAAACAAAAATATTTCTTGACTTGCATTCAAATATTGAATATATATGATTGCGGCAGAAAATAATCGAATAGATTGGAATGCGTATATAGGGAGAAATGGCTTTTTCTGACATATTGTTACTACAACCAGCGAAAGCTGGTTTTTGTGTTTCTGGGGGGAAAAGCACCACAACAGGTTGTGGATAACTTTAACAGCATATACCATGTATTTGATACTGTTGATAACTCGGATTAGTCTTTATAATTAAAGCGAATTCGTAGGTTGGTGGCTGTGGATAAACCTGTGGATAATTCATTCTATGGAGTCAATGTGGATAGTGTTGCAATTTGGAACGATACTTTGAGCCTTATCAAGGAACGCGTCAATCAGCATGGCTTTGAAAGGTGGTTTCTGCCTATTAAGGCCATTTCAATGGAAAACAATCTGCTTTCCATAGAAGTTCCCAATAATTTCACAAAAGAATGGCTTGAATCCAAGTACAAAACAGAGATAAATGATGCGTTAAGCGCCGTTTTGAACAAACAGGCCTCTGTAAACATCCTTGTATCAGCCTCCGCCGATATACCGGTTGTCCAGGCGGAACCCTTGCAGGTCCCCAGACAGCCGGAACAGTACGATAATAATGTAGTTATCGGCAATCCGCTAAATCCTAAATATACTTTTGACAATTTCATTGTCGGCTTATCCAACAGGTATGCCTACGGCGCCTGTGTAGCCGTCGCAGAAGCTCCCGCAAAAACTTACAACCCTGTCTTTATCTACGGCGGAGTGGGTCTCGGCAAAACACATTTGCTCCAGGCAATAGGAAATCAGATCCGGAACGAGAACCCGACCCTAAAGATTGCATACCTGTCTTCCGAACAATTCCTGAATGAAATGATAAGCGCTCTCACGGGCAGAAGCATAAATGAGTTCCGCAATAAATATAGGCATATTGACGTGCTGCTTATTGACGATATCCAATTCCTTGCGGGAAAAGAAGCTATGCAGGAAGAGTTCTTCCATACTTTTAACGTGCTCTATTCCGCAAACCGCCAGATAGTCACCACGTCAGACAGAAAGCCGCAGGAATTAAAGATAGAAGAACGCCTGAGGTCCAGATTCGAGATGGGCCTTATCGCTGACATCGGCACGCCGGACCTTGAGACAAGGGTTGCAATTTTAAAGAACAAGGCGGAGAAAGAAAAGATCACCGTGCCCGACGATGTCGCGATATACATCGCCAACCTCGTGAAGGACGATGTCAGGGCGCTGGAGGGCTGTCTTACCAGGGTTATCGCCTACGCTTCCATAACCAAGGCAAAACTTTCCATTGAAACGGCCAAAGAGTGCCTGAAAGAAAGTTCCATCGGGGAAAGAGAGAAGAGGGTGACCATTGAAGCCATCAAGGAAGCCGTCGTCAAGTTCTACAAACTCAAACCTTCCGATATGATAACAAAAAAACGAACCCAGCCCGTGGCTTTTGCCAGGCAGGTGGCCATGTATATAACCAGAGAGCTTACCGACATGAGCCTGCCTGAAATAGGCCAGAACTTCGGGGGAAGGGATCATTCCACGGTAATCCACGCCTACGAAACAATCCAGAACAAGAAAGAGACCGACTTGATATTTTTTGAAGAACTAAACAAAATTATGGAAGCATTAAAATCCTGACAGGAACTTTTCAAATGAACTTTTGCGGCCGGCCCTTTCACGTTAAAAAGTTATTATCCACAATCCACATTGTTCTTGTCCACAGGAAGAGGGCGGGTTTTTATCCACCGCATCAACAATTAACTAACAAAGCATGCACAAATTTCTCCACAGCATCCGGTCTTTAATATGCAGGGGTAAAAACGTTTTCAACAGTACCAACCCCTATAATACTGATAATAATAATTTGTATTGATATATAGAAAATTAATGATATATAATTCATCTGCCAAGTTAATAACGTCAAGGGTATAATTTCTTCCGGCGGCGTTGGTATTATATAGACAAAAATCATAGGTATCATGAAACAACCGGGAGGCAATAATTATGAAATTATCTTGCAAGAAAGAGGATTTGCAGGAAAATATAGTCAAGGTGGAAGGGGCTGTAAGCGTAAAAACCACACTCCCGGTCTTAAATAACATACTTATAGAAGCCTCCGGAAACGAACTCCAGCTTACCTCCACGGATCTGGAACTTGTAATAAAATGCAAAATGAAAGAAGTAAATATCAGCGAGGAAGGGTCAATAACCATTCCCGCAAGGAAATTCATAGATATAGTAAAGGAACTGCCTCCCGAAAAAGACATAAATATCAATGTTGACGAGAAAAACCAGATAACAATTAAGTGCAGTAAAATTAATTTCAGGATAATGGGTCTGCCAAAATCAGAATTCCCGCCGGTTCTTGAACCTAAAAAAGACTCTCTTAATTTTAAAATAAAGCAGTCCGTGCTGCGCAATATGATAAAAAAAGTGATATTTTCAGTTTCCTCGGACGAGACAAGAAAAATACTGACCGGCGTTTATATGATAATAGAAGGATCGGAAATCAAGATGGTTTCCACCGACGGGCACAGGCTCGCTTTTATAAAGGGGCCTATCACCGCCGTTGATAAGAGCGCAAAGGTAATTGTCCCTACAAAAGTGCTGAACGAAATATCAAAATCCCTAAATGACTCCGACGACATAGACGTCTCTGTGCTTGAGAACCAGATAATCTTCAAACGCAACGACCTCATTGTCACCTCAAGGCTCATAGACGGACAGTACCCGAGCTACGAGCAAATCATAAACAAGATCTTTGACAAGAAGGTCAGGGTAAAGACCGAAGAAATGTATCGGGCGGTGAAAAGGGTCTCGCTTGTCGCGATAGACAAGACGAGCGCGGTCAAACTAAAAGCCCTGGACGGCAGCCTGGTAGTTTCAGCCCAGACAGTTGATGTGGGCGACGCCGAAGAAGAAATCACGGCAGATTATAAGGGCGAGGAAACCTCCATAGCGTTCAATTCCAGATACGTGCTTGATGTGTTAAAGGTGCTTGAGGAAGAAGAGACGGACATACAGCTGCGGGATTCCGCTTCCGCAGGTCTTATCAAACCCGTGAAGGATGACAGCTATATTTATATCATCATGCCGGTAAGGATCTAGTGAGAATAAGCTCGCTTTTTGTCCACAATTTTAAAAATTTGGGCGAGCTGAACTTAACGCAACTTTCCGGAGTAAACATTATCACCGGCAGAAATGCCTCCGGCAAGACCAACACCCTGCAGAGCCTCTATTTTCTTTCCACGCTTTCCACGCAGTTCAAGACTTACCAGCAGGCCGTCAGGTTCGGAGCCGATTTCTTTTCCGTTAAAGCGGCCGTGGAATCTTCCGGCTCGGAAAAAACGCTTGAAGTCAGGTACGGCCCGGGGCGCGACGTTAAGCTTAAGGTAAACGGAAACGCGGTCGCGAAAAAAAGCGATTACATCGGGGAAAGCAGGGTGGTTAATTTCGCCTTTGAAGATATAGATCTGGTCCGGGGTTCGCCCGGAGAAAGAAGGCGGGCGCTAAACATTCTTATCTCGCAGGTTAACCGGGGTTACCTCAAATCTCTCCAGAAATATACGGCTGTGCTGGCCCAGAAAAATAAACTGCTCTCGGATGCCGGCGGAAAAAAACCGGATATTGCCCTGCTCGAAACGTTCAACGAACAGCTCTGCGGCGCGGGGGCGGAAGTGGTGCAGGGACGGAAGGAGGCGGCAGCGTTCCTGGCCGTAGCGTTCGACCTGGCCCACCGGAAGATTTCTCTCGGGCTGGAGAAAGCCTCTCTCGAATATAAATGTTCCTTCGACTGCTCGGGAGATCTTAAATCCGCTTTTGGGGAAAAGCTTAAAAATTTGCTTCCGGCGGAAATTGCCCGCGGCGCTTCGCTTGTCGGCCCGCATAAAGACGATCTTATTTTTTTGATAAACGGCAGGGATGCCAAATATTACGCCTCGGACGGGCAGCAGAGGACGCTGGTATTCTCTTTCAAGCTCGCGGAGTACAAATACATGCAGGAGGCCGTTAAGGACGACCCGGTTATTTTGCTCGACGATGTTTTTTACGAGCTCGACGCGGAGAGAAAAGCGGCAGTTCTTGAATTTTTCAGGCCCATGCCGCAGCTTTTTATAGTATCATTGGAAGAGGAGTGGGTGAAGAAGGTTTTCCCTGACGCCAAAAGTTTCAGAATCAGCGGAGGAGCGCTTCAAAATGCAATATAGAAAGAGCAAGAAACTGGACCCGGTCGGGAACGTCCTCTTCAAAACGTTGAAAAAATACGGGTTATTTGATAAAATCAAAGAACAGGAGCTGTTTTCCGGCTGGCAAAGCGTAGTGGGGGAGAGGGTTGCGGCGCACGCCCAGCCGACTTTTTTCAAATTCGGGAAGCTCTTTGTTTCCGTGGATAATCCCACCTGGCTTTCGGAACTGCGGTTCCTGAAAGAAAAGCTGAAAAAACAGATTAACGATTACCTCGGCGCCGACAAGGTAAAGGATATCGTTTTCAAGGTGAAATAATAAGTTTGATTACACAGGTTAGAAAAACAGATTACGCAGATTAAGGCGGGCGGTTCATCGGTGACATCGTTCCAAATCGGTGCTATCAAACAAAGATTCTTCATAAGAAGTAAAGGGGTTAGGGTAAATGGCAAAAAAAGAAGAAAAGAAAAAGCTTAAACCGGAAGCCGGCGCGGGAAGCGGGGAATATACTGCTGACAAAATTACGGTCCTTGAAGGGCTGGATGCGGTAAGGAAACGCCCCGCGATGTATATCGGCGGGACGGGCAATGACGGGCTGCACCACCTGGTTTGGGAGATCGTGGACAACTCCATAGACGAAGCCCTGGCCGGACATTGCAAGAATATCTCGGTCTCCATCGGCAAGGACAAGACCATTACCGTTATAGACGACGGCCGCGGAATTCCCGTGGAGCTCATGAAGGACCAGAAAAAAAGCGCGCTTGAAGTTATCATGACCGTGCTTCACGCCGGCGGAAAATTCGACAAGCAGAATTACAAGGTTTCCGGCGGGCTTCACGGCGTAGGCGCCTCGGTTGTTAACGCGCTTTCCGAATGGCTGAAAGTGGAAGTATACAGGGACGGGGAGTCGTACTTCCAGGAATACAGGCGCGGCAAGCCGGTAAAACCCGTCATCAAAACCGGCAAAACAAAACTCCGCGGCACAAAAACAACCTTCAAGCCCGACATGCAGATATTTACCTCGGACGAGTTTGAATACGCGAAACTCAAGGAAAGGCTGGAAGAGCTCGCTTTCCTCAATAAGGGAATCTGCATAAAAATAAAAGACGAGCGTACCGGCAAGGAAGAAGAGTTTAAGTATGACGGCGGCATTGTCCATTTCGTAAAGAAGCACCAGAAGAACAAGGAAACTCTCCATAACGAACCCATCTACATTTCAAAGGAAAAGGACGGCCTTTCCATTGAGATAGCCATGCAGTGGAACGACAGCTATAACGAGCTGGTCTATACCTTTGTTAACAATATAAACACCCACGAAGGCGGCACGCACCTTACCGGGTTTAAAAGCGGGCTTACGAAAGTAGCGAACGACTTCGCGAAAGAAAAAGGGCTGATTAAGGACGCTTCCATCAGCCTTCAGGGTGACGACGTGAGAGAGGGCCTCGTTTGCGTCATCTCCTTAAAGATTGCGGATCCCCAGTTCGAGGGTCAGACCAAAATGAAACTGGGAAATTCCGAAGTGGAAGGTATAGTCCGGTCCATCATGATAGACGAGCTTACCTCCTTCTTCGCGGAGAACCCTTCCACAACAAAAAAGATTCTTGAAAAAGTAACCATTGCCGCCCAGGCGAGGGAAGCCGCGAGGAAAGCAAGGGAACTGACCAGAAGGAAAGGGGCGCTTGAAGGCTGGTCCCTACCGGGAAAACTCGCCGACTGCTCCGAAAATGACGCCGAGCTCTGCGAGCTTTATATAGTGGAAGGAGATTCCGCGGGAGGCTCCGCTAAACAGGGCAGAGACAGGCGTTTCCAGGCGATTCTTCCTCTTCGCGGCAAGATACTTAACGTGGAAAAAGCGAGGTTGGACAAGATATTCGCGAATACCGAAATAAGGACGATAATAACGGCCGTAGGCACGGGCGTGGGGGAAGAGGAATTTGATGTTACCCGCCTGCGCTATGCCAAGATAATAATAATGACCGACGCCGACGAAGACGGTTCGCATATCAGGACGCTGCTCTTAACCTTCTTTTTCCGCCAGATGCACAAACTGCTCGAGGACGGGCACATCTTCATCGCCCAGCCTCCGCTTTACAAAATCAAGCAGGGAAAAACGGAGCGCTATTTCCTCACCGAAGAGGAAATGGAAAATTTCCTCATTGACCAGGCTTGCGCCGGATCAAAACTCGTAAAACTAAAGAACGGCAAAGAAGACATAATTTTCTCCGAGGTAAAGTACAAGGAGATCCTGAAGGAACTCTCGGAAGCGGAGACTTTAATCCACCGCATTGAAAAGAATGACCTGAACTTTTCCGAGCTTATGGAGTTTATAAACGACAAAAAACTCCCGATGTTCAAGGTGCAGGTGATGGGCGAGACAAAATACGCCTACTCGGAAACCGAAAAAAACAATTTTCTGAAGGCGATGAGGAAGAAAGAAAAAACCGGCAAAAAAAACGGCGCGTCCAGGTCCGTCATGAAAGATGAGGACGAGGTAATTGTCAATATCAACGAAATACAGGAAATTAAGGCCTTCTACGAAAAGATGAAACTTTTGGAGAAGAAAGATATCTATCTTGACGAGGAAGAGTTTGACAAAAAGAAGAAAGAGAGGAAGGCGCTCTATACTATCACGGAGGGGGAAGACGAAACCCCTGTTTACTCGGCGCTGGACATTTTGAAAAGCGTCCGCATCATGGCCAAAAAAGGGCTCACGATCCAGAGATATAAAGGACTGGGAGAAATGAATCCCGCCCAGCTCTGGGACACAACGATGAACCCGGCGCACCGCACCCTGCTTCAGGTTAAACTTGAGGACGCCGCGGCCGCCGACGAGATGTTTACGGTGCTGATGGGCGACCAGGTGGAACCCAGGCGTCAGTTCATACAGCAGTTTGCCCTGGAGGCGAAGAATATAGACATATGAGAAAAGAAGCAGCCGCGGACAAGCACCTTAAGGCAGTCTCTGAGGTCAGCAAGGCAATCACCTCCGACCTTTACCTTGAGGACATCCTGCGGCTGATAGTTACCGTTACTGCCGAGGTAATGAACTCGAAGATTTGTTCTATCCTCCTTGTTGACGAAGATAAAAAGGAACTTGTCATCAGGGCAACACAGTCCGTAAGCGAAGCCTACAACAAGAAACCGAACATGAAACTCGGCGAGGGTATTGCCGGCCGGGTTGCCTCTGAAAAGACACCAATTATTGTCGCGGATGTTAAAGTAGACAAAAATTATTTAAACAGGGATATCGCCGTCTCGGAAGGTTTGACCTCGCTTTTAAGCGTTCCGATGACAGTAAAGAGCCGCGTTATCGGCGTTCTTAATGTCTATACCAGCCGCCATCACGACTTTACCCGGAAAGAGATAGACACCCTGACTTCAGTCGCCAGCCAGGCGGCGGTAGCCATAGAGAACGCCCAGCTTCTTGTAAAAACCAAAGTAATAGAAGAGGAATTGAAGGCCAGAAAACTTGTGGAAAAAGCTAAAGCTATCCTCATAAAGGAGTACGGCCTTTCAGAAGATGACGCTTACAAGAGAATTCAGAAGCGCAGCATGGATTCAAGAAAGACGATGAAGGAAATCGCGGAAGCGATAATATTGGCCAAAAATATTTAAAAATCAAAAGTTTATAAGGTTTGTAAGGTTCATAAGGTTTATAAGGTCTATAATGTCTATTAGCCTCACAACCCGGGCCTTGTTTTCTAAGAAGAAAACAGCAAAAGCGCAACAAAGTTTGGTTTGAGGCATTTACCTTACAAACTTTAAGAACCTTATAAACTTTACAAACTTTTAAGGCACGCATTCTTACTTGTTTTTTTAGGAGGCCCTTATGGTCATCTTACTTAGAATACTTTTTATTGTCGCGAGCGCGGCGCTTGGTTCAATGTACGCGCAGAATTTTGCCCAGCCGGTTTTCAACGGGGTGCTGTTCGGTGCCGCGGGAAGCTTGGCGTTAATACTGGTGGAATTCCTTCTCAAAAGAGTTTCAGTGAAGGATCTCGTGGCTATCCTCGCCGGGCTTGTCCTCGGACTTATCATGGCGGTCCTCCTTTCCATGGGCCTTTCCTATTTTGCCTTCTTTAAGGATGACAGGTTTACTTTTCTCCCGATAGCGATAAATCTATTTTGCCTTTATTTCGGCATTGCGCTCGCGCTCAATAAAAAAGAAGAGATACTCGGCTTTAAGCTGCCGCTCGGGCTAGGAAAAAGCGGTTTCGCCCCCAAAGTCCTCGATACGAGCGTTATTATAGACGGGCGCGTCGCTGAAGTGCTGGCCATCGGTTTTCTTGACGGCGAGATAATAGTCCCCCGTTTCGTGCTTCATGAACTCCAGCTTATCGCGGATTCCCCGGACGCCACCAAGCGGAACCGCGGCAGAAGGGGCCTGGACATATTAAACCAGATGCAGAAGGTTTCGCCCAACGTCAAAGTCTATGACGATGATTTTCCGGACGTAAACGGCGTGGACCAGAAACTCATAAAGATGGGAAAAAAGTATAACGCTAAAGTCGTGACAAATGATTTCAACCTCAACAAAGTCGCGGAAGTTGAAAAAGTAAAAGTTCTGAACCTTAACGACCTCTCCAACGCGGTGAAGCCGATAGTTCTTCCCGGCGAAATGATGAAAGTGAAAATTCTCAAAGAAGGCAAGGAAGCCCAGCAGGGCGTCGCGTACCTGGATGACGGCACTATGATTGTCGTCGACGGCGCGAAGAATCACATTAACCAAACGCTGGATATCGTTATCACCTCGGTGATACAGACTTCGGCGGGCAGGATGATTTTCTCAAAGAAAAAGGAGGATTGATGATTATAGCCTCCGCCATTATCGTCGCGGCCGGCTCCTCAAAGAGGATGGGCGGCAAGACGAACAAGCCATACATTGAATTAAACGGCAAACC
>Ga0209083_1001228_pt1 | contig 30422 bp, 26 predicted proteins | sample AM7aDNAmetaG_FD_184132 | JGI IMG/M metagenome (GOLD analysis project Ga0209083, IMG submission 184132) | Freshwater microbial communities from Finland to study Microbial Dark Matter (Phase II) - AM7a DNA metaG (SPAdes) (version 3) | ecosystem: Environmental > Aquatic > Freshwater > Lake ... | reverse complement strand
AAAGGTTTACAAATATCAAAATATATAAAGTATTAATATCTAATATACAATATTATATAAAAGTGTGGATTAAAACAGGCCAAGACTATGGAAATATCGACCGCCATATTTAAATTTAGCCAAAATCACCACACAAAAAGAATGGTTATTGATGTCAAACAGAAAAGAAACGATAACCTTTGAGGTTCAAAGAATGACAACAGAGGCTTACCGAAACTTCAGCAAAAAAAACTAAAATAAACATAGGCAAAAAAATCGCTGATCCTTCGGGAGAGAGTCACAGAGTTTTTGGACAGGTTACGTGTTTCAAAATGAGCTCTGATTTCCAATACCAGGATTAATTCTGTTATTTAACAATTATTATCGGCAAAACGGTTACTTTTGTTTCAGGTAGATATTTAGTTAAAAATTTTTAAAAAAACAGGATGAAAAAAGGGTTAATTCTTTGTATTGCAGGACTATTATGGATTACAACAGCTTACAGTCAGGATGAGAAGTTCAAGGCTTTGTTTATTTACAATTTTACAAACTACATTGATTGGCCGAACCCAGGCAGCACTTTTGTAATTGCTGTTTATGGTGATTCTCCCATTATCTCAGAATTACAGGCTACTTCAAAGACGAAAAAGGTGTCGGGTGCATCCATCGAAGTCAGAAAAGTCAATTCTATTCCCGAAATAGGCAATGCCAAGATTGTTTTTGTACCTGCATCCAAAAAGAAGTTTGTGACCGAAATAAACAAGGCAACATTGGATAAGTTTACATTAATCGTCAGTGATGGGGCTACCTCAGATTTTGGAATTAACTTCATAGTGGTTAATGACAAACAGTCATTTCAGATTTCAAAATCGAATATCACAAATCACGGATTGAAAGTTTCTACCTCGCTTGTAAGGATGGGAGTTCCTGTTAATTAGAAAAAAAGACCCAAATAACCTATCATCTTATCCTACCATGAAAGAAGCAAAAGCCCGTATCAAAATCAACAAACTGCTCGAAGAGGCAGGTTGGCGATTCTTCAGCAACAGCGAAGGCCCTGCAAATATCGTTTTGGAGAATAACGTAAAATTGACCCTGCACGAACTGAACGATCTCGGGGAAGATTTTGAAAAAACAAAGAACGGATTCATTGATTATCTGCTACTTGACGATAAAGGATTCCCATTGATCGTTTTAGAAGCAAAAAAAGAGGAGATCAACCCTTTATCGGCAAAAGAACAGGCCAGAAAATATGCCCAATCACAAAATTGCAGGTTTGTCATCCTATCGAACGGAAACCAGCATTATTTTTGGGACCTTGATCGTGGGAACCCAAATATTATTTCAAAGTTCCCTTCGCCCGACACCGTTGTTGGTTATGCATCGTTCAAACCCAATTCCCAGGCTTTGATCAACGAAATCGTCAAAGATGATTATATAGCTGTCACACAGAAACCTAATTACGATAAAGACCCCAGGTTTAAAGACGATAAACTGCGAAACGGCTACATCGATGAATGCAAACTGCGATTCCTTCGTAAATATCAGGTGAGGGCAGTCGAACGGATACAGGAGGAGGTAAAAGCAGGGAAAGACCGCTTCCTTTTCGAAATGGCTACCGGTACCGGTAAAACCCTTACGGCAGCAGCGGTGATCAAATTGTTTTTGAGGACCGGAAATTCAAGGCGTGTTTTGTTCCTGGTTGATCGCCTCGAACTGGAAGTCCAGGCATGGAAATCGTTTAAAGACTATCTGAGAAACGATTACAAATGCTCGATTTACAAGGAAAACCGTGACGATTGGCGCAAATCGGAAATTGTGGTCTCAACAGTCCAATCGTTTTTGTTCAAGAACAAATACAAACGCATTTTTGCACCGACAGATTTTGATCTGGTCATTTCGGATGAAGCCCATCGAAGTATCGGGGGCAACAGCCGGGCCGTTTTTGAGTATTTCATCGGCTACAAGTTGGGATTGACTGCCACGCCAAAGGATTATTTGAAAAAAATCAAAAAAGACGAATTGAGCGTTAACGACCCGAGGGAACTTGAACGAAGGATGTTGCTCGACACTTATACCATTTTTGGCTGCGAAGATGGCAAGCCAACTTTTCAGTACAGTTTGCTCCACGGGGTAAGGGACGGTTTTCTGATCAATCCGGTCGTTGTAGATGCCCGGACCGAAATTACCACCGAATTGCTTTCTGAGCAGGGGTATAGTGTCCCCATCGTAAACGAGGATGGCGAAGACGATGTACAGGCATTTTTCCAAAAAGATTTTGAGAAGAAATTCTTCAGTACCAATACCAATCGGATATTTTGCAAAACAATACTCGACAATGCTTTACACGATCCTGTGACCGGCGAAACCGGTAAAACCATCGTGTTTTGTGTGAGCCAGAACCATGCTGCACGGATCGCCCAAATTCTGAACGAGATGGCAGACCAACGGTTTCCCGGAAAGTATAGTTCCGATTTTGCCCTGCAGGTCACGTCGTTGGTACAGGATGCACAGCAGTTTACGATCAATTTTACCAACAACAACCTGAAAGGGACCGGCAATTTCAACCCCATGTACAAAACCAGCAAAACAAGGGTTTGTGTTACTGTTGGGATGATGACCACCGGATACGACTGTCCCGACTTGCTGAATGTCTGTTTATTGCGCCCCATCTTTTCACCGACCGAATTTATCCAGATCAAGGGAAGGGGGACACGCACCCATAATTTTCTAAAGGAATTGTTGGATAATGACCTATCCAAGAGGATATTACAACCGATCAAGAAAAAATTCAAATTGTTCGATTTCTTTGCGGTCTGCGAATATTTTGAGGAGACGTTCAATTATGACGAGGTGATCAAGCTTCCACCCCTAAAAGGTGATGGCACTGGAGGTGGCGGACCTGTCCACTCCGATGAGTACGACAGCACGAAGCTGGACCCGATCCATACAATGGTGCTAAGGGACATCGGACAGGAGGGGATGAAAATCGACCGGATGTTCTTCGAGAATTTTGAGGAAACCGTAAAATCGGATGTCGAAGTTCAAAAAATGATCGAACAAAAAGACCTTGACGGAATAGAAAAATACATCGTCCAGAACATCTTCGATAAGCCGGAAGAGTTTTATAATATTGAAAAGCTCCGCAATTCTGTAAAAGTTGACCGAAGGTTGATGTTGCGTGAAATCATCGAAAAAATGCTGGGCTACATTCCGTATTTTAAAAGCAAGGATGAACTGTTGGAGGACGAGTTTGATAAATTCGATACCCGTTATTTGCCAGAGGATGCTTATTTTATCTATGCCAAAAATTATTTCAAAAGTTATATTATCGACCCTGAATTTCGCGAAATCATTGAAAATAAGAAATTTGCACTGCTCAATACCAACCCGAACGGTGAAGTGTTCCGGAACCTTTCGCCTACTTTACGGACTTTAATCCCCGAATACATCAAAGACAATGTTTCGTTGAACCGGTTTATGGCCTAAATATTTTAGATTTGTAGGATGGTTTTAATGGCAATATTGTTTGATGGTTTCCGATTCATGTTGAACCCTTTCAGGGTTCCCTGGTTTGGTTTTGCGTTTGAACCATAGGTTCCACCTATGGCTATTCATGTTAAACCACTCCGTGGTTTTGATGAATCGATCCTGTTCCTGATCTGAAGGAGACGGAAACCAAACGGCCATTTATGAAATTCCGTGGTTTTAATGAAATGGTCAAACCATGATCCCGAAGGGTCGAACGTGAATAGCCATAGATGAAATCCATGGGAAAGGATGACAATCAAATATTTACTCATGATCTCGAAGGGATCGAACGTGAATAGCCATAGATGAAATCCATGGGAAAGGATGACAATCAAATATTTACTCATGATCCCGAAGGGATCGAACGTGAATAGCCACAGATGAAATCTGTGGAAAAGACGGGTATGAATCGTCTTAACGATCCTGACGGGATCGAACAAAAATTACTTGGTACAGAATACCGGCAATAAATGAAAACAAACCCCTGTGGTTTAAAAAACAAAACAATGCTCGATAACGAAACGAAAAAAAGGATAGATACAGCCCGCGACATTTTGGTAGGCAAAGTCCCCGACCCAAAAAGTCAGGTCGAACAGATTACCATTGCCCTGATATACAAGTTTATGGACGATATGGACAAAGAAGCTGTCGATTTTGGCGGTGAAGCGACCTTCTTTGCCGGGGAATACGAAAAGTACAGTTGGACAAAAATATTCGATCCCAAGATTGGCGGGCACGAAATGCTGAACCTCTATGGCGAGGCAATTGTAAAACTGAACATCAACCCAAATATTCCACAGCTTTTCCGCGATATTTTCAAAAACGCCTACCTTCCTTACCGCGATCCCGAAACATTGAAACTGTTCCTCAAAACGATCAACGACTTCAGGTACGACCACAGCGAAATGTTGGGTGATGCTTTTGAATACCTCCTCTCTGTGCTGGGTTCGCAGGGCGATGCCGGACAGTTCCGCACACCGCGCCATATTATCGACTTCATGGTCAAGGTGCTAGAACCGCAAAAGGGGGAATCCTCGTGCGATCCGGCTTGCGGCACGGCAGGTTTCCTAGTATCCTCGTACAAACAAATCGTTGAGCAGAACACCAAAAAATCAAAAGGTGATCTGTTGACTCCCGACGACAGGAAACGGATGATGCAAAACTTTGTGGGTTACGATATTTCGCCCGATATGGTCCGGTTGAGCTTGGTTAACCTTTACCTGCATGGCTTTACGGCTCCCCGGATCTACGAATACGACACCCTCACGAGCGAAGAGCGTTGGAACGAATATTACGACATCATCTATGCCAATCCACCGTTTATGACGCCAAAAGGTGGGATCAAGCCGCACAAGAAATTTACCGTACAAGCCACAAAAAGCGAGGTGCTGTTTGTCGATTACATTGCCGAGCATATCAACCCCTCCACGGGCCGGGCAGCCATTATCGTACCCAATGGCATTGTTGCCACCACCCAAACTGCCTATATGCAGTTGCGCAAATTGCTGGTCAACGAGAGTTTGATAGCCGTGATCAGTTTACCTGCCGGGGTGTTCCAGCCCTATAGTGGGGTGAAAACCAGTATTTTAATCCTGGATAAAAGGTTGTCCAAAAAAAGCAAACATATCCTGTTTCTAAAAATCGATAACGATGGTTTTGGTTTAGGATCCCAACGCAACGAAATCGAAAGCAACGACCTCCCGTTGGCATTGGAAACAATATTGGATTACAAGCGTCGGATCGGGAACAATGAACCAATTGGAGAGTTCCCGGGATTAGCCACTTTGGTTGAAAAATCTTTAGTGTTAAAAAACAAAGATGTAGTCCTTAGTTCTGACCGATATGTAGTTGGTAAACCATTGCAATCAACATTTAAAATATCAAAGCTTGACGATTTATGCATTTTCAAAAGAGGTCCTTTTGGAGGTTCGCTCAAAAAAGAAATTTTTGTTTCAAATGGAAATCTCGTTTATGAACAATACCATGCAATAAACAATGACTTCGAGTTTGGAAGATATTTCATTGATGATTTCAAGTTTGCAGAAATGAAAGGTTTTGAGGTAAGGCCAAACGATTTATTAATCAGTTGTTCTGGAACAATGGGTAAAATTGCAATTGTTCCTAAAAATGCAAAACGAGGAATTATAAATCAAGCATTATTAAAACTAACGCCTAATATTGAAAAGATTGATTCAATATACTTAAAAAAAGTATTGGAGACTGAGGAGGTTCAAAAAAGATATTTCAGAGATCAGGAAGGAGCTGCGATCCAAAATGTTGCATCTGTAAAAGTTTTGAAAGAAATCGAAATCCCACTTCCCCCACTCGACATCCAGCAACAAATTGTAGCCGAGATAGAAGCATACCAAAAAATTATTGATGGGGCCAAACAGGTTGTAAACAACTACAAACCAACCATTAGTATTAAGCCGGAATGGAAAATAATGGAATTGGGACAGGTTTGTGATCATTTCCAAAACGGACTCAATTTTTCAACTGAACAGGTAGGTAGAGGAACTAAATTTATTAACATAAAGGACTTATATTCAAATATATATGTAAATATTTCAAATCTTGAACAAGTCGAGATTTCTGAAAAGGAAAAGGAAAGCAAAAAAGTGACTGATGGAGATTTACTCTTCGTTAGATCATCTGTAAAGTATGAAGGTGTTGGTTTTCCATCTTTAGTTAAGACAAATAACGAAGAAATTGTTTTTTGTGGTTTCATAATTAAATGCACTCCTATAGATACTATTGTTATCCCTGAATACCTTTTATTCTTATTGCGAACTCAAAAATATCGGAATACAACAGTCTCTTTATCAAATAGATCTAGTATTACAAACATTTCACAAGACAATTTAAAAACGATAAAAATACCAATTCCTTCTCTCCATGAACAAACCCTTATTGTCCAACGCATTGAAGAAGAACAATCCCTGGTGAATTCGAATAAGCGCTTGATCGAAATATTTGAGCAGAAAATAAAGGACAAGATCGATGAAGTTTGGGGCGTGAAAGATGAGAAAAAATACGCGGTACCGAATGATGAGTTGTTGATCGGTTCGGAAGATTTTGATTAGATCTTTTCCGTTGGTTGCACAGGTGGTTATTGGTTTCACCGATCTTCGATTCAAATTAAAGCCTTAAAGGCCAATTTGATAATAATTTAAATGACTTAAACGATGAATAAAGCAGAACCATACAACAGCAGTATTTTAGATGAGATTTTTGATTCGATCACTCCCGAAGAGGAGGAAAAGATCAGGAAGCGGATGTTGCTTGCCGCAAGAATTGACAAGGGGATCAAGGCAAAAGGGTGGAAAAAGAAAGACCTTGCCCTTGCCCTAAACAAACAACGTTCCGAGATCACCACATGGTTGAGTGGTACCCACAATTTCAATACGGATACCCTATTTGACATTGAACGGGTCTTAAATATTGGGTTGGTAGATTTTGGTTAACTACTTAATTAGTATGTCATTAACTTATTGGATGTAAGCTGCTAAGAACTATCACAATTCAGGGGAACATTTCTCCACACAGCAATTTGCCAGTTGTTGACCCGAAAGCTTTTGTAAAAAGTACTGTATAGCTCCTGAATAAATGTGATTACTAAATACTTCTGACCTTAAAGTTTTTTTTATATTCACCAATTGTATTAACAGGTAGTTTGCTTCCAACAGCCTTGACATCGCGGATAAAATCGTTACATTCCTGTTCGGTGAGTTGTTTTTCTTTCAAAGCTTCGGCCAACAAATCAATGTCTCAGTTTTCGTCGCCACGCTCGGGATTTGTTATGTCAATGCCGATTTTCTGCATCAATTCCATATAATGACCCTCCGAAATTCTCTCAACATCAAAGAGTCTTTTTGCCTTTTCGCCGTAATCTCCAACAATAACACCATGGTTTCCTTCCTTGTAAAGCGATGTTTCATAACCATATTGCTGTGCCGTTTCGGTAGCCTTAAACGTCCTGAAATGGTCAAATGCCTTGGCATCCATTAAACCGAGCATCTTTAACCGAACAAGCATCGATGAATGGGAGACGGAGAAATACTGCTCCAACCTGATCACTGTTTGTAAACTGATTTTCTTTTGATGAAGTTCTTCGTCAGGTATCATTTCCTGAATACCGGTTTCAGGCATTAAAAAGCAGGATGCAAAATAATCGGCATTGTATTCCTCTTTTTTTTTAGGATCGAATAACCCGGTTTTACATTGGTGGATTTCAGATTTGCCCTGAATGAACAGGTGATAAAGTTCGTGGGCTATCGTAAAATGCTGCCTTCCAACTGAATGATTCGAATTGACAAGTATAAACCTTACATTATCGTTGATCTTTAATGACATACCCGAAAAAGCTTCGGTTAACGGTCTGAAAAGCGTGAGCACATTCAATTTTAACAATAGGCTTTTAAGTCGGATCGCCTCGCCTCCGCTGATTCCGTTTCGTTCCCTGAATTGGTTTGCCTTTTTTTGAATTAATACGCTCATACCGTTTCAAGTAGATTATTCATTTTAAGGTAATTCTTAACAATAGCTTTAAAATCAGCAATCGTTTCAAAATCAGCCTTTTCAAGTCCTTCCATCCTGAACGCACAAGCCACATTTTCCTTTAAAAGTCTTTCATCTTCTTCATAGAAATCGGACAGCTCAACTCCATACAAATCGCTTAAACGGGTAAGCACCTCAAATGGAATTTCACGTGTACCATTTTCATAATAGCTCATCATTTCTCTTTTTACACCCAGAAAGTTCGCGACCGTATCTTGCGAGAATCCATTGATATCCCGATAGGCTTTAATATTTCTGCCGATAAAATTGTCTGGTATCATTGCTTTTTGAATTTGTTACAAATATAGTAGATATCTACCAAATAATAAAAAAGTGTAACAATTATTTTTATTAAATGTTTCAAATAGTTTCGTGATTATATTGAATTTAATTAGGTATCACTTTTGTTACGAAACAATTCGAAATACGGAATCTCTAAAAACCAATATTTTACTTTGAAATTGAATGTCGGTGCTTAAGCTTATTTACCCTGCAAAACTGCTGTCTGCCGAAAGGAAAGGTTAATCTAATTTCGTAAAACATCCCAAACTCCCTAAAACGAAGAAACCCGCTGATAATCAGCGGGTTTCTTCGTTTATTATGAGGTGCCCAGAACAAGACTCGAACTTGCACACCGTAACCGGAACCAGCCCCTCAAGCTGGCGTGTCTACCAATTTCACCATCTGGGCAGATTGCTTTTCGCGGTTGCAAATATATAAAAAAATCAAATCCGACAACCGCCAATTCTTATTTTTAATAAAAAGGTTTCCTATCGGGCGTAGGTCACCTCCAATTTCACATCCTCAACCACACCAGAGGAATTCAGGTAAAACCTAAGTATTTCAGTCTTAATCGATTTCGGACTTTCAAACTTGTCGTACTGAAACGCCCCTGTGTTGATGGGTGCTGCTTTTAAAAATTTACTTTTCTCATAAATATGTACCGACCGTCCACCTGAAGCTGTTTCCACCCGCGTCGGCCTTCCCATTTCTAGCAACAACTCCTGCTGCGATTTTCCTTTGTAACTTCGGTTGAGTTTCTTTTCAACACTGCATCCCGACAGGATCAAGACCAGGCAACAGACGAGCCCAATAATTTTATTTTTCATTTGAACTATTTTAATTAACAGATTCTATTTCAATAAAATACGATTCATCTTTTGCGGCGCAATGATCATTTCAACATTTAACAACATCCTGATTGCGCCGCCTTTTCGGGATAATCTACAATCCTACAATAGTTTAACACCTACGGTGTATTGATCCGTTCCAAAATATTATTTGGTTTTCTTTTTTCATCCTTCCAACGCCGATTCCCATTTTCCTTCCCCCATTCTTCGGTTTCCCTTTTCCGGTCTCCGTTCTCCGTTCTCCCATTCACACCCTCTCCAAATCACTCCCTCTTCGCAGATGCTCAATCAGCCCCTCACACGCATCTTCCAGTAAATCAAGGACTAGCTCAAAACCCGCGTCACCTCCATAATAAGGGTCGGGGACTGTGTCGTAGTTGAACTTTTCGCAAAAGTCGGTCATCCTGAAAATCTTTTTCCTGTCGGCCGCTGATCGGGCCACTGTATTCAAATCGGTAATATTTTGATCGTCCATACCGATGATCATATCAAAATGGTCAAAATCATGATCGCGTTTCACCTGGCGCGAAAGGCTCGTGACCTGGTAACCCCTCCGAAGGGCATGGCGCCTCATCCTTGCATCGGCAGGCTCGCCTGCATGAAAGCCAATGATACCCGCAGAATCACAGTGAATTAAATTCCCAAAGCCCTTTTTTTCAAGTTTTACCTTCATTACAGCCTCAGCGGCAGGCGAACGGCAGATATTGCCAAGACAAACAAACAAAAGATGTATTTCGGTCATTGAACGTTGTTTTTTATTATTCCTATTAACACCATATAAGTAAAAAGAATTAAAGTTATTACAAAGATGCACCTATTATTGGATATGAACCGCTTTTTGTCCAACTTCGCGTTTAAAAATATCAAAACACACAAAAATTATTTCCAAATCGTTTGAACGATTATTGATTTGCAATTGTTATATTAACAAAAAACTTTCAAAACTTTAATATTATGGCAGATTTAAAGACCACTTATATGGGCGTCGAATTGAAAAACCCCATTATTTTAGGAGCTTGCAGCTTGGTTGAAGATATTGCGGCGATTCAGAAACTGGAACGTGCAGGCATTTCGGCAATTATTTACCGTTCGTTGTTTGAGGAGCAGATCCACCTTGAGCAGATTCAACTGCAGGACCAGCTTGGGGAATATGACCATCGCAACGCCGAGATGACGCATTTGTTCCCTGAAGTGAAACATGGCGGTGCAAGGGAGCATTTGTTTAAACTCGAAAAGCTGATTTCGAAAGTGAGCATCCCTGTATTTGCAAGCTTAAATGCCACTTACGAAGAGTCGTGGGAAGATTATGCCATCGCCCTAGAAAAAACGGGTGTTGCCGGATTGGAGATCAATTTTTATGATGTTCCTGTCAATGATGAAATTAACGGAGCAGCGATCGAAGAACGTCAAATCCGCATCCTGACAAGATTAAGGGCTGCTGTAAAGATTCCGGTAAGTGTGAAATTGAGTCCGTTTTATGCCAACCCGCTCAACCTGATTTCGCAGATGGATAAAGCCGGGGCCAACAGTTTTGTGCTGTTCAACCGTTTCTTCCAACCTGAAATCAACACCGAAACTGAGGAGTTCTTCTATCCTTTCGACCTGACCCACCAAAAAGATTATCAGCTTAGTCTCCGTTTTACCGGCTTGTTGTATGGCAATATCAAAGCCGACATCTGTGCAAACAGGGGCATCTCCGATGGCAACGACGTGGTCAAGATGTTGCTGGCAGGTGCAGGTTCGGTTCAGGTTGTAAGCGCCATCTACAAGAACAAGGCTAGTCACGTCACAAGTATGCTCGAAACCCTCGACAGTTGGATGGATGCCCGTGGTTACAAAACCATCGAAGATTTTAAAGGGAAACTTTCGATGAAAAACAGCAAGGACCCATATGCCTATAAAAGGGCACAATATGTCGATATCCTTCTGAAATCGGGCGAGATTCTGAAGAAATATCCGATGGTTTAGGCGACTAGCGGCTGGCAACTAGCGACTGGCGACTGGCGTGAACAGTATTCAGATAATGAACTGTATATCAAAACAAAAATCGTAAAAACCTTATTTCCAATTTTTTAACCTTAATAGCAGAGAGGAACATCGCAGCAGAAACCTTATTTACCTTATTTTTTAAGGCAAATAAGGTTTTTCTGATTTTGAGTTTTCACCACAAAGTTTTTTTTAGTTTGAATAGTTTTTAAATTTGGGCAAAATTGTTTGACATGAAGTTTTTTCTTAAACCCATTGTATTACTGATACTTATATCATTAACGATTATTGAAGGGCTAAATGCCCAACCCTTTCAATTGAAGGTCACGCTCGATGGTTTAAAAGACACGAATGTTTACCTCGCCCATTATTATGGGAGCAAGATTCTGCGCATCGATTCTGTGAAGCTCGATTCAAAGGGGACAGGGATTTTCAAAAACAAGGAGGAACGGATAAAAGGAATTTATGTCATTTACCTGAACAAAGACAGTTACTTCGATTTTATGTTGGGTGCCGATCAGCAGTTCTCGATCAATACCTCCTTTGCCCCTCAGGCCAAACGGGTTTATAGCGGCGCAATTGAAACCGAACAGTTTCAGGTCTATCAGGAGTTCCTGTCTGCGCAGCGGACAAAGCAGCAGGCCATGCAAAAGGAATATGAGCTTCACAAGAACAATGTAGATTCGGCCAAATTGATTTCGGGAGAGATGGACCAGCTAAACACTCAGGTAGAAGCCTATTGGACCAATAAATCGGCCGAATATCCAAATAGCTATTTTGCCGATTTTCTCCGGTCAATGATCATCCCACGTCCCGCGCCATTTGTGGCTCCCGAGGGTTGTAAAAATCCCGATCCCTTGAAATGGGTGTCCAATTACATTTTTATGGTGAACCATTACTGGGACAATTTCAATTTTGCAGAGCCTGGAATGATCAGGTCACCACTGATCGACGGGAGGATTGACGGGTATTTCAAAAACAATATTTTGCAGTATCCCGATTCGTTCCTGCGCCCCACCTTTGCGCTGATCGAAAAAGCCAGGGCCAATACCGAGATGTTCCATTATATTGCGCTCCACAGGCTCAACGATGCCATTACATCTGAAATAATGGGGATGGACAAGGTGTTTGTCGCAATTGCCGAACGGTATTTCATGAACAAGGATGGGGCGTGGCTCGATTCGGCCGCCTTGGCAAAAATCAAAGACAAAGTAAGGGTCACCAAGCCAAACCTGATCGGCAACCTTGCCCCCGAACTCAAACTTCCCGACTCTGACGGGAATATCTTCAGTTTAAGGCAAATCAATGCAAAATATACCATCCTTCTTTTCTGGGAACCCAGTTGCAGCCATTGCAAAAAGGCTGTTCCGCAATTGTACAATGATTTGTGGCTTCCGCTGAAAGACAAAGGAATAGAAATTTACGCCGTCTGCACCCAGAACAAGAAAGAGGATTGGATGAAATTCGTTGCCGAGAATAAGCTTTACGACTGGACAAATGTGTGGGACCCTTCCCTTACATCGAATTACCATGCCTTGTATGATATCTATAGTACCCCGGTGATCTACATCCTTGATGCGAAGAAAAAGATTGTTGCAAAACGGATCGAGGTCGAGTCGGCCTTTAAGTTTCTGAAACAAATGCTTGGACTGAAATAGGATAACAATAGTTGAACCACCTTCTGATTTGTTACTTCGACTTCGCTCAGTAACCGGTCAATGAGCGAAGCCGAAGTGCCGGTTTCGTTACCACTCCACCGGGGGTTATTCAAATTGAACCATATTCGTGGTTCTTTAAATCTTAAAGAATATTTTGTTTTTATAAAGCCAATAACATAAATACCAGAGAGTTGCCCAAATGGCAAGACTGGTCATCACCTGAACCCCAAGTGGTCCCATCCAGGAGAACAAAGCATTTGTAAACGGAACAAAAAACTTGTCGATTGGTTTGACAAAGCCGACTTCAAAAAACAGGTAGATAAATATTGAATTCATCCCCACCACTTTGAACATGTTGTAGCCTGTGGCAAAGTAGCGTTTAACATCGATCAGCCAATAAAACAGGCAAAGTACCAGGATGGCCCAGCCACCGCTCACAAAAATAAATGCGGAGGTGGCGATTTTCTTGATAATGGGGGTAATCTCCATCGCATCCAATGAAAAACCAATGATCAGTGAAATTAGTCCGGCACCCAACATCCATTGGATCTTGATTTTAGGGGACTTTTCGCTCATCAGAAGTTTCCCGCACATCACACCCCAAACGGTATGTGCCGTTGTTGAAACGAAGTTTAAGGTTGCCCACGAACTTGCCTTGTCAACCCCTTCGATCTTGTTGTTCACCCATGCCCCAAGGTTATGAAGGTCAACCCATGGATTGTTGAACCCTTCGACAGGGAAAAACCGGTAGGCAAGATCGATAAGCAATAAAATGACACCCGTAAAGATCAGTTGAAAGGTAAAACTTTTGTTGCGGATCAGAAATGCAACCAAATAGGTTACAGACAATTGCGCAAGTACGTCCTGAAACCGCCAGACGATCTTTCCCGGTCCGATGCAATAAATTGCCCATCCGATAAACAGCAACAGAAACGACCTTTTAAACGCATGGCGCCTGATCAATTGATCTGAGTCCCCTTTTTTCTGACGGTTGGCGACTGCAAACGGGATGCTTACGCCAACGATGAACATAAAGAATGGCTGGATTAAATCCCAGAAATGGATCCCATGCCACTCGTGATGGCTGAATTGTGTACCCAAAAATTGCATAAACGAGCTGTCAAATTTGTCGAAAAGACCAAAAAGATGCGTGCTTTCCCCTGCAAGCAGGAACATTGTCAACCCACGGAAGAAGTCGATCGAATTGACCCTGTAAACTCCCGCAGCAACCGGATTTTGAATATTATCTCCCATAGATATACGTTAAATTAAATATTGAATTTACATTCCTTGTAAAAATTAGCACAATTTTGTCATAGGGCACCTTCAATATCTATTTGATTATCAATATTAAGAATGAATACCCCCTTCATGGGGCAGGGTGTAAAATATAGAAGTTTCAACCTTTGATTTTATTTTACCAGCGCGGCCTTGCAATAAGCGACGCATTTAACCACTTCCTTGACTGCATCCGAACCTTCAGGGACATTGTATTCAAGTTCGATGTCACATTCAATCGGCCATTTGTTCTTCTGAACCAACTGCAACATTTCGTTCACAGGGGTTTCACCTTTTCCAAATTGTTGGTTTTTATTGGGTTCGGCAGCTTTTGGACCGGTTTTGTCCTTGATGTGGATGCTGACAATCCGGTTGTGCAACCTTTCGATCAGTAAACATGGGTTCAGGCCCGTGGCACCAAAATAATGGCCTGCATCGAAGTTGAGCATTAATCTTGAACCATAAGACAACGATTTGTCGAAACTAAAGTTCGGGTCGCCTGGTTGGCCGTGGTTGTGGAAAATCACATAAAGTTTGTGTTTATCTGCAAAAGGAGCCATCCGTTTCGCCGACTCTTCCGAAATTTCCATCGTGATTCCGACGGCACCCAGGGTTTTGCAAACCTTAAAGGCATAATCGATTTCAGAATCCGACCATTTACTTTCACCCAATTTCAGGATATTGATTTTTATCCCTTTGGAATTGAACATCTTACGGACTTCTTTGAATTTGTCCATTGAAACGGTACTGCGCCAGTCGGCGATTACTTTCGCATCTTTCGATTGGGGAATCCCTGCATATTGCTCTACCGCTCCACCCATCAACTCGATGGAACTCAATCCCGACTGGAGCGAATAATTGAGCATCCCCGCAAGGGTTTGATCGGGCATACTCCTGTAACTGTAGGTGATCGCCCCAACCTGTACGCCCCCGAATTTGGAGTTTGGTTTATCCGCTGCTTTGGCAAATGATTGAAACAAAAAAGCTGAAACAAAAAGGAGTGCAAGTGCTTTAAAGCCCATCTGCACAAATCTGAAAGATGATGTTCTCATAATCTGCATGTTAACGTGTTAATTGATTGATATTTAGTTGATTAAAACAAAAATGCGAAATTTGGCCACAATTGAATTGTTATTGTAAAGAAAATCAAAAAAAGTTTTCAAACCTTAGTTTTGAAAAATGATTTGGGTATTTTTATAAAGATAAAAAATGTAAAACCATGTCAAGTTTTAAAAGCCTGATTTTCAATTTTCTGATCAGAAAAAGCCATTTGTTTCAGGGAAAATTGAAAAAAGAAGTTTTTGATTTTAATACTTCCATTGCCGGATTCAGGGAAAGGTGCGAGAAAGGTGCTGCTAGATATGCCAGACTTCCTGCTGAAGTTACCGTAAAAGCTCAGGATCTCGAAGGGATAAAAGCAGAATGGCTGAAACCCTTAGGATCGGACCCTGAGAAATTGATATTGTATGTTCATGGGGGTGGTTATGTGGCAGGTTCATGCAACGACCACAGGGGGTTCGTCTCAAAATTCGCAAAGGTCACCGGTGTTACAACATTGATTTTTGAATACAGGCTTGCGCCTGAAAACCCCTTCCCGGCGGCCCTCGAAGATTCTGTAAAAATCTATGAGGAGATTCTTAATTCAGGATATCAACATGAAAATATATTAGTTGCAGGTGAATCTGCGGGTGGAGGTTTGTGCCTGGCCCTTCTCCTCGCTCTGAAAGACCGCCATATTAATTTACCTGTGGCAGCAGTTGCGATTTCACCGTGGACCGACCTGACCTGCTCCAGCGATTCGTACCGGACAAAAAACAGGGTCTCTCCTGCCCCACTCAACTCATGGACAGTTTTCAGCAAATACTATGTGGGCGACCAGGAACCAACGAACCCGTTCATTTCGCCTTTATTCGGCGACTTAAAAGGTTTACCACCACTCCTGATCAATTCAGGCATTAGCGATGAATTGTATGAAGATGGTGAGAAATTTGCCCTAAAAGCGAAGGAGGCCGGAGTTGAAGTCAAATTCACCCCCGGTCCTGATATGATCCATTGTTATCCACTTTTGGCCCCGATGTTCAGGGAGGCCACGGAAGCGATGGACGAAATCGTTGCCTTTGTAAGAAAGCACCTAAAACTTAAAGATTTCGCTTCCCGCTAAAAGAAAACAACCCAGGCCATAGTCTTCAAAGTCGGGTTTGCTGTCATAGGTAACAGGCTGACTGTCGGATGGTTGTTTACCTGTTCCCTGAACAAATCCTAAGAAACCATCAGCGTGGAGTGCGTCATTTACCATTGCATTCCAGGCTTTGGCAATCACAGGTTTGTATTTTTTGGCGTTCAATAAGCCATTGTTGATGCCCCATGCCATGCCATAAGCAAATAAAGCCGTTCCGCTCAACTCCTTGCCACCAAAGTTGTTTGGGTCGTGCAAGCTTGCATTCCAGAAACCATCGGCCCTTTGGATGGGCAATAAGGCTTTCATCATATCGAGGTAGGTTTTCTGATATTCCTTGCGGTGCGGATCATCCTTCGGCAGGATTCCGAGCACCTTGACCAACGCCGCCACGACCCAACCATTCCCGCGAGACCAGTAGCAATCTTCACCATTGGGTTCCTTGTATGGAGGTTTGAAATCCTTATCGCGCCACCACAATTTATCTTTCGGATTGTAGAACCCTTGTTTCACTTTCGAATCCATGTACATCTGGTACATCCTTTCGGCATATTGTTTCTCCCCGGTAATTTTTCCAAGCTTTGCAAACAGGGGCATGGCCATCTGAAGGGCATCGATCCAGGTCCAGTCATCAATTTTGTCAGTTGCAAGCATCAGGTCAACCGAGGCTTTGATATCTTTCAACCTTTCTGGTTTTTTGTCAATTTCATAGAGGTCGAGGTAGGTCTGGCCACAGCACTGGTTGTCGGCATTGCGGGTTTTGATCCCATCGCGCAAGCCCCATTTGTGAGCATCGCCCCACGAAACGGCATAATCATAATAGGCTTTATCACTGTTAATTGCGTACAATGCCATCAAACCTTCGTAATAGACGGCGCGTGTCCAGATATTGCTGGGGCGCTCCTTGTTCGTGACGATGCTTTTACTGGTATCGGGCCATTTTTTCATAAAATAACCATTGGCAAGCACCATTTTGTCCATGATCTCCTGCTTTGACGGCAATTTCTGTGCGTTGGCAAAGCAAGTGGCCAAAAGTGCAATGACCAGAATCACAAGGGTCTTCTTCGAATTCATTTGTTTATAATTTTAGAGTTGTTCCGAAGCTGTTTTTGTTATCTCTTTATCTTTGATTAATTTGCAATCCCTGATCGAGAACTCCGCTACATTTTTCAAGACGACTGATGGAACCGTCCCGACTTTTCCAACCATCAGGTGGTCAAGGCTGATCCCCGAGACATCATCAAGAATCATTGCCGGACGGAAATCATCGTTCTCCAATTTCATTTCCACCTGGTTGAGAACAATATTTTTGGCGTGGCGGATAAAAAATCCATAGGAAGGCATTGGCCCAAACTCCTGTGGGTCAGGATAGGACTTTTCATGTTCACCGACTTCTACCAAAGCCTGCTCTTTCGGGGCACCACCTTTGATGCGGATCGTGATGTTGCTCAATTTCACATCTTCGACAGGATGATCGGGTAAGCCGACGATCATCGAACAATACTTTGGGTTTTCGCTGTAAATGATCACATTGCTGATGTTGATGCGGCGGATTGTTCCGATTGGAATACCTGCCGGTCCCCGCATCCGTGCCCCAATCCTCAGAAAAAATGGAGCTCCCTGAAGATCCTTCATCACAACATTGTCAACAGTTACATCTTCGAGAATACCGCCATCCACGGTTTCGAGGGCGAGTCCACGGCAAAATTCAAATGTGCAATTTGTGATCGTGATGTTCCTGAAACCTCCGTTTGATTCGGTCCCAAATTTAATCCGGCCTGTCACCACACCCCTGTCGGGAACAGTATTAGCCTCCTCTTTCAGATAGGTTCCGTTCAGCACCGATTTCCTGTCAAATCCGCTGACCGAACAATTGGTGATCGTTACATCCTCGGTAGATCGGGCAAAACCCAGCGCATAGGAGCTTTTAAGGCAAATGGCATCGTCCCATGGTGAGTTGACGGTACAGTTGGAGATCCTCACATGGCGGCAGCAATCGACGTCAAAAGCGTCACGGTTGGTATCCACCTTCAGGTTATCAATAGTAAGGTTATCGACACCTGTTGCCAGGACCGCAAAATGGCCTCCCATCAAAATTGAAACATCTTTGATGACCACATTGCGGCATAATTTCAGGGCAATGGCTTTGTTGGCAAGTCCGGGAGTCCGGGTGCCTTCGCGGGTCAGTCCATTGCCGAAGATCGTGCCCAAACCTGTAATCGCAATGTTCTGAAGGTTTTCGCCACAAATCAGGCTATTGTGCCAATGGCTGTGGCCAAAATCCTGGTATTGATCATTTGAGTTGAGTTCTGCCGGATCATAACCGAGGTCGAACTTCTTAACATCGGCAGCTTCAAGGGTTGCCCCGTTATCGAGGTTTAGGGTAATAAAACTTTTCAGGTGAATGGTGAAACTCAGGTAAGTTCCTGCAGGAAAAAATACAGTACCGCCACCTGCCTTTGAAGCTGCTATAATCGCAGCGTCAATTGCTGGGGTATCGATGGTTTGCCCATCCCCTTTGGCTCCAAAATCTTTGACATTGTAATAGATGCCCGACAGGCCAAATGCTCCCTCAGCGAAAAGAAGAAGAAAAATAGTTAATTGCTTGATTTTATACATGGTAGTTTGTTTTTGAAAATTCAGAGAAACCTTCTCGGATTTCTATTTTTTCCCAATTTTAACCCAACCGCAGGCATTGGGGTGTTTAATTTTTGATGTAAGCCTCGAAACACATTGCTCCGTGAAAACAAGCGGATTTACAGATGAATGTTTTAAAATAGACAACCGGTCACAAATTGTGACCAGTTCATCTTTCTCATTATTAGATAGTTCAAACATAAAGTCCTCAGGAAACCGATCAGGATTTCTTTTTACCTGTTGTTTTAAGACCTTTGTCGGAACACCGTACAACATCGCCAAATCGGTATCTACCATCACTTTAAAACTCCTGAACTGAAAAATCAGTGTCTCATAATCTGCCTTGATAATTTCTTCCATGATGTTAAAGGTATTAATAATCTATCAGTTAACAATACAAGTGACGTTTCCTAATTCCCATCCGGCTTTATAAGACTTGCCGAAGGTGACTCGTACCAATGAAAATCACTCCATTTGTCCGGTTTTGCCGGATCGAAAACAGGAAGTTGATCAATCAGATAATTAGACAATTCCATTTTATTATTCCTGATTTCCTGAACAATACATTTCGCAAGTTCATAAGCTCCGTAAGGATTAAAATGGGTGTCATCGGCAAGTGGTTTGTCCTGACCGGGATAAGTGTTGGCAGGATAATGGACAAATGCTTTTTTAGAGTTTTCGGGACCCAAAGCCTCATAAAATTGCTTACTCATCGCGTTGAGGTCGATCAGCGGGACATTTTCCTCTTTGGCAGTCTGGCGCATCGCTTCGGGATAATCTTCGAGCGTATTGATGATCTGCCCTTTATCGTCAAATTTACGTCGATGCATGGAAGTGACCAAAACAGGTTTTCCGCCCTTTTTGTGGGCTTCAGAAATAAAAGATTTTAATTCATCCTTATAGGTCGTGAAGGCGTCGAGATGGTTTCCACCCGGTTTCTGGTCGTTGTGCGTGAATTCAATAAACAGGTAATCACCCTGTTTCATTTGGCTCAACAATTTCTTGAGCCGGTTTTCATGTTTGAAGGCAAGCAAGGTTTCGCCCGATTCGGCATAATTGGCGACCACGACCTCCGGTTTCAGGAAGCGTGGGAACATCTGTCCCCATGAAGCCCATGGCTCATTTTCCTGATCGGTGACCGTTGAATTTCCGGCTAAGAATATGGTAGGCAGCTCATTGGCATTCGTGATTTCGATTGCTGAAACGCAAGGATGCGGTCCAGTGAATTCGAGTGTGAGTTTATTGTCCCAGTTCAGGTAAGGCAACTCCCTGTCCTTGAGCCTGATTTGCTCATTCCCGTTAATTTTGGGTCTCCTTACATCGACGATGATTGTCTTTTGAACGGTTTTCCCTTTTTTTGTGGTGATGTTTTCGAGCATTAAACGTCGTGACTCAGCTTTGATAGTCGTGGATGAACCTTCTTTGGCACCACCCAAAGTCAAGGTGATTTTGTAATGCCCTTCCGGCAAGTTGACCACAAAATAAAATGGTTTATTGCTACCTATGTAATCACCTGTTAATGGGTCTTTTGCAGAATTCTTGCCAGAAACTATTTCCCCGGAAGGGATGAGACCAAAACCTTTTGAATTGGTATAGATTGATTTTTCGGTGATTTGTTCAAATCCCTCCTTAACCGGACCTGAACCAAAATCAAAGTTCCGTGCAGATGACGGATTTTCGTTGTCGTCCTTTTCATCAATTTTTGAATAGTCAGGTTTTATCAGGTGAAGCGGTGCAGTTGAATCGTTGATTTTCCTGGCGTTCAATTGAAAAAAAAGGCTCAGAAAAAGAAATGGGATAATGAAGTATTTCATGAGGTTTTTAAGTCAATTTGTTAATATTCAGCAGTTTGATATAGTAGAAATAAAGTAGAAATAATGGAAATATTTTGATTGTGCTTCAAATATGTTTGATGTTATAAGGAAATATTTTGAATTCTACGAATTTTGATATTTTGCAAAAATAGAAAATCTATTGGTCTGTTTGAGAATAAAACGTCTTTAGGATGCAGTGTCCCGGTGACTTTTAGGTAAGGCTGGTACATTGAGATTCTGCAGACTAGTCACCCGGACACTATTTCAATGTAGAAAAAACTAGGTTTATTTTACTTAAATATCTTATTATCTATTCCTTAACTTTAATTTCTAGGAGAAAAAATAAGGTTTGGTTTGCGGTCAAACCTTATTTCACGTTTTTTTCAACCTTAATTGCCATCGTTTGAACGCCCAATTAAACCTTATTTATCCAATCCCAACACTTTGATCCGCTTTTGCAACAATTCTATATATTTCTCTTGCAGCCCGCTTGAAAGGAAACTTATTCCAATGAGTTCGAACCAGGAAGGTATTGCCATATGGATGGATGCCATGATCTTTTCAATGACTTTATCCGTTAAGCCGCAACGTTCTTTGCCAAAATAGTCCACAAGGATTTTTCTTGTCAGGTTGCTTTTTTTACCCTTAACAGGTAAAGCAATTTCTTCAATGTCACCCTTTAAAACAATGGACGAATTTAGAAAATCGTATGCAGGTGACAATCTTACTTTGCCTTTTTGTGTGATTAACGAATAATTTTTGAGGTGCATATCTTCATTGCCAACTAGGAAGTTAAAGAGTACCCTTTTAAACAGTTCAGTCTTTTCAATAACCGGAAAAGTGCAATATGTATCGATCAGTTTCACAACCCTTTCCATTGAATAATTGTACTTTGTATCCCTACCCAAACCAGCCAGTTGACTAAAATCTTCGACAGCAATTTTATCATGCTGTCCTTTGCGGTCAAACCGTTTGATAAAATAGGTCAACGAGTCATCTTTAGACCAGACCAGCCCATGAAGTGGGACTTCAATTCCGATTGTTACGGCAAGGCGCATTGTGAGGTCTTCATTTTGAGGCAGTTCCTGGAAAAAAGTATGCTGTGGTTTTAAAATGTACTTTCCGTTTAAATCTACTATTTCGAAAAACCCTTTTTTAATGTTCAATATTGCACTGAGCTTCGGCTGAACACCCTGCACCGACATTTTACACGCCCGCACCATCGCCTCTGCCCTAAGTTCCTCTGCCGTAAGTTTAAGGAGGGAAAGTTCCTTTAAAGCAGGCGAGATCAACTTTAACCCCTTTAGACTGTAAAGTTCAGATCCACATTCATCATAAGTGATTGGGCAGCGGTTCATAAGATAACCTCCTTTATAGTAACATTTCCTACCATGTCGTTACCAACGGCCATTAGTTGCGAAAAGAGATCGTTCCGGTCTATTTTCCCGATCTTCAATAACCCTTCCAATTGAACTCCTTCAGGAAGAAGCCCTTCAAAAAATGGAGGGAAGGAATCAAATTCATAATTCACGCCTCCAACAGGCATGGTCAAAGAAACAGGTGTCCCGGAATATCCCGGCAGGTATTCGACAAAATACTTTTTGCCAAATTCACTTTCCGTGAGCAATCCGGCTTCAAGGTTATTTACAAATACTTTAGCCTTTCGCATTTTTATCAAGCGGATTAATTAACGGACTAATAAGCTGAACTTTGATATTAAGTACATTAAGAATTTTGCGCAAAGTATCAAGCTGAATCGTTTCTTTCCCATTCTCGAGATCGAAAACAGATGTCTTTCCTACACCGGCCATTTCGGCCAGTTGGAGCTGACTAAGTCCGGATGCTTTGCGGTGCTTCTTAATGAATGTGGCAAGAAACTGAGGTTCTAACATAGCAGTATTGTTATAGCGGTAAAAATACAACTTTTGATATTGAAATACAAACCAATTGAGACAAATTTACCGCTATAACAAGATATTTTTACACTTTCCTTTGAATGAAGGAGGATTTGATTAATATTTACCGCTATAACGTGATTTTATTATCCAATCAATTATATATCAATTAATTAACAAATTTATGAAATTAATCAATGACAATTATCCGTTTGCCTTGATATTTATTCGTGCATTGCGGCGCAGAAAAAATCCAATCATTTACCTATATTGTGATTGCGCCGCGATCACATTCGGATGAACTGTTTCTACAATCCTGAAACCTCTACGAGGTAAAGATTATATAGCAGAAAATAATGGCGACTAACTTCATATATGACAGATTGTTACCTAGAAACCTAAATCAGCAATCGTTGAACCCCCAACAAAAACTATATTTCCTGAAAAACTCATGACCAAAACGTATCAAAACACTGCCCTTGTTTCTTGGCAATCTTAATTTTTTACGCATCTGACTGAGTAGCCGTTCTGCTTAAGGTCATGCCCGCGATTGGTGTCAGCGCCGTAATAATAGAGTATGCGATGCCAAACGCGGGTAGCATCGTTCTCCGAACTGGACCACCAGTAGCTGTAGCCGCCTGCGCCGTAGAAGATACCATCGCTGTTTAGGCGCCTGCCGCCTGGAAGGGCAGTAAAGTTTGTTTCATTTGTGGCACCTGTATTTGGTGTCGCCCAGCGAAGGATGCCGGATTCTTTAAGTTTGCCCCCGGAAATGAAGGTGCCGCTAAGATATTCTGTCAGGATGGTCCACTCGGCATCAGTCGGTACATGCCAGCCTGCCGGGGCAATATTGCGGCTGTCGCCAACTGCATACCAATTGTACAAAGCACCATAATTTGCTTTGTAGGTCGCCGCATCATTATTGTACCAGCAATAAGCACCTGTTGACAAAGCTGCCCAACTTGCATTTGAAGTTACATTGGGTATCGGGTCACCGTTTCGGTATTTGGTGGTTTTCAGGTTCTCAACCATCCAAACCTGAGTTCCAATGGTAACTGTATGATAAATTTACCATCTAAATCTGTAACAGTTGTAGAAGGATTTGTAGGGTCGTTGGTAGCCGATTCTTTTTTGCAATTCCAAAATATCAAAATAAGAATTGCCGAAACCCGAAAAATGGGAATGGTGCTTTTAAAATTCATAACGTTAAATTAGTTTTTGTTAAGTATGAATCGCCAAAGTTATGTCCTAATTGCTTTGATTGCCTATTTGGATTTTAAAATAATTCACAATTAAATAACATTTACAACTTAATATCACGGTCAAAGTCAAGCCTAATTTTCAAATCTTCAAATTACTGAATTTCAAATTACCCTATTCCCCTAAATAATAACTTGTTACAGGCGATTGCTCATAACCCATCGAACGATGGACAACCTCTGTCCGGTAAAATGGGTCCTGCATCAGGCAAACACGGCGATCTGTTGCCGGAATGGTTGTGGCGTAAATCCGAAGCTCGCCTGGCAGTATGGTGATCAGCTCCTCGCGCCAGTCGCCCTGGATGTCGGCCATCATTATCACCGAACCTTCAATTTTGGTCTCTAAGACAGCACCTTTGTATTTAACGATCGATAGCTTGCTGACATCAAAGCGGTCCCACATGCTGTTTTCAAAACCAGGAGAAACGATGTTTTCACGGACCTTATCGGCATCCCAGAAAATCCAGTTCCTGCAACCTGGGACATCATCATCAATGGCCAATATTTTTCCTTTTGCAGAAAGAAGATATCTCGCCTTGGAGCCTCCCTTCGAATCCTCCGAAGCAAAACATTCAAGACCTGGAACATTGGGAAGTACATCGGCAACCATGCCATCACCAACATGCAGTGTCTTTTTGCCAAGGCCCCAGATCAATTCTCCTGTTTTGGCATCAAGCAGGCAAATCCCATTCCCATCATCGTGCCAGTCTTCATAAGCGCAAAAAATCTCCAAACCCGGTCGGTCAGGGTCGATATCCGAAACAAAACATTTGTCGGGATGGCCAAATCCATTGGACCATAAGGCAGTACCATTGTCGTCCAGAACAACCGAACCCAAAACGATCTCGTCCCTTCCATCACCATCCACATCGGCAGTATGCATCCCATGCGCCCCCTGATGCCGGATAATTGGGTTCTCTTCATCACCGTCCCAACGCCAAAGTTTCTGCAACTTGCCTTCAACCAGTTGATAGGCATCCACCATCATCAAACGGTAAGTCCCTCGCGCCACCAACAAACAGGGTGTTTTCCCGTCCAGGTAAGCCATTCCCATCTGGTTGCGGTTGTTGCGGTTATAGTCACCAAAACGCCAGCTCCGTTCAGGCCAATCGACCTTGCAGATCTCCTGACCGGTCATCCCATTCAGGATCGAACACCATTCGGGACCTTTCCGGACACGGCCATCGGCTTCACGCACATCGGCAGGACCGGTTTTCACAGCAATTTCGGCTTTGCCGTCACCATCAAAATCGAATACAACCATTGGGGAGTACCAGATCCCGGGTTCGATCCCCATACCCAGATCTTTCTGCCAAAGGAAAGTCCCATCGTTCAGGTAAGCCTCTATCTTATAGGTCAATCCATCCTTATTGGGTTGGCCACCGGGATCAATGCCGCGATCGGGTTGTTTGACGATAAAATCCAGAACACCATCACCATTGAGGTCGGCAACTGCAATACGTTGGGGTTTGTAATCGCCCTGCAATTTGATACTGCGATAGTTCTTTAAATCACCTGACAATGCAACCTTCACTGATTCAGAAGGTTTCAACTCCTTCCCATCAGCAACGGCACAGACGTAATAACTGGCAGCACCCGAAGTTTCAGGAAGATGATCGGTAAAATCGGTCGTTTTGAGAAGTGGCTTTTTATTGATTTTGACTGACTTCTTTCCGGCCATTTCACGATAAACGTTAAAGGCAACCTGAGGGGTATCTTCAGCCAACAACCGCCAGCTCAGGTAAACTGTTTGGGGTGAGGTTCGCTGCGCTGTTAGTCCACGATTGAACTTTTCGACAACCCGTTTTGTGGCCCATCCATTCACCAAAGGTTTTGGCTCATGGATAGGCTTCAGCACCGGGTACATGTAATTCCGTTCACGCGGATCCTGTGCGTTCAGATTTAACGAAAATATTATCAATATAATATTGATAATCAATAATTTAAACCACAATTGATAATTCATCTGATCAGTTTTTTAACGATAGTTGAAAAACAGCAACTTTTTAATATCAGTTACCTAATCCTGCTAAGGATTAAATATCGGTAGAAAACAAATTTAGAAGCAAGGTTTCGTCCCATCCGGGACGAAATATTCTACAAATGCTCCTTTTTCTACCTATATTCAGTGCCTAAGGCACAATTTTAGTAAATGGGATCAACCCTTATTTAAAGCGAATATTTATTTCTTCCAATTACTCTATTCGTTCTTTATATCAAGATAGGCTTTTAATACACAGTCCTTTAATGACTTAATCCCCTCTGCTACTGTTCTTGCATTGAGTTCTGCACCCGATTTGTTGGTATGGGTATGGTCGCCAGGGAAGAAGGTTTTCACCTGAACAGGACCCAATTTTTCATATTTTCGGGCCACCAACTCATTCAGGTCAACAAAAAAAACATTGGTCTGATCGGCAGCTTCGTTGGCCCATTTCCCATAGGATTCTGAAACCCGTTCCACTTTTCCCTGTGGCCATTCGTTGCGCGGAATCTGAGAAAACACAATGGGCACTGCTCCTTTTTCTTTTGTATCCTGGATGTACTTTTTCATGTACCAGCCATAAGTATGGACAGTCTCCTGAGTCCCATCAGGTTTGGTCACAATTTGTGTTTCATCGCCAGTCCCAAGAAGCGAACCGCGATATTTCTCCGCATCGGGCTTGGCACTGTCGTTGTGCCCAAACTGCATCAGCACAAAATCACCTTTTTGAATTTGGGGAAGGATTTCTTTCCAGAGACCTTCGTTAATGAATGTCCGGCTGCTGCGGCCTCCACGTGCCTTGTTCAGGATCGTGACACGGCTTGTATCAAAAAATGCAGGTAGCTGACGGCCCCAACCCACAATCGTATCATTTCCGTTTGCTACCGTTGAATCGCCGATGATAAATACCCGCCTTTTGACCGGGAAAACCACATTGGGTTCTTTTAAAAGGAATTTGTTGAGTTTAATTTTTGGCAAAGCTTTTATTTCGTTCACGATAAGTGAAGCTGCCATAACAGCCCCTTCGGCAGAGGTATGGGTATGGTCGCGGCTATAGAAAAACCGTCCTGTAACTTTTTCTTCACCATAGGTATCCAGCTTGTCTGACATCAATTTATTCAGATCGACAAATTTGATTTTTTCCTGAACTGCCACTTCCATTGCCCATTTCGGATAACTTTCGGGTGTCCGTTTGATCTTGCCATTTTCCCAATCGTTGCGCGGAATTGGGGTTATAATGATGGGAGTTGCCCCTTTTGCTTTGGTTTCGCGGACGAACTTTCGGATGTACCAGCCATAACTGTGAACGGATTCATGTTGGGTGGTCATCAGGTTGTCGATTTCTTTGAACTCATCCCCTACCCCATTGAACGTTCCACGGGCGCGGATGGTATCGTTGATTGGTCCGTTGTCGTTATGGCCAAACTGCATAAGCACAAAATCGCCGGGTTTCAATTGTTTGAGGACCTCATCCCATAATCCCTTGGTTTGAAAAGTCCGGCTGCTTGTACCACCAAGTGCCTGATTGACAACATTGATTTTGGTTGTGTCGAAAAACTGGGAAATTGGGTCTCCCCAGCCCCACAAGCCTCCGGCACCATCGCCACGTCCATTTTTTACCGTTGAATCGCCGATCGTAAAGAGGGTGGGCTTTGATTTGGCAGACGCTCCGATCTGGAATATAAATCCCAGAAGGATAAAAAGAAGAATACGGTTCATTATTTTGGTAGTTATCGTTACAATGAAATTCCCTACTTCCCTATGATCTTTTGAATTTCATTCAATTTATTTAAAGCCTCCATAGGGGTAAGGTTGTTGACATCCAGATTTTTAATTTCATCGCGGATTTGCTTGAGCACCGGATCGTCGAGCTGGAAAAAACTCAACTGGAATCCTTCGCGCATCTCGGCAAGGTCTTTCACCCGTTTTGCTGGTAGCTCCTTGCGGTTGGCCTGTTCGAGCTGTTTCAATATCTCGCCAGCCCTTTGAACAACACTTTTTGGCATTCCCGCCATTTGTGCAACGTGGATCCCAAAACTGTGGTTGCTTCCACCAGGAACCAGTTTACGTAAAAAGATCACTTTGTTCCCAACTTCCTTGACCGTCACATTGAAATTGCGCACCCTGCCAAACGATTTCTCCATCTCGTTCAGTTCGTGGTAATGGGTCGCAAAGAGGGTTTTTGCCCTTCCCTTCGGGTAACCGTGAATGTATTCAACAATCGACCAGGCAATTGAGATACCATCATAAGTACTCGTACCGCGCCCCAGCCCATCAAGCAGGATCAGACTACGGTCAGACATGTTGTTCAGGATACTGGCTGCTTCGTTCATCTCGACCATAAAGGTGGACTCTCCGAGGGAAATATTGTCGGAAGCACCTACCCTGGTGAAAATCTTATCAACAAAGCCGATCTTTGCCGCCTCTGCCGGGACGTAGGAACCCATCTGGGCCATCAAAACGATCAAGGCGGTCTGTCGCAGCAATGCCGACTTCCCTGCCATGTTTGGCCCCGTGATGATGATGATCTGTTGCTGCTGGTTATCCAGAAAAACATCGTTGGTAATGTACTTCTCCCCAATTGGAAGCCGCTGTTCAATTACAGGATGCCTTCCATCCTTAATATCAATAATTTGCGTCTCATTTACTTCGGGACGTTTGTATTTGTTGGTAAGTGCAATCGTGGCAAACGAAAGGAGGCAATCGATCTGTGCCAAGATGGAGGCGTTCAATTGGATCGCCTGGATGTATTCGGTGAGCGCCGAAACCAATTGGGTAAATAATCGGGTTTCGATGGTCAGTATCTTCTCTTCTGCTCCAAGTATCTTCGATTCGTAATTCTTAAGCTCCTCTGTAATATACCTTTCGGCACTTACAAGAGTCTGTTTTCGGATCCAGGTCTCGGGAACTTTATCCTTATGTACATTCCGCACTTCGATGTAATATCCAAAAACATTGTTGAACGCGATTTTCAAAGAGGTGATCCCCGTATTGATAATCTCGCGCTCCTGCATCTTCTGAAGGTAATCCTTCCCAGAAAAGGCCAGGTCACGCAGCTCGTCCAATTCTTCCGAAACCCCACGTGCGATCACATGCCCCTTGACGATCATCAAAGGCGGGTCAGGAAATATCTCTTTCTCAATGCGTTCCCTTATCGTATGACAGGAATTAAGTTGTTCTGCCAACCTGATCAATACGCTATTTCCCGATTTGGTGCATAATTCCTTGACCGGGGCGATGGCAGTAAGGGCAATTTTGAGCTGGACCATCTCGCGGGGATTCATCCTCCCGACAGCCGCCTTGGAGATAATCCTTTCAAGGTCGCCGATATGGCGGATCTGCTCTTCGATATGCGCCTTTAAATCAGGATTTTCCGTAAACTTCTGGACCACATCAAGCCGGTCGTTAATCCGTTGGATATCTTTTAACGGGAGTGCAACCCACCGTTTCAAGAGGCGCGCACCCATCGGTGAAATTGTACGGTCGATCACCTGCACAAGGGTTTGGGCCCCTTCGTTGATCGTGTGGAACAGTTCAAGGTTACGGACTGTAAAACGGTCCAGCCAGACATACCGGTCTTCCTCAATCCTTGATAATCCTGAAATATGCTGTAATTGAGAATGTTGCGTAAAATCGAGATAATGTAGGATAGCTCCGGAGGCTATGATCCCCAATTGAAGTCCCTGAACCCCAAATCCTTTCAGCGAAACAGTTTCAAAATGGCGCAACAATCGGTCGTTGGCAGCTTCGTCGGTATAAACCCAGTCATCGAGCTTATAAGTATAAAATTTACTGCCAAACAGTTCGATAAAAAGCTTCTCTTTCCCCTTTTGGAAAAGCACTTCCTTGGGCTGGAAACTGTTCAACAGCTTATCAACATATTCAAAAGACCCCTCCGCAGTAAGGAATTCGCCAGTCGAAATATCCAGAAAGGCAACCCCAGCCAATGTTTTTTCAATATGGACCGAAGCCAAAAAGTTGTTCTCACGATGCTCAAGTACATTGTCATCAATCGAAACACCAGGAGTGACCAGCTCGGTAATTCCCCTTTTTACGATGTTCTTGGTCAGCTTGGGATCTTCGAGCTGCTCGCAAATGGCAACACGTTGCCCGGCCCTGACCAACTTGGGAAGGTAGGTATCGAGCGCATGATAGGGGAAACCTGCCAGTTCGACAAAGCTCGCCGAACCGTTGGCACGCCTTGTGAGCGTAATCCCCAATATACCAGAAGCTTTAATTGCGTCTTCGCCAAAGGTTTCGTAAAAATCGCCAACCCTAAAAAGCAGTACAGCGTCAGGATATTTGTTCTTGACGGCATAATATTGCTTCATGAGCGGTGTTTCGGCATATTTATTTGGTAGCTGTGTCAAAACTGTTGAAATAAAAGTACATGAATAGGCAAATATAAGACTTTCGTTTGAGGAAAAAAGAAATTGGTTTGAAGTTTTAAGTTAGGTGTAAAATAAATTATCCATTTTCAAAACCCCAGCCCTAAAGGGGGATATACTGCTAAATACTGATATTCAATTATATATAGAATA
>Ga0209083_1001226_pt1 | contig 30429 bp, 44 predicted proteins | sample AM7aDNAmetaG_FD_184132 | JGI IMG/M metagenome (GOLD analysis project Ga0209083, IMG submission 184132) | Freshwater microbial communities from Finland to study Microbial Dark Matter (Phase II) - AM7a DNA metaG (SPAdes) (version 3) | ecosystem: Environmental > Aquatic > Freshwater > Lake ... | reverse complement strand
GGAGATAGATTTACTTAATGAAACTTATAACTCAGACTTAGAGAATTATAAAAATCAGTTAGCTAATAAGGAACTAACTCAGCAGGAGTATAATCAAATCCGTTTAGCCAGAGAGAATAAATTAGCAACTAATATAACTGCAGTATGGCAGAAAGAGTTTGAAGCTCAAATAGGGATACTCTCCGGGTTTATGGGTTCTTTAACCTCGGCCTTTGGAGAGGCCTCAGCGGTAGGAAAGACCGCTGCAATAGCTCAGGCAACTATGGACACTTATGCTGCAGCTAATAAGGCCTTAGCAACTTATCCTCCTCCCTTTTCTTTTATAGCTATGGGAACAGCTATAGTATCCGGCTTAGCTAATGTAGCTAAAATATCCTCCGTTCCTATGATGGCAGAGGGAGGTATATCTAATGGTGCAACTCCGGTAGTATTTGGAGAGAGAGGGAGGGAGGCTATAATACCCTTAAACTCTCCTCAGGGAAAGAGCCTACTCGGAGGAGGTGGGGGAGGGGTTACTATCTCAAATATTCAGATTCAATTTCCCGGAGTAACCTCCTTTCAGGACTGGCTAAAGGCAGACCCTAAGCTGATTAAGGAGGTAGTTGAAAAGAAAATGCTACAGGCTTTTAGTCAACTCTCTAAAGAAGGTAAAATGACTTCCGTTTCAAAGGTGAATAATATATGAGCTATGTAGAAGTTTTTAAACTTACAGATAGTATAACTACTCTTAACTTTTCTCCGGTTCAGGGATATAATAAGCCTGATGAGTTGGAGCTTTTAATTAACCGGGCAGAGGCAGGTAACTTATATGTTTATAAGAAGTATCTAAAAAGAAAGTGGGAGATACCTCTTAAGCTTATAGATAAAGTAACCGCAGACCAGATAAACTTATGGAGGGAGAGCTTAACCCTTCTTACTTTTTTCCCGGATATGCCGAATACTCCTTATACAAGTTTTATAGTTATGATTACTAACCCCTCCCGGCCTCTCTCCTCTATGAGTGAGTATACATGGGAAACAGTTTATGATGGCAACTTAATTCTCCAAGAGGTTTAAAATGATACCAGTATCACCTGACTTTAGGAATAAATTAGATGCTCAGGCCTCTACTCCGGCCTTAAGCTTTATCTTTAAAAACTACCCTATTTATACCGCTGAGAATCTCCCGGAGGCCTCTGCTCCTAAATGGGGAGTAAGTGGCCCGGCCTCGGTTGCCGGAGGAAAGCTTACTCTATTAGATAACTATAGTATGGGTATTCCTAATCCGGCTAATAACGGAGCTGAAACTATCTTAGAGGTTAAGGCTCAAGTTACAGCCGGAGGGATACTTACTATTCACCTCGGAGATGATACTTACTCTCAAGATATACAGATATATGGAACTTATCCCGGCGGTTCTCCGGGAGCTATAGTAAACCCTGTAACCTCTCAGGTTTATGCTATTGACCCCTCCTCAGCGGTTCATACCTATAAGATAGTTATGCAGGGTAACTCCGGGGAGATTTACTTTGATGGCTCTCCGGTAATGACTCCTACTGCTCCGGGGAATCCGGGAGCCAGTATAAGTATAGGATTTAGTTCAAGCGGAACTGATACTGCGGATATTTACCCGGTATTTGTTACCGCTGACCTCTCCTCAATAGTAAAATCTTATGGCCAGATACAAAAGAGGGGTGACCAAGTAACCTCAGGAGATATTACTATAGGGGTAGATAATACAGATGGAAGGTGGAAGGATGTTATATTTAATCCCGGTAGATACTTTACTCAGGATATAGAGCTAAGGTTAAGTTTTATTGACCCGGCCTTTCCTCCTCCGGTAGAGTTCTTAGCACTCTCTAAGAATAAATTACTTACAACTCGGTTTAATAGTAATGCTGTAGATATAGGCCTTAAGGATAAGTTTTATTATTTAGCTACTAAGGTAATAGGTGCGGAAGGTTCTCCGGTAGATTTTACAAATATAAACCCGGCAGATTTACTCTGGGATATTTTAACTACCTATGGAGGCCTTGATTCTACTACCTCTACCGCAAATAAGGATATAGATTATACCGCTTGGCTTGCGTGGAAGGCCTACTGCACCGGAATATCTATGGCTTTAAGTGCGGAGTTTACCGGGCAGGATATAGTAACTATTCTACAGAGTTATATCAAGACAACTAATTCAGCGGTATATTGTGAGAGTGATGGTAAAATCCGGGTAACTTGGTGGGGTAATACCGGGATAGTTCCGGTATATTCTTTAGTAGGAGCTAATAAGAAAGATATAGCTATACTTGATATAGATTCAACGGATTTATTCAATAGGCAACAGGTATATTATGGCTATGATACTTCTACCTCAAGCTGGGCTGGAAGTGAAACTGCTGATGACTCAGGGAGTCAGGCTATTTATGGGGTAGTAACTAATATAGTGCAGGATACTACTATATGGCACTATACCTCGGCCTCAGCTCTTAACTTAGCTCAGAGGCTCTTAGTTGATACCGTTTACCCGGCTCAGCGGATTCAGGTTACTACCTTTCTCTCCGGGTTTACATTTCAGGTTTATGATGGTATAACCTTAACAGATACTCTTTTAGGGTTAATAGGGCAGGCGGTAAGGATAGAACAGGTTAATTTAGATTTAGATAAATTAGAGGCAACTATAACCGGAAAGATAATAGCTGCAGGGTTTACTAATTACTTAGAGCTTGATGATTCTACTCTCGGACAATTAGAGAAAAACTTATTACTATAGGAGGCTATATGGGTTGGAATAACTTAAGCTTTAGTTTTAATGAGGTGTTAGCCTCGGCAAAAATGAATCTCTTACAGGCTAATCTTACTGCCTTAGCTCAGGGGTTAACAGGTGCTCCCTCTATACTTAGGAACGCAATAACTACCGGGATAAGCAGAGTAAACCTTAATGATGATAACTCTTTTACCTCTACCAGTTATGCGAATAGAGGAGGTGCCTCGGTATCTCTTAATACTAATTCAGGTAATATAATAGTATCTATAAGAAGTGGGTGGAGAACCTTAAGCCAACAGAATGTATATTTTAGGATTAACCGGGATGGAGGAACTGAAACACGCTTGTTTGGTTCCGGGTTTAGTGTTTCCTCTCAGACCTTTATGGTGTCCGGCTTAGCTCTCTTTACAGGCCTCTCCGTTGGTGCTCATACCTTTGTTTTTCAGGTAAGGGTAGATGGAGGAACGGCACAGAATTATGCCGGAACTTTAGGGGAGTGGATGCCCTTTGAAATGTTTGCAGTGGAGGTTTAATTATGTTTTATCTTTATTCCGTATTTGGAGATGAGTTACCCCTCGGAAGTATCTTACTATCAGAAGGTGAGGAGGTATGTGTTACCCTCTGCTCTCCTACCTATAAGGGATTATATGAGGGGTTAATAGATAAGAAAGAGCCGGAGGAGTGGGAGAAGGCTATAACCCCGGAGGATACTATTATATTTGGAAGTAATACCAAAGAGGGATATGAAACCGCAGACCGCTTAAGAAAGAGAGGTTGTAAGAATATCTTACACGGCACGGAGTTTGGATTTAAGTTAGAACATAACCGGGCATTTGGTATGCAACTTCTAAAAGATGCCGGGGTTAATATCCCGGATACTTATGCTTTTAAGAGTAATAAGGAGGCAATAGCCTTCTTACTTGACCACGATGGCCATTACTACTATAAACCGAGTAAAGAGGATTCTGCCTCGGAGGATACCTATGAGGGAAAAACTATAGATAACCTGATAGAGTTTATCCGTAAACAGCCGGAGCAGGAGTTTATCCTACAGAGATATGTAGAGGATGGGATAGCAGAGGTAGGTTGTGAGGTATATTTTAGTAACGGAGTTCCTATATTAGCTCCCTCGCATACGATAGAGACAAAAAGATTTGGAGCCGGGAATACCGGGAGTAATACAGGTTGTATGAGTTCTGTGACTTGGTTTGATGATAACTTTGATAATCCTACTATAGAACAGACTTGGAAAAAACTATTTAATATTTTTAAGGAGCAGGGATATACCGGAGCTTGTGATATTTCCGGGATAGTAGATAAGGCCGGGAAGTTCTGGGCCTTAGAGTTTACTCCAAGATTTGGCTATAGTCAGGAGTGGGCACTCTATCAGTTAATCAGTGAACCTATAGGAGCTATGTTAAAGAGAATAGCCTCCGGGGAGGGAGTAGAGATGGAGAGAACCCCGGAATATTATGGCCTCTGTGCACGGAGTTCTATCCTGCCTTATCCCTTAGAGGAGAAAAAAGGAATCGAGAAAGAGTTTAGAACTTTAGTAGGAGCTACTGCCGGGATAGAGATAAGCTATAAGGAGCACGATAAGATAAATTATTTTATGATAGATGTTAAAGCCGAGGGAGAGAAGTTAGTAACTGCCGGGATAGATGCTATAATTTGTGAGGTTGCAACTAAGGATATAGATATACTAACCGGGCAGGCAAGAGTTCATGATGCCTGTAAGGATATTCTCCTCTCTAACCTCTATTGGAGAGTAGATATGTTTGAAGATGCTTTTATAGGAGTATCTAAGTTAAAGGATGTCGGATTCTGGGGGAGTTCCAAGCTCTAATACCTCCCGGATTTGCCCTACCACGCAGGTATACTAAAGAGATAACACCCCTACCCTATACCTAATACCTCTCTATTTATACCCCTCTTAAAACTGAGCCTAAGCAGGAATAGGCCTAAAGATTTATTTAAGCTATATAGAATAAGGCTATTTGCTATAAAAATAATAAAAAGAGATTTATATTGATTTTTAATATAGACAAATGAACGGAGTTATGTTATACTAATAATGGAGAGAGAAAGAGAGCCAGAAACTACCGGCCAACAAAAGGAGAGAAAATGGTGAGATACTTTGAAACAAAAAAAGAGGCGGAGAAAGAGGCAAGGGAGTGTATGGGGTATAAGCAGGTTGCGGTAAGGGTGTATGTATTATCTACCGGGAAGGAGGTATGGTATCTTGTAAGCGATAAAGGAACGCTAAACGAGTCCGGGTATTTTAGCTGGTAAGGGAGAAAAAAAATGACCATAAAAATGAGCGAGAAACTAACGGAGTTGAAGCTGGGAATAGTGAGAGAAGGAGCGAAAGTAAAAAAAGGAGGAAAGTAATATTGCTACTTGGGAGGGTAATAATAGATTTAGCTTTTATACTCCCCTTAGTTTTTCTAATTCTATCTGCTCTAAAGGAGGAAAGATGAGAGATATGGCAGCACTATCAAGGGAGGAGATTCAAGAAAGAGCACCGAGTATATTTGCAGTAACCGGGCAGGCCGGATTATCAGAGAGGTATCAGCCTTACTCCACCTCCGAGGTAATAAACCTAATGGAGAAAGAGGCCTGGCTCCCGGTAAGAGCACAGGAGCAGAGGGTTCTTAACCCGGAGAGGAAAGGATACCAAAAGCACCTGATAAGATTCCGGCACCAGAAGGATATAGCCGATTTAGCCGGAGGCCGAGTAGAGATAGGCCGGGAGTTTTTTGAGATAGTTCTGGTTAACTCTAATGATGGTAAATGCTCCTACCAGATAAGCTCCGGGATATTCCGGCTCGTATGTCTTAACGGAGCTATAGTAGGGAGTGAGGCTTACTCTATGAGGGTTAAGCATTTCGGTAATGACCCCAGAGAAGTTCTTAAGGCCTCTCTATCTATAGCCGAGAAAGCTCCGGCAGTTATGCAGTTGGTAGATGCTATGAAGGGAGTAGAACTTAGTTCGGAGGAGCAGGTGGCCTTTGCTAAATCCGCTTACCTTCTTAAGTATGAGGAGAACCCGGAAAAGAGGGTAGAGGTAGATTCAGAGGGTAATGAGAGGGTAGTAGAACCTATAAGCTTTAATCCGAGGCACCTGCTAACACCCCGGAGGAGCTTTGATGCTAAAGGTTCTAATAATCTCTGGACGACCTTTAACATAGTTCAGGAGAATATGATTAAAGGCCAGAAGGTATTAGCTAATAACCGGAGAGGCTTAAGGAGCTTAAGAGCTATAAAAGGGATAAATGAGGATATAAGGCTCAATAAATCCCTCTGGACACTATCAGAGGAGATGTTAAAGCTTAAGAATTAGGCCGGGAGGCCGGGTTAAACCCCGGCCTATTCTTTAAAAGGAGGAGGTAAGATAATTGAAAAAGTTAGTTTATCTTTATAAGAGGATAAACGGAGTGGAAACTATCGTAACAAATGGTGACTGGGCACTCAAAGGAGGAGTAAATGGCAAGGCCAAAAAAGAAAGAAAGTGAAAAGCTGGTTGCGGTAACAGGGTTTATTCCGGGAAAGTGGGAGGAATACTTAGAGAATATAGCTAAGAGAAGTAATACCTCTAAGAGTTCTATAATCTCGGAGGCAGTAAGAGATTACTTAACCGCACATTACTATATTACGAGGGAGGGATAATGCCGGAGAATAAGAGGAAAGAAAAACTAAATCAGCTGGAGGCCTTAATAGATGATACTATTTTGGCTTTAGATTTAGTTAAGGTTAATGTAATGCAGATAGGGGTATTAAGAACGGAGCTTGGCTTAAATAAAGATTCAAAGGAGAGAATATGAACGGAGAGATGATAGCAAAAGAGCAGGAGACAGCATTAACCCCGGAGATAGTTAAGAAGTATATTAGTGAGAAAGCTACAGAGAAGGAGGTAGGCTTATTTCTTCAGATATGTAAGAGCTATGGGCTTAACCCTTTTAAAAGGGAGATTCACTTAGTAAAGTATGCCGATGATAAACCTGCCTCTATAGTAGTTGGCTATGAGGTTTATCTTAAGAGGGCAGAAAGAACTAAGCACTGGAACGGATTTGAATGCGGAACGGAAGGAACTGGAGATGAAATGAAGGCCTGGGTTAAGATTTACCGGAAAGACTGGGAGCACCCTCTCTATCACGAGGTATATTTTGGAGAGTATAAGCAGGTAAAGAAACTCTGGAAGGATGGGAAAGTAGTAGGGGAGGAGCTTAATACCTTCTGGAAATCAAAGCCGAGAACTATGCTTAAAAAGGTTGCTATATGCCAGGGGTTCAGGTTGGCCTTCCCTGATGAGATAGGAGGAATGCCCTATGCCCCGGAGGAGGTTAATGTAGAGGTAATAGATACTGCTCCTGTATTCCCCGGAGGTAAGCCGGAAGTAACGGAGCCGGAGGCTATGAGTGATGTAGAGCAGTTTAATGCTATACCCTCAGCTACAGAGGAAAAAATACCTGCTCCTTCAGCTCCTACCGGGCAATCTAATCCTCCTCCTGCCTCTACTACCCCGGCTAAAGTTAATGATAAGGGAGAGAAGTTAGCCTCAGATAAACAGCTGAGCTTTATCTCTAATCTTGTCCAGCACTGGAAGGATGGCTCAGCAACGGATAAGATTCTGAAAGATTACGGAGTAACCTTATTTAATGATTTAACCTCTAAGCAGGCCTCCGAGATTATTAAACACCTTCAGGAGCTTATAGCTCAGGAGAAAAAGAATGGCCAAAAATAACATTATCATAGATAATGAGCATAGATACTGGAACGGAGCTATGCGAGTTCCGGGAGTATCAGAGATAATACAATCAGCTGGTTGCTCCTATATCCCGGATAAGTCGGGGGATGCCCTTCTCTCGGCTATTGAGGATGGCTTAGAGGATGCGGAGAAGTATGGCATACCCGGAGTATCAAGAGGCCATATAGTTGAGTATATAGATAAAGCTCGGAGGTTTGGCACTGCGGTGCATAAAGCGGTTTACCTTTTTAACTCGGATAACCTTAAAAAGGAAACTCTTGATGTTAACCTCCTCCCTTACCTAAACTCTTGGAGGCAGTTTGTAAGGGATTACGGATTTATCGGGGAGGCCGGGGAGGAGTTAGTTTACTCGGAGCAGTGGAACTTTGCCGGAACTTTAGATTGCCGGGGTAAGATAAGAAAAACCCGGAAGGTGATAATAGATGTAAAAACTACGCATAAGATTCAGGCAAGTTCAGCAATTCAGTTAGAGCTTTATGATATAGCCTCTGGAGGAGGGCATATAAAGTTAGTAGTGCTATTAGGCCCAGATGGGTATGAGGTTAAGGAGTATTCCGATGCCGGAACTAAATCAGTGGCTATATCGGCTATACAAATATTTAACTGGAAAAAGAAAAATAATTTACTTAAAGGATGGTGAGTATGAAAAAAGCCTTTAGAGTAGGGCAGAGGGTAAGTCTAAGGAAAGAGATAACTCTAAACTCTCTCTATGGTATAGGGATAGTAAATGGAGCAAGGCCAGTTCTAAAGAAAAGAGAGGGAAAGATAATATGCGGAACTCGTAATATTCCGGAGTATTTTGTAGTAAGTTTTGGCCTCCCTGGAGATAAGGAGGGATACTGCTACACTTTCCCGGAGAGATACTTAGAAAAGATAGAAAGGAGGAGGACAAATGGCAGATAATACAAGTATAGTAAAGATAGAGAAAGAGGCTAAGGAGCTTGAAACTGAGATGGTAAAGCTCTCAGGGGAGTATTCCGGGTTTATGATAGTAACTCCGGAGGATTACACTAAATCAGGAGAGATACTTCAAAAGATTAAGGGGAAGTATGCCCTGCTTGATGACCGGGAGAAAGAGATAACCCGGCCTATGGAGCAGGCTAAAAAGTCAGTTATAGCTCTCTTTAAGAGGCCTAAACAGATACTGGAAGGGTTAGAGGTAAAGATAAAGGATGCTATACTAACCTTTCAGGAAAAGCAGGAGGCCGAGAGGAGAAAGAAAGAGGAGGAGCTAAAAAAGATACAGGAGGCCGAGGCTAAGAAGTTAGAGGCTAAGGCTAATAAAACTAAGAATGAGGATAAGAAAGCGGAACTCTTGGCTGCAGCAGAATCTACCAGAGCTATTGCTCCTCAGGTGGCTCCGAATATTCCTAAAGTAGAGGGAATATCAATGGCAGAGAACTGGGCCTTTGAGATAGTAAATAAGGATTTAATACCGAGGGAGTATATGATACCTGATGAGGTAACTCTCGGAAAGGTAGCAAGAGCTACAAGAGGGAGCTTACATATACCGGGAATAAGGATTTACTCCTATAAGGGAGTTAAAGCCTCTAAAAAGTAGTGGACAGATGGGAGGGTTTTATGTATACTATAACTGGAGATAAAAGAGATTATGAAACTAATTAAAAAAGTTCCCGGAGCAATTGCGAAAGCAGTTCAGGTAAATCCTCCCTTTGGCTCTCTACCTGTCTCCACTCCGGGAACTATTTTACCCCTAAGGAGATATAATGCCTAACCGGATATTAAAGGAAACTACCTTAACCTCTCCGAATCTTAACCGCTGCACTATCCCTGCACAAGATTTATATAAGAGAATACTCTTACTCGTAGATGACTATGGCTGCTCCGAGGGTAATATTGAGATTCTCTATGGTAAGGCTTATTGTATGTGTATGGACAAGGTAAGAGTAGGAGATGTAAAGAACTGGAGAAGTGAGTTAGTGGAGAATGAGCTAATAAAGATATGGCAGGATATGGGCCGGGAGTATCTACTACTAAACGGAGTTAATCACCTTTTAAGCTATACCTCAGATGGTAAGCCTACCCGGCACCGCAGGAAAACCCCTATACCTCCCTTTCAGGAGGAGCTAAGCTTAGAGGGAGTAGAGAGCCAGATTAAGCCAGATAAAGCCAGTTTAAGCCAAGATAGGCCTAATCCTAATCCTAATCCTAATCCTAATCCTAATCCTAAACCTAATATAAGGGAGTTCTCTGACTACTTCTGTAAGAGTTACTTAGAGGCTAAATGGAATAAAGATAAAAAGAAGTATTTTTATAAGGGAGCTAAGGATACCGAGTTAATTAAAAAACTATTAGCTCAGTTTACTATTACCGAGTTAAAGGCTATGGTAGATAAGTTTATAGCCAGTAAGGATGATTTTTTAGATAAGGCAGGTTATACAATAGGGGTTTTCTATTCCCAGATAAATAAGCTACAGACCGGAGGAAAGGCCGGGAGCTTAGTTGACAGGGAGAGGAGGCTTGGTTATGTCTCAAGAAAAAAACCCGAAAATGTATAAGTGTGATAAGTGTAACGATTCCTTTTATATAAGCTTTGAGGATAGAGGATACTCTTATATAAAGCTCTGTGATTGCTACTATGATGCTATGGTAGAGGTGCAGTTTGGCTCTTACTTCCGGGGTAAAACCTTAGAGAACTATGAAGGCCGGAACAGCTCAATGATAAAGGCTAAGGAGATAATAACCGGGAGTATAAACGATTCCTTTTTTATTACCGGAGCAGTAGGCCTCGGTAAAACGCATTTACTTGCAGGGATATACTTAAACCTCCTTAAAACCCGGAGGAGTGGAGAGATGTTAGTATTTACAGAGTTACAGCTTTTAAATAAGTTGATTACTAATGAGAAGGAGGCTCAGGAGGAGGTAAGGAACTTAGGAAACTATAAAACTATAATAATAGATGATATGGGAAAGATAGAGCTTAAGAGGTGGGAACAGGAGAAGTTTTTTGCCTTCTATAACGATATGTATAGATATAAGCTACAATTTATAATCTCCTCTAATTACTCTCTCCCGGAGATAGGGGAGATTTATGGAGGAGCTATACAGAGAAGGATAGAGGAGAGAGCAAGGATACTGGAGATAAAATTACCGGAGCTGTTAGATAGTTAAGCCCTTTTGGAAATAATAGCCAAGAAAAAGAAGAAGGAGGCAACCAAATGAGCGACAAGGTGAGCGACAAGACGGAGTATGAGAAGGCAAAGGAAAAGATAGACGAGCAAGAGCATACTGAACTTTACAACGCAGGGACTATGAATAGCGAACAATATCGTGCAATAATCCGCGAATATGCAATGACACGTGAAGCCCTTGCCCTTGCCGAAGGGGAGCGGAGGGGATACGCAAAAGCACAAACAGACATAACGAATGGAGATTACAAGTTGTGTTTTACTACGGATGATATTAAGAAGGCAATCGCAGATGCAAAGAAAGAGGAAAGGGAGAGGATAGAGGGGATAATTGCACAGATGGAAAAGGAGTATACTGCTAAAATGATTGGCATACCTCATGCTCCAGATTTTATGGCGGCATTATCCGAACTCAAATCAGCGATAGCAGAGGAATAGGGGAGGGGAAATGGAACTAAATATAGTAGAGAAACATAATAATGTGTTGGATGATGCCATAGAGTTGATGGCCTTGAAACAAGGGATTAAGAATTATATTAAGGGAGGTGGCAAGTGAAGAAAGTAAAAGAAAAGGTATATTGTAAGGATTGTCTACACATAGATAAAAGGGGTGATGCTTGTAGTTTGCAATTTCAGACAGAGAAACTTAATCCTTATAATGGGGTATGGGAACGTTATAAGGCGGAAAACAGATGGGGTTTGGATAGCAATAGTCTTGGGGAGTGTAAGTTGTATGAGAAAAGATAATCCCAATATGGTATTGTTGGCAATTAAATCAGAGATAGCGAAGGAATAGGGGAGGGGTAAATGACTAAAGAGCAGATAAGGGAAAGGGTAGATAATATGTTAGTAAAGTTTGAAAAGGAGAGTTTTGTATCAAGGTTTATAGTAGAGGATTTAGCTATGAGGTTAGTAGAATTAGGCCGGGAGATAGAGAGAGGGGAGAAAAAAGGAGGGAAAAAATGAGAACAGTTAAGATTCACGCACCGATATGGAAAACAAGGAGTATAGGTATAGCCGAGTATAAGTTATGTAAGGATATAAGAATAGAGATAGATTATAAAACTAAGGAGGGAAAGCGGTTATATCCGGGTAAATATACTATAAGCCGGGAGAAGGCTCTTACTTACCCTATACAGCGGTGCGGTTCTGTAACCTTAAGGATAATTCCTATAGATGACTTAGAGCCTATAATCTCTCCGGCTCGGAGGAGTAAAAAGAGATTTAACCCGGAGAATATCCCGGAGCTAAATGAGTTACCCGGAGAGAGAGAAGTAATAGGAGGCCAGGATGAGTAACGAGACAGGGATAATAAAAAAGGTATGCTGTAAGAAGTGTAAGCTCGGAAAGGAGAGTAACTTAACTATAGACCTCCTTTGTGATGTAAGAAAGATATTTTTAAATCCGGGTAAAGGCCGGAGGTGCGGATACTATATACCTAAGATTCTAAAGAGGAGGGTAATAAGATGAAATGGGAAGTAGTGAGTGAGGAGGCAAGGTTAGAGAGGTATCCGGTATATGGCGGTTGGTTAGTAAGGAATACCCTAATGTTTAATGTTTTAATGAAACAGAGTATATTAGATAAAGGACAGCAGCAGCCAGTAAACGGATGTATGGCCCTGCAGTTTATATCAGACCCGGAGCACCTTTGGAGGTTACCCCAGGCCTCGGAGATTAAGGAGGAAAAATGAGCGGTGGTTACGATTACGAGGAAAGAACCTCAGTAAGTTATGTAAAGTTTGGAGCTAAATATACCTTGTCCTATGTATTCTATGCCTATGATGACCCGGAGGATAGGGTGGCCGGGAGTGGAATTAAGAGCTTATCTTTAATGATAGAGAAGGGAAAGCACGAGATAGGGGAGATAGATGTAGATAGTTTAGGTAAGAGGAATCTTAAAGACCTTTACGCAGAGGCAGAGTCAGATGCGGAAAAGTTTAAGGAGGATTAACGATGCCGAATAACTTAACTTGTATCAAATGCGGAAAGAAGGCCGGATTTAGAACTAAGGATAAGAGAGCCAGAACCTATATTTGCCGGAACTGCGGAGCAGAGCAATTAGTAATATTTGTTAACGGAGTTGCCGAGATAAAGGAGGATAAGGGTGAAGTGGCAGAACCGAATAAATAATGCTTATGATTTTTGGAAGGAATACCTGCATATACTCCCGGTAAATTACGGAAGGCAGATACACCATATATGGGGAAGGGTAGGGATACTTAAATGCTGCCCGGCTCTCTTTGCTATGTTAACTCCGGCAGAGCACGAGAACTCGGATATTAAAAAGGAACTTCGGGAGAGAACTATGGAGCTTAAGAGGCAGGTAGAGGAGAACTATGAGAGGAGAGGAGATTGTAAGGCTATACTCCTCCCGGAGCTATGCGGTAAATGCCCTATGAGGAGGGAGATATGAGAATAATAGCTACAACTTCAAAAGACTTCTGGGGAGTATGGTGGGTAAAGCTTATGATAGAGGGGAGGGAGTTCCGGGATATTTTAATAGGTTTAGATTTAGAGGGAGGAGAAGTAATAGCAATAGAGGTGGCTAAGAGATTAAATACAGAGAGTAAGTAAATCCCGAAAGGGAAGGAGGAACAGATGAGCAAATTTGATTTTAATAAGTTTACGGAGGAAGGGAGTTTTGATAAGCATATAAATCTATCAATTCCGAATTATAGCTGGTTGATAGAGGAGGTTAAGCAGTATGCTAAGTATTTTATAGATGAGGGAACAAATGTAATTGATATAGGGTGCTCAAGTGGGAGATTCTTAAAGGAGATACTAACCCCTAAAGCTAAGTTTTATGGGATAGACAACTCTACCTTACTCCCGGCCTCGGAGGGTAACTTATCATTTATTAATGCAGACCTTACAGGCTATACTAACTATCAGGGTGCCTCCTTTATAACAAGTATCTTTACCCTTCAATTTTTACCCCGGAGGAGTGCAGAGGAGATAATAGAGAGGATTAACCGAGGCTTAAATCAGGGAGGAGCTTTTATACTCTGCGAGAAAGTTTATAGCTCCTCTGCTATGCTACAGGATATTATTACCTCTAAATATTATGAGTATAAAGAGAAAAGCTTTACGGACTCGGAGATACTTACTAAGGAGAGGGAGCTAAGAGAATCCCTTAAGCTAAGGACAGTTGAGGAGTTAATGGCTCTCCTTGCTCCGATAGGTAAGCCGGAACTATTTTGGAGGAGTTATAACTTTGTAGGGATAATAGTTATTAAGGAGGGTAAATGAAGTATAATGATATTTTCCCTACTATGGCCGATGTATACGCAGGAGAGGCTAAGGCTCTATTTACAGTAGTATCTACCTTTGCCGGATGCGGAGGGAGTTCTACCGGGTATAGATTAGCCGGAGGAAAGATATTAGCTGTTAACGAGTTTATAGAGAAAGCAGTTGAAACCTATAAGGCTAATTATCCTACTACTCCGGTTATAGCTAAGGATATTAGGAAAGTAACCGCAGGGGAGATATTTGAATTAACCGGGATAAAGAAGGGAGAGCTTGATATACTTGATGGCTCTCCTCCGTGTTGCTCTTTCTCTATGGCCGGGAGTAGAGAGGAGGGATGGGGAAAGGTTAGGAAGTATTCAGATACTAAACAGAGAACAGATGATTTATTCTTTGAGTTTACCCGGTTACTTAAGGAGATACAGCCGAGATGTTTTATTTGTGAGAATGTAGAAGGCCTTACTTTAGGAGGAGCTAATAGTATCTTAGGCTCTACTCAGGATAACTTATTTGCGGATAGGCCAAGAACTATAATAGATGAGTTTATAGATTGCGGATATAATGTTGCCTACTCCGTTCTTAACTCGGCTAAGTTTGGAGTGCCTCAGACTCGGAGGAGGCTTATAATACTCGGAGTAAGGAAAGATATAGGTAAGAGGCCTACTTTCCCGGAGAGGAAAGTATCAAGCTATATAACCTTAAGGGAGGGAGTAGAGGGATTAGAGAATGACCCTAAAGAGCTTGAGGAGGCTCGGATTAAAGAAAAGTATGAGATATACAAGTATATTATTCAAATGAAAGAGGGAGAATGCGGTAGTAAGTATAACCCTAAGGGGAGTTACTTTAGCCTTTCCCGGTTAGAGTGGGATAAGCCAGTAAGCACTATACAGCAGAGTCACGGTGCTCCCGGAATAGCCTGTAATACTATACACCCTACAGAGAATAGAAAGCTTACAATAAAGGAGTTAAGAAGGGTAAGCTCCTTCCCGGATGATTTTAAGTTAATAGGAACATTTGAACAGCAATGGGAAAGGATAGGCCGGGCAGTTCCTCCGTTAATGATGAAGGCTATTGCTGAGCATATTTATTCTACGATTCTAAAGGATTTACCGGGGAGGGAGAGATGATACTAAAAGTTATTAAGCAGGGGAGTGGAGAAGGATATGTTAAAGCTCTATAAGGATTACTTTACCGGAGCTTTATTTGGTTTTGAGTATTAGCCTATAGACAACGGAGGAAAATTAGGTTAATATATTTTTATGAAAAAAGAGAAAAAGGTTAAAAAGACTTACAAAAAGGAAAATCAGCCTAAGCAGAAAGAGGCTATTATTAAGAGCCTTAGTAATGGCACTACGATAGGTGAGGCTTTAGATGCTGCAGGAGTAGAGAGTTATACTACCTACTATAAGTGGCTTAAAGAGGATAAGGTTTTTAAAGAGGCAGTTAAGAAGTCAGAGCAGACTCTTATTCAGAGCTTAGAGGATGCAGCAGTAAGAACCGCAAGAGGTGGGAATCCTACTATGTTAATCTTTCTCCTCTGTAATAAAGCTCCCGATAGGTTTAAATCCGTTAATCACCAAGTTCTTACCTTCTCTAAAGAGATAGAGGAGGGAAAGAAAGTATTAGCCGAGGCCTTAGACGATATGCAGAAAGAGGCACGGAGTAAGAATGCCTGAGACTATGCACTCGGCCTCCTTAGCCTTAAGTAAGCTCTTTAAGAGGGAGGATGGCTCTCCCTTCCACTTCTATGAAGGCCAAAAGAAAATCTTTAACTCTATTTGCTGTAAAACTCCTCAGAGGCTCTATGTAGTAACTCCTACTCAGTATGGTAAATCGGAGGCCTGTGCCTGCGGAGTAGTTGCCCGGAGCACTGTTAAGCACGAGAAGTGGTGTATAATCGGAGCCACCGATAAAAAGAGCCGGGTAATAATGAATTATGTATTACAGCACCTATTTGATAATCCTCTATTCTTTTCAGAGATTGCCGGGAACATATCCTTAGAAAGACTTAAGCAGGAGAAGTCAAAGGATAGAATAACCTATAAGAACGGAGGGGAGGTATTTATACTCTCGGCTCAGACTAAGAACCGGAAGGCTATGATGGATGCCCTCCTCTCTTTCGGTTCTCCTAATATTATCTTAGATGAATCTCCCTTACTTTCCGATGAGGTTTATGCTATGGTTAAGAGGATGCTCGGAGGCTCTCAGGATAACTTTATGCTTGAGACAGGAAACCCGATTAACCGGAATCATTTTTATAAGGCCTTTAAATCCTCTAAGGATAAGATATTTATAGATGATAAGATGGCTCTTAAGGAGGGGAGGTTTAGTAAGGAGTATCTTGCTGAGATGAGTAAGGAGGCCTTTTACTCTATCCTCTATGAGTGTAAGTTCCCTACCGGGAATGATATTGATAATTTAGGTTGGAGGCCTTTAGCCTCCTTAGACTTAATAGAGCAGGCTCGGAGTAAGAGGGTAAGGCCTACCGGGAGAAAGCTCTTAGGAATTGACCCCGGCCACGGAGGAGATGAGAGTGTATATGTTATAAGAACGGATAACTATGCTTATGTTAAGGATAAGGATAATATAAAGAATCTTATGGTGAATGTAGAAAAAACTCAGAGGATTATGAAGGAGGAGGGAATACCCCAGCAGGATGTCTTTATAGATACATTAGGGATAGGAGAGGGAGTAAGTGATAGGTTAGAGGAATTAGGGGTATATATAAACCGGGTAGGAGCAGGAGATAGGCCTACGCAGGAGTTTAAGGTTATAAACGGAAAGAGAGAATATTACTCAAAGTTCCTTAATGTAAAGGCCGAGATGTATATGAACCTTAAAGACTGGTTAGAAGCCGGAGGAGCTTTAGAGGATAACCCGGATTTTGATGAGATAGCCGATAATAAATGGAAGTTTAATAGCTCCGGGAAGGTTCAGATGAAAAGTAAGCAGGAGCTTAAGTTAGAGGGTATAGATTCTCCTAATACCGCTGAGGCCTTAGCTGTAACCTTCTCTAAGGGATTTAATAAGCCGGGAGAGGTAGATAGTAATAGCCTATGGTTTACCGGAGCAGGAAAGGTTGAAACCGCCAGAGAGTTGCCGAGGGTAAGAGAGGAACTTTATAACCTACCGGATTAAAGGAGAGCTATGATACCCTATATAATTGTATCTCCGGCCTATAGGAATTGTAATGCCGGAGTTAAAGCTTTATTTATGCTCTGTAATAAGCTCCGGGAAAGAGGCCGAGAGGCTTATATGTTTTCTCCTATAGGATTACCGCATACCTTTAATGCTCCCTCCTTAGCCTCCGATATACCGGGAATGAGAGAGATGATAGCTAAGGGAGCTATAGTAGTTTATCCTGATATAATCCCTTTTAATGAGCTTAAGGCCTTAAGGCCAGTTCTATGGAATCTTGGCCCGGATAGAGGGAGTAATATCCCTACTAAGTTCTACTGGAGTTCCGGGTTTCCGGGAGCAGATAAGCTCCTATGCTTTGACCTTATAGAGCATAACCTCTTTAACCGCTTAAATCTCCCGGAGAGGGATATAAACACCCTTTGGGTAGGGAAAGGGTTTAGGGATAAGTTTGCGGATACTCTCCCGGCTATAGAGATTACATATAACTACCCGGAGAGTAGGGAGGAGGTTGCTACCCTTCTTAAGAGGAGTAAGGCCTTTTATACCTATGATGGTTTAACTTCTCTTATCTCTGAGGCCTTATTCTGTAATACCCCGGTTGTTTATATCCCTAATAACTCTCCCTATAAGCTTGATAGCCTAAGCCTTAAGGGTATCTCTATAGGCACGGAAGTGAGGCCTACCGCCAGAGAGGAGATACCGGAATACCGGGAGAAATACCTACAGCATTACGGAGGGAAGTCAGCAGAGGAGATGTTAAATAACTTTATCTCTATTACCCAGAATATAACCTCTTTACAAAATTAGATTCTTAGTATATACTCCTTTTTAAATAGGAGGAACTAATGCCTGATACCCCGGATTTAAAAACCCCGAAACATACTAACTTCTCTTTTCTCGGCAAGATATTTCAGCGACAGACATCAGAAAAAACTAAGATAGATACCCCGATATTATCCGCAGAGTTTGGTATAGATGATTCTGCTATTTATAAGCGGTTAAAATTAGTTCCTTATACCCCGGATGACCTCCTAAAGAGAAAAGACTTTAGCATACTACAAAGGATGATGGATGACCCGGAAATTGCCGGAGCTATTAACACCTTTAAAACTATCCGGCTCTCCTCCGGGTGGGAGATTATAGCCTCAGATGAATCCGATAGAGCTAAGGAGATTAGGGAGTTTGTAGAATATAACTTTGATTATATCTCCGGTTCTTTTGATGATGACCTGAATGAAATGTTAGATGCGGTTGCTATGGGTTGGAGCTTATCCGAATTAGTATGGGATATTATCCCAGATGGGAAGTGGGCCGGAAAGATTAACCTAAAGGCTCTTAAGGCTCGTAACCCGAAATACTTTAATGTCTTTACTGATGACTTTGATAATCCTCTCCAGATTATAAATAGAAGTTCTATGGAGTATGGCGGAGAATACGATATAAGCAAGTTTGTAGTTTATACTTGGCAGAAACAATATGAGAATGTGTTTGGTAAGAGCCGAATAATTACCCTCTATGATTACTGGTATCTTAAGCAGGTATTTGTAAGAGCCTGGGGTATTTATACAGAGAAGTATGGGCACCCTTTCCCGGTAGTTAAAGTTCCTCCGAATATAGACGATAAAGCTAAAAATAGTATTCTAAATATGATTAGGCAGATAAGAATTGAAACCGGAATGGTTATACCTAATACGATAGAGTTTGAGCTTAAAGAGGCTCAGAGTCAGGGAGGGAAAGACCCCTACACCGCTGGGCTTGACTGGTTCAATACTCAGATTAGAAAGGTAATACTCGGCCAGAGCCTCTCTGCAGAGGCCGGGAAGGTAGGGAGCTATTCACTCGGACAGGTTCACATGGATGTGCTCATGATGTTTGAGGAGCAATTAGGGATAGATATAGCAGAGAAGGCTATTAACCCTCAAATTATTAAGAGGCTTGTAGATTATAATTATAGGAATGTTACGGAATACCCGGAGTTTAGATTTAAACCTCTTATTCAGGAGGATAGAGAGAAAATTATTAACCTCTACTATCTTGGAGTAACTAACGGAACTATTAAACCGATACCGGAGGATGAAAAGTTCTTGAGGGAGTGGATGCACCTACCCTATAAGGCCGATAAACTTATAACCCCGGAAACTACCTATAATACCCCTACCCCAGAGCCTACACCTACTCCTACTCCGGTAGATAATATTGAGGAGGATTACTCAGAGTTCTCTGATACTCTCTTTACCGGAGTTCAGCGGAGAGAGTTTACTCCCTATGAGGTATTTGTAGATTTTGCGGAGATTAGACAGATACAGAGAGAGGATACTTTAAGCTCCTCCTTTAAAATAGCTAAGATTATTCAGGATGGAGTTAAGGAGCTTATTGACGATATAGGCCGGAAAAAGATTCTACAGGATAAGAATATAAAGGCTATAAATACCCTACAGCTTAAGTATGTAGGAGATATTAAGCAGGAGTTTGAGAAGGTTCTTACAGATGCCTTTAAGAAAGGTATGAGGGATGGCCGGAAGGAAACTACCGGGAGAAAGAAAGCTCTTAAGTTCCGGGATTATAGGAACTTTAGTGAGGTTAAGATATTTGCCTCAGTAGATTTAAGGGATGTAACTCCGGTAGAGGCTATAGAATATTTTAGGCAGAAAATCTATAGGCTTGCCGGGTTTGAGAAGTCAGCTATCGAGAGTAAAATTAAGGATATACTCTTAAATGCGATAAAGACCGGAGCCACCTTAAAGGATACTATAAGTGAGATAGATTCAAATATGGAGGTTTACATAAACCTTGAAGCAAATGATGCCTCTATAGCTGAGGATGTAGTAGGAGGGAGAATTGAAACGATAGTAAGGACTAATTATATGGATGCCCTTAATCAAGGCCGGAAAGCTTTTTTTGAAGACCCGGCACTGGATGATTATGTAGTAGCTTATCAATACTCGGCTATACTTGATGATCGGGTAAGGCCTAATCATGCTTGGATGGATGGAAAGACTTACTCCGTTAATAACCCTATATGGAAAATGTGGATGCCTCCTAATGGCTATAACTGCAGATGTATGGTGGTTCCGATTACCTCCGATGATACTTGGACTGAATCGGAGTTACCTCCTAAGAATATAACCCCGGATAAAGGATTTAATAAACCCGGAGAGAAGTAAAGCCTACCTTAAAGGAGAGAAAGATGAGAAAATCAGTAACCTTTTGTATTATTGCTAAGAATGAATCTAAGAACCTCCCGGCCTGCCTCGGAAGTATAGGAGCATACCCTTACGAGATAGTAGTAATAGATACCGGGAGCACGGATAATACAATAGAGATTGCTAAAAGATATACCGATAAGGTTTACTCCTTTCCCTTTACTGAGGATAATATAGACTTCTCTGCAGCTCGGAATGAGGCCTTAAAATATGCTACAGGTGATTATATCTTTCAATTAGATTGTGATGAAACTCTAACAGAATCCTGTAATGAAACTATTAAAAAGATTTTAGATAAGGAGGAGAGAGCTTTATACTTAGTTACTATAGCCTCTCAAATGGAAGGCCTACCTGAACCTGCTATATCAAGTAACTACCGCTTATTCCCTAATGACCCGGAAATTAAATACCACTTTATTGTCCATGAGAATATAAATAATCCCGGAGAGGATATGGTTAAGGGTATTCCGGGTAAGTATCCTAAGCTCCGTAATAGAGGCTTAGTAATACACCATACCGGGTATTTAAGAAGGGAGAAGGCACGGAAAGGAACGGATAACCGGAATATAAAGCTCTTAGAAAAACAGATTAAGCTTACCCCAGATGAGCCTTACTTCTTTTATCATCTCGGAGTTCAGTATTACGGAATAGGGGAGTATGAAAAAAGTATAGCCTATTATGAGAAGTTCTTAGCCTTTATAAAAGAGAACTCGGAGAATATACATAAGATTTATACCCCTACTATCTATGAAGGCCTACTGGTGAGCTGTATGAGAGCCGGAAAGAAAGAGAGGATGGAGGAGTTTAAGGCTATTGAAACTATTAACCCCGGCTATTATTATAACCTCGGCCTCTGGTATGATTATGAAGGCCACTCAGAGATAGCTTTAGAGCTATTTAATAAGGCTATAGATAACTCTAAGAACGCAAATAAATTAGTAACCTACGATTTAGCTCAAGTATCTTGGAGGCCTTATATAGCTAAGGGAGAGATTTACTTAGAGGCTAAGAAGTATCAGAGAGCTATAGATTGCTTTAAATTAGCTCTTACGGAATCTCCTAAGAATACAACTATAATAAACCTCTTAGCAAGAACCTATGCTATAGACTATAGGCCGGAGCTTGCGGAAAGGTTTGCAGAGATGGCTATTAAGTTTGAGGATACTCTAAATAATAGGTTACACTTAGCCGATGTTTATATTAACTTTGGTAAAGAGGATAAGGGGTTAGAGATTTACTTTAAGGAGGCCTCAGCAGAACACCTGCTAATGCTCCGAGATGCAATTAGAGAGGCTAAGCCGGAGGTTGCCGGGAGAGTAGATAAGTTCTTAGGGGAGAGAGAATACCTAAAGACTACTACAGCTAAAGGTAAGTTACTTCCCTCTAATTCCGTTACAGTGGTTATCCCTACCTTAGCTAAATGTAATATGGAGTTATTTGAGAAAGCGGTTATGGAGCTTAGTAAGAGTTCCTGTATAAAAACTATTAACATATTAGATAATACGGAAAGCGGAAAGCTTAAAGAACACCCTCGGAAGTGGAGTGATAAGGTTAATATCTTTACCGGAGCTAATCGGTATGTTAACCCGGCTTGGAACTTTGGCTTAGAGCTTACGGATACTCCCTACTACCTCCTCCTTAATGATGATGTTTTAGTAAGGCCGGAGATAATAACCGAGTGCGTAGCTCTCTTAGAAAGCCACTCAGAGATAGGGGTAGTAACCTACTTAACAGAGAATAAGCTCCCGGAGGATTACTTTAAAAAGGGTTCAGAATCGGAGGAGGTTCTTGCGGTTCATGTCTCTCTCCGGGATGTTTCAGGCGGTTGGTTTATCTTTGGCCGGAAAGAGAACTGGGAGCCTATACCGGAGGAGCTTAAGATATTCTGCGGAGATAACTGGATTTATGATATGGCGGTATTAAGGAAACATAAGGAGATAGTTAAGGTAGTAAGTAATTTTATAGTTCACTTTACCTCAACTACTGTTAACTTAGAGAATCTATATGCTAAGGGAGTATTAGATGAGGAGAGAAAAACCTATGCGGATATTAAGAAAAGATTTAAGCTATAGACAAATTAAAAAACATTTAGTATAATCCCCAGTAAGAGTATTAACCTTCTGCTTATGGCAGACCGGGCAGCTCCGGATAGATACAAGGTTAATACTCTTTTTTATTAGGAGGAGAGAGTGAATAAAGCTGATTACGATAAGATGATAGCTAAAAAGAAAGAGTTTATATCACCCTCTCCTGCCTCTGTCCATGTTACCGGAGGCCTTAAGAAAGTTAAAAAGAATGATGATACCCCGGATACTATCAGGGCAGTTCCGGTATTTAAGATAGGAAACTGGAAGGGTAAGGAATATACTCAGGCAGACCTTGATGAGATGGCTAAGAATACAAATGCTCTAATCCGCTCAGATATACATACCCCTCCTCTCAAGCTCGGACACAATGAAAATCAGGAACTCCTTAAGAATGATGGCCTCCCTTCTGCCGGGTATGGAACTAATTTTTACCGGGTAGGAGATACCCTTTATGCCGATTTTACTAACCTCCCGGATATGGTTAATGACCTTATAAAGAGTAAGAGGTATAGCAAGGTAAGTATAGAGCTTTATGATGAGTTTAAATATCCCGGAACTAATGAGAATATAGGGAAGGTTATAAGAGCTATTGCCTTACTCGGTGCAGATGTCCCGGCAGTTAAAGGCTTAGGAGATATACATAAGATATTCTACTCGGAAGGGAGTATGGCACTTGTTACTTTCTCCGAAACTGATTTTAAGGAGGATACAATGAAATGGACAAAAGAGGAGATAAAGGCAAGAGTGCCTTGCTGCTATACCGAGGCTATAAAGTTTATGGAGGATAATAAACTTGATTCTATAGATTCTAAGCAGTTGGCCGAGGTTATACAGCTTAAATCTATAAAGCTTGATGATACCCCGGCCTGCCCGGAGGGGTTTAAGTGGAATGGCTCAATATGTGAGCCTACCGGAAATGTCCAGACTGCTCCCGGAACTAACCCGGAGGATATACGGAAAGTATGCCCTCCCGGAATGAAGTTTAATGAGGCCTCTAAGAAGTGCGAGGTGGTAGATATTCAAAAGAACACAGATGCTACTCCTACCCCTACTACCCCGGATAACCCGGAGTATGATGTAGAGCTTGAGAATGAACTCTGTGATGAGATGTTTAAAACTACTAAGGATAAGGTTACTCCTGACCAAAAGAAAGCGGTTGACCAGATGAAAGAGAGAGTTAAGAAAGTTACTGCTAAGCATAAAACTCCTCCGGTAGTTAAGGCCTCCGAGGTAATAGATGATTCCGAGAAAGAAAAGGTTAAGGGTATAGCTAAGAAAGACCCTAAAGACTGGACACCGGAGGAGCATGCCCTTCTAAAAAAACACGGCAAGAAAGAAGTTCAGGGAGAATACTCCGAGTTTAAAGCTAAGAAAGCTAAGAAGGATGGAGAAGGCCAAGAGCCTCCTAAGGCTATGGATGATAACGCAAAGCCTACAGCAGAGTGGATGAGTTCCTGCTTGGCCGAGATAGGAAAGGATTATGCGGATGATGAGGCCAAAGCGGTTACTACCTGCTACTCTATGTTTGCTCATAAGTGGGGAAAGGGAGAGGCTATACCGGATAAAGAAGTTAAGCCGGAGGAAAAGACCCCGGAGCAGATACTCTCTGATAAGAAGTTCTCAGAGCTTAATGAGGAAGTTAAAAAGCTTAGGAAAGATAGTTTTGATATGAGGCTTAAAACTCTCTCTGATAAGAACAGAGGGATACTTCTCCCTAAGTTTGATGGGATAGTAAAGGCCTTCTCTGAGGGGTTAGAGGAGAGCCAGCTGGTTAAGTTTGACGATTCTCAGGTATCTCTTAAGGAGTTATTTTATACCTTCTTAGAGGAGATAACTAAACATAAGGGAGTTATCTTTTCAGAGCTTACCTCGGAGAAAAAGATGGCCGAGAGTGCTAAAGCGGTTGAGATAACGGATGCGGAACTTGCCGGAGATGTATCTAAGTTTAAAGAGGAAGGAGTGCCGGAACACGGAGTAACTAATTCTGAATTATCGCTTATGGCGAGTAAGATTCAGAAAAGGGATAATATCGCTTATAGCGATGCTCTCGTTAAGGCCTCTAAGCTCTTAAGGCAGTAGAAGTAAATTAAAACATAAAGAGGTGAATGACTATGTCACAAGACACGCAGGTTAATCCTATAAGGTTTATAGCCGGAGCTGATTTGTCAGCCTCCTCTAACCTTTATAAAGCGGTTAAGCTCCTCTCCAACGGCAATATAGCAATTGCCGGGGTAGGTGAGCACGCAATAGGGATTCTGGCCTTGGTTGGCCCTTCAGGTGCTCCGGTAGCAGTTGCTATTGACCGGACAACTAAAGCGGTAGCCGGGTGTGCGATAGTTCCGGGCAATAAACTTATGCCGGGAGCTAACGGAGTTCTGGTAACTGTTACTGCTACTACCGGAGTAGATTCAATAGGTATAGCTCTGGAAACTGCAGCGACAAATGATGTCTTTGAGATGTTTATCGAGAAATTAAAATACTAAAAAAAAGAGAGGTGAGTTAAAATGACTCCAGATACAAAATCAGTTCACATAGATTCGGCTCTCTCTAATGTCTCCGTTCAGTATAAGAACGCAGACTTAGTGGCCGATAAGATTTTTCCGGTTATCACCGTGAAAAAGGATTCAGATACTTTCTTCCGTTACGGAAGGCAGGACTGGAGAACCTACGATGATACCCGTGCTCCGGGAACGAGAGCTAAAAGATTTGAATGGACAATTGCTACCTCTACTACTTATGCCCTTGTAGAGCACGCACTTGAAGACCAGATAATTGACCAGGTAAGGGATAACGCAGATGAGCCGATTAAGTATGAATCGGACACGGTGGAGATGGTTACTAATGCCCTCCTCCTTAGGTTGGAGTATGATGTAGTTCAGACCCTTAAGCAGGCAAGCAACTATGCCTCCGGGAATAACTTTACTCCTACTACTGCGTGGGATGCCTCTACCGGAAGTTCACCTATTTATGATATAGACTATGCGAAAGAGCTTATCAGGAAGGGTATAGGCCGGAAACCTAATACCATGATAGTCAGTGAGAATACGCATAGGATTCTCCGGAGCCACGCACAGCTCCTTGACCTCTTTAAATATACGAGAGGAGGCACGCTGATGCCTGACCAGATAAAGGCTGCATTTGAGGTAGAGAATTATATAGTGCTTGGCGGTATCTACCTTAACAATGCGGAAGGGCAGACGGATTCAGTAGCTAACCTCTGGGGTAACTACTGCTCCCTGCTTTATGTAGCTCCGAATCCTGGCATTAAGCAGCTGACCTATGGCCTCTGCTTTAGGAAACAGGGTTACAGGCAAGTTAAGAAGTGGAGAGAGGAGGCAGTAGAATCGGATTTTGTCAGGGTTTCGGACAAATACCAGTTCTATGTAGTGGCTCCCGATGCAGGCTCTCTGATTTCAGCAGTAACTAATTCTTAAGGAATAGGGAGGGAGGGGAGGGGTTTGATTACCCCTCCTCTACCCCTAAGAAGTAAGGAGGCCTGATATGTTACCCGGTTCTATAGAATCCTTAGCCGATATAGATGCTCAACTTAAAGAGCACCCTAATCGTGGGTTGCTCTCCGGTTCTACTAACGGAAAGAATATTTTAATAACTGCTACTACTTCTAACTCTCCTACTCCGATCCATACCGCAGTGGCCGGGATACTCCAGATGGATGAGGTATGGATTTATGCGGTAAATACGGATTTAAATAATGATGTAAGCCTTACGATTCTATTTGGTGGAACTTCTAACCCGGCGGATAAGATACAGGCTAAAATACCCCACGGAGAAGGCCTATGCCTTATAGTTCCGGGATTTATGGCTAATAACGGAGTAGTAGTATCCGCTTATGCTACTGCAGGTAGTATAATCTCCGTAAATGGTTTTATAAATAGAATAACCCCGGAGAATCAATAAGGAGTATTTATGAGGAATATAATTACAGGAAAGATAGAGCCAAAAGTTAAAGCCTATACTCCCGGCACTCCTCCGGTTATAACAAGCTCTTTAACTACCGGAGGAGGAGCAGGAACTTTTATATCATACCAGATTATAGCAACTAATAATCCGACTTCTTACGGAGCAGTATCATTACCGAGTTATTTATCCCTTGACCCGGCAACTGGAATAATCTCCGGCACTCCGACAAGCACAGGAACGACAGAGGCAACTATAAGTGCCTCTAATATCTTTGGAACTGACTCGGAGCAATTAACAATTATTATAACTAATTTTACTCCAACTCCCTCTGCTTATACTAAACTCCTTATGCACTTTGACTCCGGCTTTTCCGACTCCTCCTTGAGTGCTCATGTCGCGACAAATAATGGAGTAGTGATAGATCATGAGAGTTATGTTTTTGGAGGAGGATCGGCGGACTTTGACTCCTCCCTTGGGTATTATTTAACATTGCCATACTCCTCTGATTTTGTTTTTACTGGGGATTTTACGATAGATTTTAGGTTTAAGTTTCACTCCCTCGGAGGAGCATACCATCATCTTCTATCTACCGGGGATGAATCCTCACAAGGCTGGGTAGTTTATACTCAAGATGGAACACAACTGCAATTTAGATATAATAATGGATCGAGTGTTAATATCATCTCGGCATCCTTCTCTTTTGATACTGGAGTTTTTTACTATATAAAGATCTCCTGTGTTTCCGGGCTTGTATATCTCTTTGTCAATGGGATCTGCTTGAATCCCGGAGGCACAGCTCTGGATGGATCTATCTATAATCCGGAAAAGGACTTCTGGATCGGATCATGGAATCCGGGCGGAGGTAATCTGGACTGCAATGGAGAGATGGATGAGCTCCGGATACTTAATGGGCTGGGAGATGCGATAACCGACTTCACTCCTCCCTCCATGCCTTATATAGTGGTGTAGGAGAAGATTATGGCGAGCGATATTGAGACAGCACTAAAGAGCCTCCGGCCGGATGCAAGGTTTACCATCGGGAGGACTTACAAAAGCATCGTTTGGCTCTCTCCGGAGATCCCGATGCCTTCCGCCGAGGAGATCTTAAAGGAACAGGATCGGCTCTTTAGAGTATCTATCAACTCAACCTATCAAGCCAAAAGGAGGCTCGAATATCCTCCGATGTCAGATTATCTCGATGGCATTGTGAAGGGAGATCAAGCCCAGATACAAGCTTATATTGACAAATGCAAAGCAGTCAAGGCAAAGTATCCAAAAGATTAAGGAGTAATAATGACCGGAGATGGGAATTACATAAGTATAGCAACGGTGCAGGGAGATTTCCCTCTGGCTACTAAGATAACGGAGGCTAATTACCCTACTACTGCTATAAGCCTAAATATAGCCGAGGCAGAGAACACGGTTGAAGTTCTCTTAGCTCCTCTCGGATATTCCAGAGGAGATATGTTAGGTGCTCCCTTAGTTAAATCTCTCTGCCTCCTCTATTGTAGGTATGCGGTTATCCGGGATATTTTTCAGGGTATAGCTCCGAGTGAAGGGAATGAGCAGGTATGGCAGAAGTTCCTTGATACCTTTAATACTCGGATAGAGGCCTTAACTGACCCGGAAAAGCCTTTAGCTCAGTTGGTAGATATTAACGGAGCTATTATACAGAAAACTAATTCAGATAAGAGGTATGAGGCTTTAACTACTACCCCGGAGGTTAAGAGGGTAGTAACTATGGACAAGCCTGTAACTTGGAATATAGATAAAAGTAACTCAGATGAATCGGTGGTAGGTGAGCGGTGAGAATATCCTATGAGATAGATAAGAAAGAGGCTCAGGCTCTCCGGGAGAGAGTTCAAGACCAGTTAGAGGCTCTTAAGGATACCCGGACACCCTTAGCTAAAATGGCTATAATACTTTATCAGTCAGTTATGAAAAACTTTGCAGAGCAGGGTAATGAGAAAGGCAAGTGGCAGGCTCTCTCTCCGTTTACTATAATGGCCCGGAGGAGAGGGAAAAAGGGTAATATAGGCCGGGCAATGAAAACTACCGGGAGGCCTATAACGGATTTTAATGCTAAGATTCTACAGGATACCGGGTATATGAAGGCATCTATTTATCCGAAAGTAGAACAGAATACTGCGGTGGTAGGATTAAACGGAGAGGAGGCAGTTATAGGCCGGGTTCACCAGTTTGGTAAGGGTAGAGTTCCTGCGAGGCCTTTCTTAACTCTTAGGCCGGAGTATCAGGAGAGAATAGTTAAAATAGCCTCAGACTGGCTAAAGACAAGAAAGCACGCAGAGGGGAGTATATGAGTTATCATACGGAAAATATCTATAAAGCGGTTTATAAAATCCTTTCAGATGCTATAGCTCCTACAAAGGCTCTTAGTTATATTAAGGCTATAAATGAAGGTTGGAAAAACAGGGATGATATTCCGGCCTTCCCGGTAATAATCTTAGAACCTGCGAGAGAGCCGGAAACTCGTTACTCAGTTCCTTATAATATCCGGGGAGTATTTGAATTAACTATCATGCCCTTTATGGCAGATTACGGAGTATCCGGCCAGATAATAGGAACTGGGAGTAATAAAGGAATTATGAATATAGTAACGGATATAAAGAACCTTTTAAGCATAGATAAAACTCTAACAGGCACCGCTTTAAAGTTTGAGTTCCCTCGGTGCGATTATCATTTTGATTACTTTCCGAATAGGTTTGCAGAGATAGCAATGGAGATAGAATACATTTCACAAGATACTCAGCGATAAAGGAGGATTTATGTCATACGCAATTGAACAAAAATGGATAGGACTGGCAAAAGAAGGCACAAGGGGATCGGCTGTCTTGCCTCCGACAAAGTATATAGCAGTGGCTCCAGATTCTGAGGCCGACTATAAGGAAACTCCTATTGAGGATGAAAATGTAAGGGGTATGTTTGAAAGGTTTGGCCCTCAGGCCGGGATAAAAGATGGCTCAGGAAAGCTCTCCGGGATAGATATTCAGAGTGATAATATAGGGGAGATTCTTAACTCCCTACTCGGTAAGGTTACTACAACTACCCCTACAACCGGAGTTTACTCCCACGCATTTCAGCGTGACCCCTCCTCAATATCTCTACCGAGTTATACGATAGCTGTGCAGAGAGGGATAAGTGCTAAGGCCTATAACCTCTCCTGTGTAAAGACTATAGCACTAAACGGGGCAGTAGATGGGAAGGTAAAGGGAGATATAGATTTTATCTTTCAGACAGAAAACTCCTACCCTACTCCTACAACTCCTACATGGGCATCTCCTACTCCCTTTATGTTTTTTCAGAGTGCTATTAAGCTTGCAGGTTCTCCCTCTACAGTTGTAAAGGACTGGAGCCTAACGATAGATAATCAGAGCTTTGCTCAGAGAACTTTAAATCAGAGCCAAGATATTAAGGATATTTTAGCTATAGGTAAAATCCTTATCTCCGGCGGTTTTAATATCTATATGGAGGATGAGGTAGAGAGAGCAAAGTTCCTTGCTAATACTGCCTCCTCCCTACAGGTTACGATGACCGGAGCAGAAATAGGTTCATCTGGGGTGCATAATGTATTAGATATTCTTATCCCAGAAATACACTACACGGCTTACCCTTTCGGGAATCTTGATGGGCTTATAGGTTGTGCGGTAGCATTTAACGCATACTACAATATAGCCTCCGGGAAGTCAATGCTAATTACTCTGGTTAATTCAGAGGTAGGTTACTAAACATAAAGACTGGTTGTGCAGGAAATATCCTGCCTGTCTCTTAAAAAGGATAGGCAGGATTATTTTTAAAAGGAGGATAGTATGCAGGATAAGATAAAGAGAGTGGATGATTTTGAATTGCTCCGAGAGGTAGTAAAGAATCAGGGAGAGCTAAAAATGGGGCAAGCTCTACTTGTAGGCAAAGTAGATTTACTACATAGAACAATAAATGTAGATAATGGGCAACCCTGTATAGTAACCCGGCTAAGATGTAATGAGAGTGATATTAAAGCTATTGCAACGGAGCTAACAGTAGTAAAGGCTCTAAAAGCAGGGAATAAATCCCTCTCTAAAACTATTATGGATTTAGCTGTAACTCTGGCAACAATATTTTTAGCCTTAAAGGGCATAGGGATTATTAAGTAGGAGGCTCTATGATAAAGTTTGATATA
>Ga0209083_1001223_pt1 | contig 30560 bp, 21 predicted proteins | sample AM7aDNAmetaG_FD_184132 | JGI IMG/M metagenome (GOLD analysis project Ga0209083, IMG submission 184132) | Freshwater microbial communities from Finland to study Microbial Dark Matter (Phase II) - AM7a DNA metaG (SPAdes) (version 3) | ecosystem: Environmental > Aquatic > Freshwater > Lake ... | reverse complement strand
GGATTTATAGCTGGCAACGTTCCGGACGGATTCCTGCCGGCTACCGTACCCTTGGCCACAGGGGACCAAAGATGGATCATGGAGATTAAAAAGGCGGATCAACCGGTCGCGGCCTGAGGCCTATTTCCATTTCGCGCCGCCGGCAGCAATAAAAAAACCCGCTATTTCTAGCAGGTTTTGCACTTCTTTGGACTTTGTTGGATTCTCATTTTTTGGAGGCGGCGGGAGTTGAACCCGCGTCCGAAAACCTTCCGCTGGAGCTTCTACGTGCGTAGCCTTCGTTTTAGAAACTTCGCGCTGGATTGCTCCCTAAGGCCGGATCGCCCCGCGCTATCCTGTAAGTATTCGCCGCCCTCCCCCAGGCAAGAAGTTTGACTATCCTGTCTTAATGACGTTCTAACCAAGCCAACAGGAGAACCGGGCAGAACGTTAGCAGCCTAAGCTGCTAAAGCGTAATCGTAGTTGTCTGCGATTATATGTTTCCTACCTGTTTAACGAGGCCTGTAGGAACCTCGGCACGCTTCTACAACTTCAAATGTCCCCGTCGAAACCGTGACGCCCCCTTGAATTTTGACTTGGATATAATATAGCCAGTTACCGCGCATTTGTCAAAGGAAAGAAACAGCCGTGTAAGAAACCGTATCATGGATATGGTTATTGTTTATTTTAGACTTTGATCAGTTTGGATTTAAAGCTTCTAGCGATGTCGCGATGTTCGTCACGCTGTTTGATATCCTCGCGGCGGTCATATAATTTTTTACCTTTGCCGATACCGATTTCCACTTTTACCTTGCCATTTTTGAAATAGAGCTTCAGTGGAACAAGCGCCAGGCCTTTTTCTCTCGATTTGCCATAGAGTTTTCTAATCTCGCTTTTATGCAGGAGAAGCTTGCGTGGCCTCAGCGGTTCGTGATTAAATCGGTTGCCATGATCATAATGGCTGATATGCATCTCACGCAGATAGACTTCATCATCCTTGACGACTGCATAGCTGTCCTTGAGATTGGCCTTCCCGGCACGCAACGCCTTAACTTCTGTTCCGGATAAGACCATACCGGCTTCATACGTATCGCCGATATCATAATTGAGACGCGCGGTCTTGTTGGAAGCAATCAGTTTCTGTGCTGTATTTTCTTTTGCCATAATTTAATTTTACATTAAAATACGCTTAAAGCTATTTATTTTTTTCCCTGCCTATTAAATCGGCGGGATAATTCGACTTACGCTTCGAACTTCGCTTCACTCGTTCTTAGCGAGTCTCATTATTTCTGCGGCAGCAAGTAATCAGGCTTTACGTGGCCCATGGCCTTGTAAATATTATCGCGTATTTGTTTATTGTCCCGTTCCAATTCATTCAACAGATTCTTAACATAAACCCGCTTTGATGTAAGGCTTGTCGGACAATCATTTTTCGCGGTAGGGAATTGGCGCTCCTTGCTGTACTTTTTCACCAATTCCTCCCGCAAATAAGCCAGCGGACGAATAATGTGCAGCTTGCCACCGAATATGCTCTGATTGGGCATCATTGTGCTGATTTCCCGCCCATAAAACATGTTGATGAGCAGTGTTTCAATAATATCGTCCCGATGATGGGCAAAAGCTATTTTATTGCAGCCTTCGGCGTCAGCTATCTCAAAAATCTTTTTACGCCGCAGCCGTGAACACAAAAAGCAGGGATTTTTCTTGTTGTAATCACTGTGCGCCAGATTGCCGATCTCCGTCTTTTCGATGACGTAGCGATAATTATTTTCCTGAAAATACTTTTCCAACATATTGTAGGCATTATAAGACGGATCAAAACCCATATCGATATTAACCACTACAAAAGAAAACCGGGGAACAAAAATCATCGGTGAATCCAGTAAATCAAGTAGGGCAAAACTATCCGCTCCTCCGGAAACGCCGATAAGAACCCGGTCTCCCTCTTCGATCATTTTATAATCCAGCACGGCTTTTTCCAGCCATTTTTTTAAATGAAGGAAAAGTTTTGTGTTTATATCTTTTTTAATCGCATCCATAATACATTAACAATTAATTGCCTTTATCTTAATTGTTGCTTAATTAAATCTTATTTATCCGACTTCTTTAAAGGAATCAAGACACTTCGATTATCGTCTTGAAATCAGGAAGACTCTCTGTTATAGGTTGAGTCAAAGCAAAAAGGAGGTTTTTGTATGCCGGAAATTATTAATGTTCATGCTCGGGAAATACTGGATTCCCGGGGAAATCCAACCGTTGAAGCCGAAGTAACAACAATTGCAGGCATTACCGCAAGGGCTGCTGTTCCCTCAGGTGCTTCGACAGGCGAGCATGAAATGCTGGAATTGCGTGACGGCAATAAGAAAAGATACAATGGAAAAGGTGTTCAAACTGCCGTAAAAAATATTCTCTACAAAATCGGGCCGGAAATAATCGGCATGGATTGCCGCAGGCAGCGCGATATCGACTATACAATGATCGAACTGGACGGAACCGAAAACAAGGGGAAACTAGGCGCCAACGCCATCCTGGCCGTGTCTCTTGCCTGCGCCAAAGCTGGCGCTGAAGTATCGGGCCTGCCCTTATATCGATACCTGGGCGGCGTCAACGCAAAAGACCTGCCGGTCCCGCAGTCCAACATTTTAAACGGTGGCCAGCATGCCGACAACAACGTCGATATTCAGGAATTCATGATCATGCCTGTGGGCGCGCCCAATTTTACCGAAGCCATCCGGATGAATGCGGAAGTTTTTCATTCTTTAAAATCAGTACTCAAGGGTAAAGGCTATAACACAGCCGTGGGTGATGAAGGTGGATTTGCGCCAAATTTAAAATCGAATGAAGAAGCCCTTTCCCTCATTATGACAGCAATCGAAAAAGCAAATTACCGGCCGGGGCAAGATATTATGATTGCCCTGGATTCTGCAGCAAGTTCTTTCTACGAAAAAGGTAAATACATTCTGGCAGCGGAAAAGAAACCTCAGAAATCCGCCGAGGAAATGGTTAAATTCTACGCTGATCTCGTCGCGAAATATCCGATTATTTCCATTGAAGACGGGTTGGCGGAAGATGACTGGACAGGCTGGAAACTATTGACTGACGAACTGGGCAGTAAAATCCAAATCGTCGGTGATGATATCTTCGTGACGAATATCAAGCGTCTGGAAAAAGGGATTGAAATGGGTGTGGCTAATTCTGTACTGATTAAACTCAATCAGATTGGCACGCTGACGGAAACACTCAACACCATGGAACGGGCTAAAGAAGCAAGCTACACCTGCGTTGTATCACACCGCTCCGGAGAGACGGAAGATACCTTTATGGCGGATATAACCGTTGCCACCAATTGCGGACAGATTAAAAGCGGTTCGCTTTCCCGCACGGAGAGACTGGCTAAATACAATCAACTGATCCGTATTGAAGAAGAATTAGGCGACGCGGCCAACTACCGCGGCAAAGCGGCGTTTTACAGTATCAAACATAAAACGAAAATAGCTAAGAAATTAAGGGCATGAATTAATAAGGGCTGGCCTTTTGCAAAAAAGGTCAGCCCTTTGAATTTAAACTGCATTGCGCCTTATCCTGTTAATTAAAAAAAAATTAGATAAATTTAAAGAGACGGCGGCGCAATACTTCCATTTCCGCCCTGTTTTCAGTTAGTGAGTAAGCAGTTTCTTTCTTTCCACCCTTCTCTTCCTTAACTACGGAAACAATTAATTCCGCGTCTTCAAGAAATCGAATAACGTTTAAATAATTGGATTGGGACAGAGCTTCCGCCCGCAAAATCTCTCCCCTTTTGTACATCCTGTCCCCAAGGGCTCTTATTTTTTTAAGCCAATCTTTTTGATTTTGTGTCTTTTTCTTCAAATATGGGAAACTTTTAATCACTACCCAGTAAGCTTCAAGGTAATTATGAATCAAACCGGCAAAGGGTTTTAATTTTGTTCTGCCTTTACCTTTTACCTCTATATAAATATGACCATCCCGTTCTGTGGAAATAATCATTTTTCTGTTATTCAAATAAGCTAGAACTTCGTTTACTTCTTCCAGATCATCTTTGCGTTCATCAAAGATAAATTCATTCCACAATAGCCGCTTCAGAAATTTATAATCCCCCATAATCCGGCTAAGCGGCACTACATCTTCTCTGCTTTCGAACATTGATGTGGCAACAAAACTCAAGGGTACGAAGAAATGCAAAATGGTGTTTTTATAGTATTCCAGGCTGAGCCTCTTTTTATCATCGAGAGAATAAACCACTTCCTGCATTTCCTCTTCTTCTTCGGCTTCAGTTCTGGATATAATCTCTGACTGGACAAAGATGTTGAGGGCATCAGTTATTGCTCTTTCCCTGTGCGCAAACGTTGCCGCGAATTTTACTTTCCTTGTCGACAGGTATTCATAAAACTCATTTAAAATTTCCGTTAGCTCATCATGAGATATCCCTCTGCGGTCATGACTCAAGAGACCAGAAGCAACAAGAGAAAATGGCGTTACTACCGAAACCTTGTTGATTTCCAGCTCGATTTCATAGCCGATTTTTCGATAAAGACTCTGACGTTCATCCAAAGTCATCTGCTCAATTTGTTTTTCCTGCGATTTCAGATAAGACTTCATAATCATCGGTTCACCAATATTGATGTAAACCTGGCCATAACGCTTGCGCAGAATATTGCCGCTTTTAATTATCTGGGCGGCATTTTCTTTTGCTTTGGGCGATCCGGACAATTCATCAAGATATGACTTTTCTTCGATCACCCGGTCATAACCGATATATACGGGAATAGCGGCAAAATTATCGCAATACTTATCCTGATAAGCCTGAATGATCATTGAAAGAAGCCCATATTTCGGTATTACCATTTTTCCGGTACGGCTTCTGCCACCTTCTATGAAAAATTCCAGAGGTAACCCTTCTTGAAGAAGTATGGCTATGTACTTAGATAATACTTCGGCGTAAAGGTTATTTCCTTTAAAGGTGCGCCGCAGAAAAAAAGCTCCGGACTTACGGAAAATATATCCCATGGGAAAGAAAGACAGATTACTTCCCGCAGCAATAAAGGGCATCTGTATATTGCTTTTGAAAAACACGTAAGAAAGCAACAAATAATCGATATGGCTGCGGTGACAGGGAATAATGACAAAAGGCATTTTTTTGGATACATTTCTTAGTTTTGCCATACCTTCTTGATCAATCACTAAACCATCATAAACTGTGTTCCACACCCATGTAAGTACCTTTATCCATATTCCAACAAATGTTTCTTTGTAATCGGAGGCAATTTCATAAAGATAACGCCGGGCCTCTCTTTCCACAACCTCTCTATCTTTTTTAGATTTTGCGGCAGAATCAGTAATAAATTTTTTCATGGTTTCGTCACTTAAAACCATCCCTATAAGTTCTTCCTTCGATTTCAAGGCAGGTCCGACCACAGCGGTTTTTTCCTCTTCAATGCGACCGATCAATTCCCCGCGTAAATCGTGAATAGTTGTTTCTTGCAGTCTGTCTTTATTTTCTTTTATATAACTGGATAAATTAATTGGTTCCGCAGGTATAACGTATGCTTGGTTTGAATATCTTATGAATGTGATTAGGCGGCGCAAAACACCCGTTTGTTCCGATTGTCCGAAAAGAATGTTAATCAGGCTCTCATCTTCATTTTCCCTTCTTCGCCCATAAGCTACAAGAACCGGTACGATAAAAATTGGAAAATCAACCATCCCTTGGACTTTAATCAGGCTGGATATCGCCTGATCTGCTGACCTGCTTTCGATAAATTCCGACTCACCCAAATGAATTATACTACTGCTCTTCTCAGCAAATGTTCTTTCCATGAAGGCTAACTTGCCTTGCAATACCTTTTGTTTTTTCTGGAAGCGGCGTAAAAAAGACGACCAAAGAAATTTTACCAACTGTGGCAAGGGCTGCCAGAAAGACATGTTTGCTCCATGGGAATATACAGGACGTGGCAGTTCTTTGCGTCCTGTAAGCTCGTAAATAATCAGACTATTGAGCTTGCTTCTTTGTTTAATGGCATAAATTATTAACCCTTTCTTGGATAGTTTGCTAAGGGAGTCCACGTATTCATCAGCTATTGATACTCGCGAAAGGAATATTTTCGCCGGCAGAAATCTCCAGAAATTCTGCTTATCATAAAGACACCCGGAGTAGTATTCATCGCGATCCTGATTAACAGGCTTAATATTTTCCATAATAAGTTACCCCTCACATAAAACTTAAAAAACCTGCTAACGAAGAATTGAAGCAGGTCAGAGTCTATACTTATATGACTAAAATCAATCTTCTTCCTTCTGAAATTCACCGGGAAAACGTTCTAACATATATTCATGTACACAAGCACGAACTTCCGCCGCAGTATTAAAAGACATTGCCTTCTTCAATAGCACCTTCGATTCCTGGAGTGTAGATTCCCGAATTATTTTCTTTATTCTTGGAATCGCTAAATGATTCATGCTTAATTCATCCAACTCCATACCCAACAGGATCAAAGAACAAAGAGGATCACCAGCCATTTCTCCGCACATCGCTACGCGTATTTTCGCGTCATGAGCCACGTCCACCACTTTTTTTATCAATCTTAAAACGGCCGGATGCAGAGGTTCATAAAGATACGTTAATCGTTCATTAGCGCGATCAATAGCCAAAGAATATTGAATCAAATCATTTGTACCAATACTAAAAAAATCTACTTCGCGCGCCAACTTATCAGCAATGATAGCTGCTGTTGGCACTTCAATCATCGCGCCAATTTCCATATCTGAAGCAATTTTCACACCCTGGGCTAAAAGTTCGTTTTTGGCTTCTTCCAGTAATTTCTTTGCTTCACGGATCTCCTCAACGCCAGAAATCATCGGAAAAAGAATTTTTACCTTTCCTAATGCACCAACCCGCCAAATGGCTCTCAGTTGGGTTTTAAAGAGTTCTACTTCCTTCAAGCAAAAACGAATCGCTCTTAAACCCAATTGCGGGTTTAATTCCTTTGGTTGTTTTTGGCTGGAAGGAAATTTATCACCGCCCAGATCGAATGTGCGGATTGTTGACCAAAGCAAATCCTTCGTGGTAACTATCTGGCTATAGTTGTTGAAATGGTCGTCTTCTGTTGGTAATTCTTCGCGGTTAATATAAATAAATTCTGTGCGATAAAGTCCGATATATTCTACACCATGCGTAATAGCTGAAGGCATTTCTTCAACAAATTCAATATTGCCGCCTATCTGCACCTTATAGTCATCTTTGGTAACTGCCGGCAGTTTCGCATATCTAAGATACTCTTCTTTAGACGCAGAGTACAGAAGTCGTTTCTCTTCATATCTTTTCAACATATCCGGATAAGGATTAACAACAACCAATCCTGATGTACCGTCAACAATGATGTCATCACCGGTTCGCGCAACGCGCGTGATATTATCCAAACCAACTACGGCAGGTAATTCCACTGAGCGGGCAACTATAGCTGTGTGTGATGTACGGCCACCGCTGTCGGTAGCAAAACCAACAACTTTATCCATTTTCATTTGCGCCGTATCCGCTGCAGAAAGATCATGAGCAACAACAATCACCCCATCACCTACTGCCCAGACTATTTCTTTTTTCTCGCCGGAAAGATTACGTAATATCCTCTGACTTACATACTGAACGTCACTAATGCGGCTACTAATATATACGTCCTGTACGCCTTCAAATATTTGCTTGTAATGGTCCAGCGTCATACGTACAGCCCATTCCGCATTGACTCCTAAACGGCGTATATATTTAATGGTGCGACTTATGAATTTCTTGTCCTGTAAAATCAATATATGAACGTCTATAATGTATAGCGGCTCAGTGATTTTTGTTTTTTTCAGGTTTTCCTGAATTTTTAAAAGTTCAAGCTCTGAATCTTTGATCGCTTTTTTAAAACGAGCAATTTCTTGAGGAATCAGCGTTAAATCTTCGAGCTTATAAAAAGACAGTTGAACATCCAGCGGATCAAAAAGATAAACTTTACCGATGACAACGCCGGGAGAAACACCAATGCCTTTAATTACTAAAGTTTTTTTCCCATGTTCAGGACTCATATAATGGTTTAATCTTCCCCAAATTTATTTTCTATCAGTTTTTCTAATTGTTCCATAGCCGCGAGTGCATCTTCACCTTCCGCTCTTAATGTTAACATACCCCCATGAGGACATGCAATAGCTAGAATACCTAAAATACTTTTGCCGTTAACAGTTTGTCCGTTTCGCTCAATAAAAATATCGGCTTTGAACTGATGTGCTATTTTCACAAAAGCTGCCGCTGCCCGAGCGTGCATTCCCAATTTATTCTTTAACTTCAAGGTCTTGATTTCTATCAATTGAATAATCCTTTCCATGATATAAAAAGAAATATCGCAGCAGCACTGTAAAGAATATAAACCTGTGATATCCCTTTATTAATTAACCAGAAGCATACTAAAATAGTACTCAATACCGTAAGCTTCATAAGAATTTCAATTGTATTGCTAAACGGCCAAGATCCGATCTGTAATAGCCAATGAACCAAACCAGCTAGAATGAATATTAAGCACCAGCGAATTCTTATGGCGGTATGTGGTAAATCCATTCTACGTATAAATTCGATACCTTGCTTTCCGCGCCGATAACTTTCTATAAATCCTTTGATTCTTACCCATAAATGAGCCGGTGTATAAATCAATAGAAAAGCCAAGGGAGCTAATATTAATCCCGCATAAGCCAAAACAACTGCGAAAACAGCGGCAAAAGGCTTCAGGGCGCCCCCAAAAAAAATATCACCAATAGCAGCATATGGACCCATTAAACTCTGTTTGACGGCCACTGCATCAGGGGCTGTTCCATTATCGGCACAGTCTATTTCTAAACGCACAATAGAACCGATCACAGAAGCAGAAAAATATGGATGAGTATTAAACATTTGCAGATGTCTTATTAATATTTCTTCAACATCCTTGTGTTGTTTTTGCCACTGGCGAACGAGCGGAATTATAGACATGGCAAATCCAAGATTTTGCATCCGACGAAAGTTAAGTGTCGTATGAATAAATAAAGACCTCAAAAAAATTTTAATTGCAGTCACTCTATTCATTTTTTTATGTCCTCAAAAGTATATAAATTTCATATGCTTTCATATTGCGGTGTCCCTAACATAAATGGTCAATGAAGTCAATTAATCAGGAATGAGAATACGGTTGCCGCCGATTTCCAAACGCTTGTCAGAAATCTCAAAATAAAATTCTTTACAACGAACCCATTGCAATAAGTTCTTTAACATCGATATGCTTTGATTCATCAATGGACAATCCCTCTTGGATAAGTTCCAGCACAAGCGGTTTTTCTTCTGGAAACTTATAGCCTTCATAATCCTGATGAAAAAGAAGTCCGCCGCGGCTGTTGGTCCATGAATTCATGCTGTGGTCAAAACACACTCGGGAAGTCACATTCAACTCTTCGATCATCACCCGTAACTCCTCGAGCCGTTCGTGTGGTGAGGAAATATGCAGCCTACCCTGCTCATAATCATCAAATATCGGCGTTCCGGGACGCGGGACAAAAGGACGCGACCGAATATAGTGCGGATTGATTTCGTTTAATACCCGCGCCGTGTTTTCCGCATGCTGCCGCCATTTTTCCCTGCCACCCAGATCGGCCATCCAGTACTGAGAAAGTTGAAAACCGGCTGCCATTGCTTTTTTACCGCCATCAATCTGCTCGGCAGCAGTTACTCCTTTGCGGATAATTTTTAACAATTCATCATCCCCTGTTTCCAAACCGACATGAAGACGATCAAGACCGGCTTCCCTAATCGCTTTTAAATCTTCCGGTTTCCTTTGAGACAGAGTTTTGGAACGGGTATAAGAAGTTACGCGATTAAGAGTTATTAAAGTGTCCCGCAAATGCTTGAGGACCTCAATAAGTTCGAAAGGCCTCATAATCATACTATCGGCATCCTGCAAAAAAGCAGTTTTTCCACCGGAATAAAGCCAGTTGAAAACGGCGACAAAGCAATAATTTTCATTAAGGAAAGGGTCGACATTTAATATCGATCTGAACACATCCGCGTTAATCCGACCATCCTGCCCTGTTTTTTGAGAAACGGCTATGATTTCATCACTGATATCCTTGACTGTATCAATATCTGATTTTATATCATCCACTTGGCGATATCCAAAAGGATGTCCTTTATACATTTCGCAAAACGTACATTTGTTCCACGGACAATTTTCCGTTACTCTCAGAAGCAACGACGCGCTTCCTCCCTCACTTGGTGGACGGTAAACACCCATGGCAAAAGACATTTTAGAGATTCTATCCACGCTCTGCCGAAAAGAATTTTTTCCTGCTACAGTAACCATACTATCTCCTTATGAATTTCTGCTTGAAGCCTAATATAACATCCATTTGTATTTTGACAACACAAGTTATTATATGACTTATGTTCATAAATAATTGACAAATTATTTTGATGTGATAATATTCGATGTCATAATTACAAAATATATTTAAACAGAAGCGTAAAGCTTTTGAAAGTTATAGTAAAAATGGAGATAGGAAATGGAAACGAAGGTAAATGTTACAATTGACGGGAAAGAAATATCGGCAAATCCCGGTCAAACTATCCTTGAAGTAGCCACTAATAATGGTATTTTTATACCGACACTTTGCCACTATCAAAACACAACCAATGTAGGCGCCTGCCGAGTTTGTCTTGTGGAAGTGGAAAATGCCAGAAGCCTTGTAGCTTCCTGTTGTATGCCGATAAACCCGGGAATGGTTGTGCGCACCAATACCAAAGCAGTACGCGAAGCTCAAAAGATGGTCATTGAGTTACTCTGGTCATCCGGTGATCATAACTGCCTTACTTGCGAGCAAAACGGTCAGTGTGAATTACAAAATCTGGTTTACTGGCTAAAAATTGAAAACCCGCGTTTTGATATTCAACCTCCCGGTTTTCCAATGGAAGATAACAACACCATGATTTCCCGCGATCTCAATAAATGTATTCTTTGCGGACGCTGTGTTCGTGCTTGCAACGAAATCCAGGTCAATGAAGTGCTTGATTTTGCAAATCGCGGCTCGCATGCCAAAGTCGGCCCGGCTTTTGATGCCGACTACATTCATTCTAACTGCGTTTTCTGTGGTGAATGTCTGCAAGTATGCCCCACCGGCGCGATAACTTATAAAATGGCAAAATTTGCCGGTCGTCCATGGGAGCTTACCAAAACACGTACAACCTGCGCTTATTGCGGCGTCGGCTGTCAAATGGATATTTTCACTAACACTGGCAAAATTGTCAAAGTATCGGGAAATCGTGATTACGGTGCACCAAACGAAGGCAGTCTTTGCGTTAAAGGACGCTTCGGCATGGATTTTATCCAGCACCCTGACCGCCTGAAAAAACCTCTTATCCGTTATAAAAAAAATGAAGACCTTAAAGAAGCCAGCTGGGATGAAGCATTCGCCTTCATTGCCGATAAGCTCTCTTCCATCAAGAAAAAAACCGGTTCAGATAGCATTGCCGGGTTATCTTCTGCCCGGTGCACCAACGAAGAAAACTATCTTTTCCAGAAATTTATGCGGTCGGTAATCGGCACCAATAATGTCGATCACTGTGCCCGTCTCTGACACTCCGTAACAGTGGCCGGTCTGGCCGCAGCATTCGGTAGTGGAGCAATGACAAATTCCATCGCGGAATTGGAGTTCACAGATGTAATCTTAGCAACCGGTACAAATACCACCGAAAATCATCCGGTTATCGCCACAAAAATCAAGCGGGCAGTACGCCAGCATGGTACAAAGCTCATTGTCATCGACCCTCGGGAAATTGATTTAGTCAAATACGCAGAAATCTGGCTGCGCCAGAAACCGGGAACTGACGTCGCGGTATTCAATGGTTTGATGAACGTAATAATCGCGGAAGACCTTTATGCCAAAAAATACGTGGCGGAACGTACCGAAGGGTTCGACGCTCTCAAAGCAGCAGTCACCAAATATACACCGGAATATGTGGAAAAAATTTCCGGCGTACCTGCGGAAGATTTAAAAAAAGCGGCACGACTATATGCGAAGGCCAATAAAGCCAGCATTATTTACGCGATGGGCTTAACCCAGCATATCAGCGGCACGGATAACGTAAAGAGCACCGCCAACCTGTCGATGCTTTGCGGCAACATCGGTATTGAAGGCGGAGGCGTGAACCCTCTGCGCGGTCAAAATAATGTGCAGGGCGCCTGCGATATGGGCGGTCTGCCCAATGTTTTCCCTGCTTATCAGCAGGTGGCCAATGAAGACGCCCGCAGGAAATTTGAAACCGCATGGAACGCGACCTTATCCGGCAAACCAGGCTTGACAATAATCGAGATGATGAACGCAGCGGGCCGAGGCGATATCAAAGCTATCTACATCATGGGTGAGAATCCGCTTCTTTCCGATCCTGATCTTCACCATGTAAAAAAAGAGCTCCAAAAGCTGGATTTACTTGTTGTGCAGGATATTTTTATGACTGAGACAGCTCAGTTAGCCGACGTAGTTTTGCCATCAGCAAGTTTCGCGGAAAAAGACGGAACTTTCACCAATACAGAACGGCGTGTTCAGCGAATTAGAAAAGTTGTAAACGCTCCGGGGGAAGCCAGGCCGGATTGGGAAATCATCGCGGGAATCTCCACAAAAATGGGATATACGATGAATTATTCTTCGGCGAAAGAAATTTTCGAAGAAATTGCGAAGGTCACTCCCAGTTACGCGGGAATTAGTTATGAACGAATTGAAAAAGAGGGCATCCAATGGCCTTGCCCCACACCAGAACATCAGGGAACCAAGTTTTTACATAAAGAAAAATTTTCGCGAGGCCTCGGTCTGTTCCACGCAATTGAATATATACCGCCGGCAGAGCTTCCTGATAAAGAATATCCGTTAATTCTTTCTACAGGCCGTGTGCTTTATCACTATCATACAGGCACAATGACACGCCGCGCTCAGGGACCAACTGAGCGTTGTCCGGAAAGCCTTATTGAAATACATCCGACGGATGCAGTTAAATTCGGCATAAACGAAGGCCAAATGGTTAAAGTGACTTCTAGACGCGGAACAGTGGAAGCCAAAGCACAGATAACTGAAAAAAGCCCGCAGGGAACAATATTTATGAACTTCCATTTTGCGGAAACAGCGGTTAATCTGCTTACAAATTCGGTTTTAGACCCCATAGGGAAAATTCCCGAATATAAAGTCTGCGCGGTAAAGCTGGAAGCAGCATGATTTTATACAAAGTAGTACATAAAAAAATTAACTTAATTTAGCCTTATAAAAGGCAAGGAGGAAACAAAAATATGGTAAATGAAAATTTGGAAAGAAAGAGATGGTGGATCGCCGCTGCCGCAGTTGTCATTCAGCTTTGTCTTGGCACCGTTTACGCGTGGTCCGTTTTTAAAATTCCTTTGATGAATATGCATGGTTGGGACGGCAAAACAGTCCAGTACACCTTTATGATTCTCATGGGCATCATTGGATTGGCCGCAGCTTTTGGAGGAACATTAGTCGATAAAAAGGGCCCGCGTTTCGTGGCTACGATTGGTGGAATACTTTTCGGCATCGGTACTCTGGTTGCCGGTTATGCTGACCAGACAGGAAATATTATTCTTCTTTATCTTGGTTTCGGCGTGATTGCCGCTCTTGGAAATGGGTTCGGCTATGTAACTCCAATTGCTACTTTGATCCGCTGGTTTCCCGACAAGCGCGGTCTGGTAACAGGTTTAGCTGTTATGGGCTTTGGCGCCGGTGCTTTTTTTATGGGAAAAATCGCTCCGCCCATGATAGCTGCTTATAAGGAAGTTGACGCCGCAGGAAAAGTTATCGCCTCCGGTGTGTCCACAACCTGGTATATCTGGGGTGTGATATTTCTTATCCTTGTGACTGGTGCCGCACAGTTGTTCAAGAATCCCCCTAAGGGATGGCTGCCTGCTGGTTTCAAACCTACCGCGTCCACTGTTTCCGCTGCTGATTCGTTTACACTTGGTGAAGCCGTAAAAAAGCCTCAATGGTGGATGCTCTGGTCCATGCTATGCCTCAATGTTTCCGCCGGTCTTGGACTCATTTCCCAGCACTCCCCGCTGGCTCAGAATGTTTACAAAAAAACCATGGGGTTGGCTGAAAATTTAACTCCTGAACAAATCGCCGTGGTTGCAGCCGCAGGCGGTGCCGTTGTCGCTTATGCAGCCATTTTTAATGGCCTGGGAAGGCTCTTCTGGGCAAAGATATCTGATAATATCGGTCGCAAGATGGTCTTTCTGATCATGTTCGCTACACAAGCCATCGTCTATTTGCTGGTTGCTCAAGGCTATGTAGCAAACTACTATCTTTTCATTGTTGTATCCTGCTACCTTCTGGCCTGCTACGGTGGAGGATTCGCCACCATGCCCGCCTTTGCCGCTGACTCATTCGGCCCGGCTAATATTGGAAAGGTATATGGCTTTATGCTTACTGCCTGGAGCGCTGCCGGCCTTATCGGTCCCTATGTATTCGAGGTCTTCAAACCACAGGCGCTGTTTATTGCGGCGGGTCTCCTTACAGTTGGTTTTTTCATAGCCTTGGCTTACAAACCGCCGAAAGGCAAGAACAGTTAAAGGCATAAAAGAAAGCAAGCTGATTCTTGCTTATCCAAAAACAAAAGCCTCTTCAGTTTCTTAATCTGAAGAGGCTTTTTAATTACTCGTTCCGTACTTTTAAAAATTTATTGACCTTCAAAGCTGTTTGACATCGAGAACCTACTTTGTTATATTCTGAAAAGAGGCTTTTGTCGTGATGCCGAATTAATTTGGATGCAGATAAGCCATTGAACAAAAAAGATTACCAATAACCAGCGTACCTTATAACATGGGCATTTTGCCAAGGAGAACAAAACGATGAATCAGAATGAATACAAGAAAATAATTTCCCTTGCCATAGAACGTGAAGTCGGAGCATATACATTTTACCGTGCAGTATCTGACAAGGCTAAGGACAAAAATCTCAAATCTATTTTCAACAAACTTGCCGAAGACGAGCAAGAACACCGGCGTATATTAGAGGAGTTCCTTACCAAAACTCCGGAGAAAATACATTTTTCGGAGTCGAAGGATTACAAAATCGTTGATGCACTTCTCACACCATCGCTGACTGCAGACCTCAAACCTGTCGAAGGCATTGTAATTGCCATCAAGAACGAACTCGAAGCCATGCAGATGTATACCCAATTGGCAAATGCCAGCACCGATGAAGCGCAGAAGAATATTTTTCTTGAACTCGCATCAATGGAACGCGGACACAAGAGCAAGCTTGAGGATATATATACAGGTATGGCGTTTCCTGAGGCTTGGTAGTATGTATTAAATTCTCAAGCTATCTTAAGAACGCTATGGTCAAAATCAAAGCACCGAGGATGAAACGATACCAGGCAAAAGGCAGAAATGTTTTTGTTTGTAAATAGCGCAACAATAATCCTATACTGGCAATGCCTGAAATAAAAGAAACAACCATTCCCACGATGAAGTTAGTGGTGATCACGTCAGGATTGGCGATTATATGAGGCACCTTAATGATAGCAGCGCCAAAGATTATCGGCGCGGAAAGCAGAAAGGAAAATCTGGCTGCTCCCTCTCTAGTTAGTCCCAGAAACAATCCTGTCGTCATGGTTATACCCGAACGCGATACTCCGGGAATAATAGCCAGCGCCTGAGATAAACCGATTAAAAAACTTGTTTTCAGACTGATATTTTCGGCTTCAATTTTTTTTGCACTTTTTCGATCCACCCAGTATAAAACAATACCCAGCACAATCAGCATAATTGCAATCAAAACCGGATTGCGGAAAATTGTTTCGGCTTTTTTTTCCAGAAGAAGTCCAATCATTGCTCCGGGAATCGTCGCCAAAACTAAATACCAAAACAGCCGCCCTTCCCTGCTTCGGGCGTCCGTCACTCCTTTTGTAATTAACTGCAACCAGTCCCTCCAAAAGTAGATGGCAACAGCTATAAGAGTGCCGATATGTAAGGCGATATCGAATGTCAAACCAGGATCTTCCCAATTAAAGAGCCAGGGAACAAGCACCAGATGGGCTGAGCTGGATATGGGTAAGAATTCTCCCAATCCCTGCACTAAACCAAGTATAGCAGCCTGAAAAATATCCATCGCTCACCTTCCAATTTTGAATTATTGAATAATGAAAAATTGATCAATTTTGTTAATAATATAGAAATAATTTGTAATTGTCTATATTCATTATTTAGGCTGAAGATAATGGGGTGACATCCCCATTATTAAATGGTAAAGATTTTTAGTATATAATTAACTATTTTTGGAGGTGCAAATATGCTTCGCAAATTATTCTTTTTTTTAGTTATGGCTTTTCTGTTGGTATTTAATGGGCAGGCCTATTGTCAGACATCATTTGCTATTCTGCCTATGGAAGTGCGGGGAGACGTCAAACCGGAAAAAGTTGAAGGCGCGATGAGTAATTTGTATCAGGTCTTAGTCAATTCTAAAAAGTATAGGATCGTTGATCGTGATCATGTTAAGGCAGTGCTTGGCGAACAGTCTTTTCAGATCTCCGGTGTTACCGATAATAAAGATACTGTCAAGCTAGGAAAATTGCTGAACGTTGACAAATTAGTAATCACCAGCATTTATATGAAAAGCGCCGATCAATTTGCCATCAGTTTAAGAGTAGTTGATATTACCACGGGGCAGGCCGAATTTTACAAAGAAATATCATATCTTAATTATACTCCAGCCGATCACGGCCGTTTTTGCGCCTCAGAAATTATCGCCCAGTATCCTCTATTGGGAAGTATTGAAAGTGTGATCAAAGATATAGTTATTGTCAATATTGGTGAAGGTCAGGGACTGAAAGCCGGTGACCGTCTCTTTGTCGCTCGTAAAGAAATATTAAAAGGAAATAGCGGTGAAACTATTTTTGAAGAATACAAGCGCATCGGCACATTAGAAATTATCACAGTGGACAATACACGCTCCAAAGCCAGATTAAAATCAGTGGTAAATAGTAGTGAGTCATTTTTGAAAGCAGATCTGGTATCGCCTGAACCTATACCAAAAAAGGAAACTGTTGTTTCTCAAGTTCCTTTGTTGATCAACGTGGAAAAAGGGAAATTAATTCTTAATGATGATATGGAAACCGTAAAGTATCTGTCCGTTTCTAATGGGCAGGGCGAATCCTATATCAATGGTAAGTTACACTTAAACGCATTACAGAGAAAAGCAGGACATGCTTACTGTTTCTACCCTCAACCGTTTGATAAGTTAGAAAATATAATAATAGACGGTGAAATTGAATTCCAGGAAACAAAAAACAAATATAACAAATCCGATATAGTTATTCGATCAAATAGCGATTATCTTTTAAATAATAGTTATTTATTCTATATTAATAATGATGGGAAATTTGAAGTCGCTTTATCCATAAATGGTAGAAGATATCCAATTATTCCCCTTCAATCGACACCATATTTAAATCGTGGCGCGGTAAAAAACAAATTTCAAATTGTCGCATATGGCCCTAAATTTGATTTCTATCTCAATGACAATTTTGTAATTGGTTTTGAACACGAAGCACTGGAAAAAGGTACTATCGGATTTAGGGCGGGATGGGGCGGCTATATTACTGTTGATAACGTAAATATATGGGAGGCAATAAAAAAATAACGATTATTAAAACAACTATAGTTTTAAATATCCCTCCAATAAAACACGAATGGTAATAATTTAATGCTTAATATAGTTGGAATAGATATTGGTTCGGTAGCCATTTCGCTCGTTGTAATTGATAAAGCAGGAAAAATATCTCATTCTGCCTACCAATTTCACAGTGGCGCTATTACCGAAACACTGCGCTTGATGCTCAATAATGTTGATATAAACCGCATTGGTGGTATCGCAATGACACTTTCCGGCCCGGAAGTTTTGAGCAATGTCTGCCGCTATGATATACAAATTTCCATTATTGCCGCTGTGAAAAATTACCATCGGGAAGTTGGCAGCATACTTTTTATCGGCGGTGAAAATTTCGGCCTCATTACTTTTAATGATCAGGGTGATTACGAACATTACCGGTCCAACTCTTCCTGCGCCGCCGGAACGGGCAGTTTTCTGGATCAACAAGCCAAACGCCTCAATCTAAAAAGTATTGAGATGCTTAGTTCTGTTGCCTTTTGCAATCTGGAGACTTCGCCCAAAATTGCCACGCGCTGTGCCGTTTTCGCCAAGACAGACTTGATCCATGCCCAGCAGGAAGGCTATTCGATAGGTCAGATTAGCGATGGCCTTTGCGAAGGCCTGACAAAAAATGTCATTGATACATTAATGCCTGATCAAAACATCCGCACGCCCCTGATACTGGCAGGCGGCGTTTCCATGAATCAGGCCGTAGTTAAGCATTTCCGCAATTTGCTAAAAACGGAACCGATTATCGGACAGTACAGCCATCTTTACGGCGCGATAGGCGCAGCTCTTCTTTATCTGGAAGAATTAGAACCAAAAATAATTGAACTGAAAAATTGGGATGAACTTTTTAACAATGAGCAAAAAGAGAAATCTTACGATTATCCTCCTTTACAGCTTTTGCAGTCAAACTACCCTGAATTTACAACTGCTGATAGTTATCTTTATAAGGCACAAACAGGCCACGCGGACGTGGAAGTAGATATTTACATCACGCTAAAAACCGAACAGGAAGTCTATCTCGGCATTGATATAGGCTCGACCAGTACGAAAGCTGTTTTAATTAACGAAAATAACGAGGTGCTGATTGGCCTTTACACCCAGACTTCCGGCCAGCCCGTCAAAGCTATGCAGGCTATATTTGAAGCAATCGAAGATATTTGCTCAAAGCATAACTGCAAGTTTGCCTTTCTGGGAGTAGGTACCACCGGATCAGGGCGTAAATTTATCGGACGAATTATCAACGCGGATTTAGTAATTGACGAAATAACGGCCCATGCCCGTGCAGCCTATGAACTAGATAGCAGTGCTGATACAATTATCGAAATCGGCGGACAGGACGCCAAGTTTACCACGATGCAAAACGGCATGGTCACCTCTTCCGTTATGAACAATGTTTGTGCTGCGGGAACCGGCAGCTTTATTGAAGAGCAGGCAATAAAGCTGGGTGTACCTCTTGCCGATTATGCCGGACGCGCTATCAATAGTCCTTCGCCAGTTTCAAGCGATCGCTGCACGGTTTTTATGGAACGTGACATTAACAATTATCTAACGGAAGGATATTCAATTGATGAAGTATTGGCCAGCGTCTTGCATTCTGTTTGCGAAAACTATCTGACCAAAGTCGCCCTGGAAGCCAATATCGGCAATAGAATCTGCTTTCAGGGTGCTACAGCCCGCAATAAAGCTCTGATTGCGGCCTTCGAACACCGGCTGAAAAAACCCATCTTTGTTTCTAAATTCTGTCACTTAACCGGAGCACTGGGCAGTGCTTTAATTCTCGCGGAAACCTCTGCAAAGGATTCAGCATTTCGAGGACTGCAGCTGCATAAAGAAAATATTCCGGTAGAAAATGAAGTCTGCGAGCTGTGTCATAACAACTGCAAAATAAACAAAGTAACGGTTCAGGGGGAAACAGTTGCCTTTGGATTTCTGTGTGGCAGGGATTACGATACAAAACATTATGTGGGAAATACAAAAAAACAGTATGACTTGATCAAAGAACGCGACAAGGTTTTTCGATCAGCTAAAAAACAATCTCCTTTCAAAAAAGCGGTCAAGATAGGAATTCCCAACGCTCTTTACCTTGCTGAAGAAATGCCCCTCTGGAAACATTTTTTTGCCATACTGGGTGTAGAAACAGTGACCGGCGATAATTTAAAGAACGCAAGTAAATCAGGTAAAAAAATTGCGGGAGCGGAATTTTGCTCTCCGCTAAATGCCTTTTTCGGTCATGTGCAAAATCTTACGGATAAATGCGACTACATTTTTCTGCCGGTTTATCTGGAAGCTACCGAGCAGAAAGAGCAGGCTTTCCGTCATTATTGCTATTATACACAGTTTGCCGCAACAATGGCTGCCGGTATCAAAAGCCTGCATCTCAAGGATAAAGCGATCATGCCTGTTATTGATAATCACTCTTTTCAATCACGCATCGAGCTTTTCTCTATACTCAAACCTGTTCTGAAGGCAAACTACTGGGAGATTTACAACGCTTATGAAGCCGCTCTTTCGTTTTATAAGGATGGCCGCCAAAATCTAGTCAATATCTACGAACGCGAAATGCCCGGCAGTAAAGATATTAGAGTAGCGCTCTTGGGAAGGCCTTATTCAGTATTACAAAACACTATGAACAAAAGAATACCGGATATTTTCAGCAACCTGACAATCAAAACTTTTTATCAGGATATGCTACCTGCCGACCATGCCGATTTATCAGAAATTGGCCCACTTCTCCAAAGATTACATTGGAATTATTCAGCAAAAATTTTAAAAGCCGCACTTTTTGCGGCACACACACCCGGACTCTATCCGGTTTACATCACATCATTTAAATGCAGTCCTGATTCTTTCACTCTTGAATACTTCAAACGAATTATGGATAAATACGGCAAACCCTATCTGATACTGGAACTAGATGAGCACGATTCCAATGTCGGTTACGAAACACGCATTGAGGCTGCTGTGCGCTCATTTCGCAATCATCATAAAAGCAAAACCCCGCGTGCATTGCCTACCCGCGTACTGCCACTCAACTCGGAGGGCGTAACCAAAATAAATAACAAAACTTTGCTCTTTGCCGGTTACGACCCGCTGACTTCAAAACTTATAGAAGCCGTATTAATCCGTGAAGGAATTGATGCTCGCATGGTAGCACTTACCGAAAAAATAATTCAACGCGGTCTGCGCAGCAACAAAGGACAATGCCTTCCCGTCAATCTTATCGCGCAGAGCTACATAGATTATATTGAAAAAAATCTTCTCGATCCCTCACAAACAACGGTCTGGTGCTTTGAGAGCCACATTGCCTGCAACATTCGCATGTATCCTCAATTGATCAAGGGACTAATGGAAACACACGGTAAAAACCTGGATAAAGTGGACGTCTATGTCGGCAATCTCTCGATGAGCGACATCTCAATTCAGGCTTCGATTGAAGCTTATTTCGCTTACATGTTTGGTGGAATGCTGCGCAAAATCGGCTGCAAGATCCGGCCTTATGAAAAAGAAAAAGGGATGACTGATAAGGTTATTTCTCAGTCGTTGAATATTCTATACAATACTCTGCTTGGCGCCAGAAGTAAGGATGATGATCTAACCAAAGTTATCAGTCTTTTTAAGACTATTGAAACAACGCCCGGCAGACGACCCAAGGTTGCCATTTTCGGCGATATGTATGCCCGCGACAATGATTTGTTTAATCAGAATCTGATTCATTGCATCGAAGAATACGGCGGTGAAGTTATAACAACACCATTCAATGAATTCGCCAAACTCATTGCCAACCCATATATGAGGCGCTGGTTTTTGGAAGGTGAATTTATGGATGTTATTGTCACTAAAACAACAATCGCGCTCGTGAATCAACTGGAAAAAAGCTATTATAAAATGTTTAATGAGTTGCTTGATGAACCATCATTTGAGACTGATATTGATTACAAAGAGATATACGATTCCTTTAATGTCAAGGTGCAACATTGCGGTGAATCCGCCGACAATCTTCTCAAAATTGCTGCTCTGATAAGGCATTATCCGGACATATCTCTGTTTGTCCAAACAAATCCCGCTTTTTGCTGCGCTGGTTTAATAACAGAGGCGATGGCACCTGCGATTGAGGAATACTCCGGCATTCCGATCCTAACTCTTAATTATGACGGCACCGGCAAAAACATCAACCAGAGAGTCAGACCATACATAAAATTCCCGCACTCAAAGCGTATAGCTCATCATCAGTTGTCAGGCAAACAGGCGGCGCAACATAAAACGAGAGGCTAATTGCCAAACCAGATGACTATTTCTTGCAGGTATTAATCTTCAAAGGCACATAAAAAGCGCAAAAGCCGAAGATTGCCGTGCCTATCGGAATGATTGCCAGCAACCCCCACCAACTTTGATAATACAATCCCACTGCTGCTACTATTATACCAATTATCCAACGAATGATTTTATCTGTCTTTCCAACATTACATTTCATGATTTTCCCCTCCTTATTTTTTTCTCAAACTAATTAAGCTCCATTTCAGAACCATCAACTTGCATTTGATGTTAAGATAACCCTAATTTGACAAAAAGCAACTTTTTAAATAGTAATTTATGGAAAATCAAGCATCAATAGAATAATTTTTATTACTCTACCCGAAAAATAATTGACAATTATAAGGTTTTTAAGATAGTTTAATTATAGTTTTGATGTTAATTTCCTTTATCCGGATAGTTAATATAGGGGTGACTTCATGCTGAAATCAAAAAATATTTTGCTGGTTATTTTAGTTTTTACCGTACTTGCCGCCTTTACATACGCTGCTGAACAACCACAAACTGCGCCACCCAAAGATGCACCACCCCAAATTGTACTGCTGCGTTGGGTTTCACTTTCCACGGACTCCCCTGATACTGTTCGGGAAATAATCCGTTCGGAAGTAGATAATCGCGAAGGCTTCTCCACCACACGGGAGGAAAAGGCAAACCTCAAAGCAGTTGAAGATGAAAAAGAAAGAGACGATTCCGATTATAAAAATTCAATTATTTCTTCAAATAAAGAATTTGTTCGTGCCAAGCAAAAAAGAGACGATACTACAACTCAATTCCAGGCAACCACAACTGAGCTTGAAGAATCAGCTAAAGGCATCAAAACAATTCGCGCCACTATTGAAAATCTCGATGGGCAAATTGACCGCTATGACCAAGATATAAAAACACAGCAGGACTCACTAAAACGCTGGCTTGTAACCGAAAAGCAGGGAGAAGTTCTGGTTGCAGTAATTTATACCCGCGGTTTTAAAGACAGCGCTCATGATTTAGAAAGTACTGCCGATCAGGCTTCGGCACCGCTTATCGCCGCGCATATGGGAACTTTCATCTCCTCATTCACAAAAGTAATTAATAATTTCACCGATGTTGATTTTATCAGAGCAACTGAAGAAGGCACCGCCAAATGGAATAACGAAGAACCTTTACGCATCGAACTTGAAACGGCGGAGAAAGGAACAACTTACTTGCGCCTAAAACGCTATGAACTTTATCCCTTTCAAGAAAATAGGTCCGGTACAATTAAAGCACCTGCTCCTCCTTCTGCAAAATATAAAGTTGCGATTGTTAAGTCCAGGAAAGATCTGGACGCATTTATGACACAAAACCTATATCCTCCCAAAAACTATGAACTGAATCGTATCGATAGACTTATTAATGACACAAATCAAAGCAACAATGTTGCTGAGGAAGGACTGAATGAACAAGTTAAATCTTTTCAGGAAAGGATAAGTAGCCTGCAAGAAAAAGAAAGTTCAGCTAAATCAGAAAAAGAAACCCAGAAAATGCTTCTCAAACGCAGAGAAGAAAGTTACTATAAAATGAGTCTTGATGTTGCAGCTATTCGAGAAAAAAAAGATGCAACAGAGAGACAATTTCACGAAGCCCAGGCAACTCTGCAAGAGAAGAAACGAATACATGAATCCATTATTATTAAAACCGCATTGGCAACAACAAAAGGTTCACAAACTCCAGCCGAGGCTTCCGCTGAGGCTATTTTAGATAAGCTGGCCGAAGTAAAAAATGACGCTAAAACACAACATTCCAGCTCCACAACAGAAGTTACCAACTTTAGGGTCAGCGCAGAATCATCCACTCAGTCAATTACTGAAGCGCGAATCATTGCACTGCGCTTAATATCATTCATTAACGAAGGAGATAGCGTGCGCGTAAAGATGGCGTTTCGCGTAAAAACTGTCCTCGAGGAACAAACTCCCGCGGCAGAAAAGGTTAAACCTCCATCGGAACCGTCTGTTGTTTCTTCTATTTGGGGAACTAAATCCGAACCCAAACCGGAGCTTAAAACAGAAACTAAATCAGAGGCGGCTGCCGAGCCTACAAAAGAAAAAGCTAAGACAGTAGAAAAAGTTAAGATTGTTGCTCCTTTTAAGCGTAATTACCGGCCTTTGGCTACAAAAGATGCGTTAGGGTGCCTCTTTGATTTACGCAGCTTCAGCAGAACCAAGGACGGGTTGCAAGTAATTGTGGATGTTATTAATACAGATGAGGCCATAAGAAAAGTTGCTTTTTATGATGAAAAATTCGGCACTTGGCCTCGCTCCAGAATATACGTTGCGTCAAATAAATACTATGAAACAACTAGGGCCTATGTTTTACGAGGTTCTCAAAAAATCATGATGTTTGATATTGACAGCCGTGGCCGCGGCATCGAAATTCAACCGCAAACATCAGTCACTATGGGGCTAATTTTTAAGAATGTTCCAGCAAATATAAAAACCTTAAACCTTCATCCGTTTATTTATTACGGCAGTGGATTTTTACAAAAATGGCAGGAATTTGATCTTCCCATGCCCATGCCTAATATTGGAATATCTGCTCATTCTCCGGCCAAGTCCATAAAGAAGAAATAGTATTTTTATTAAGAGTTTCAACAATAAAGCCAACTGAGAGGAATAAATGAAAACTACAATTTATTGTTATACGGGAACGGGAAATTCACTTTGGGCAGCACGCAAACTATCGGATGCGCTGGGAGATACACAACAGATACCAATAAAACTTACCGGCACTGATATTAATCATTGTCTTTCAGAGAACATCGGATTGATATTTCCTGTTCACATCTGGGGATTACCTGCGCCGGTCATTGATTTTGTCAACCGCCTGGAAATTGATCCATCAAAATATTATTTTGCAGTAGCAGTCAATGCCGGTCAAGTTGCCGCCACTTTGATTCAATTGCAAACACTTTTGCAGGTAAGAGGTCTTAACCTTTCGTCAGGCTTTTCCCTCAACCTGCCGAGTAATTACATTCCGTGGGGTGGTGCTGATTCTCCGGAGAAGCAACAAAATAAATTTCACTATGCCGCCGATAAAATTAACCGCATCGCGGTAACTATTAAATCAAAAGAAATAAAACCTTTAGAAAAAGGTCCAATCTGGCAAAACATTTTTCTTTCTCTGATTTATCGCCTATCCTATAATGCTGTTCACAAGATGGATAAATCTTTTTGGGTTGACGACAAATGCAATAATTGCGCAATCTGTAAAAAAATATGTCCAGCACAAAACATATTGATTGCTGATGATAAACCAATATGGCAACATCGTTGTGAACAATGCTTTGCATGTCTGCAATGGTGCCCAGAAGAATCTATTCAGTATGGTAAAAATACTTCAAAGAAAAAACGCTATCACCATCCGGAAATAAAACTAAGCGATATGCTGGCGAGTGTTCCTGCCAAAAAATAAGTTGATTAAGGCAGCCTTATTTTTTGTCCCAATATTAAACTATCCGAACTTCGCATATTATTAATTCTTAGCAACTCTTCGACTGTTGTAGAATTACTCTTTCCTATGGAAAAAAGTGTGTCTCCTTTTTTCACTACGTAAACTCTTGATGTTTTCACCACACCGTTTTGCTTTCCCTTGTAAGTTTGGATACGGATATGACGATCTGGATTCTTTTCAGCCAATTTTGCCGGCACTAATATTTTCCTGCCGACAATAAACGTATCATTTTTCTTCATTTTATTTATCTTGAGAAGTGTAGCAGTTTTAGTATTAAAATGACGCGCCACAGAAAAAAGTGTATCACCACGTCTTATTTTATAGGATGTTGTCCTTATTTCAAGTACATCCGCTATACGTTGATTATCTTTATCGCTGGCGCTATCAATATTATCAGCGTACTTTGATGCATCATTAGCCGGAGATATAGATGCTATTCCCGATAAATAATCGGTTAGGGAAGAGGCCACTGCCCCAGCCAGCTTCTTCTGAAAACCATCTGTTTTTAGCAAGTGCTCTTCCTGCATATTGGATATGTAAGCTGTTTCAATCAGCACCGCAGGAATATCCGGTAACTTTAATACCCGAAACGGAGCTTCCTGAACCTCTTTATGTTTCAATCTATTGACCCGATCAAGGTGGTGGATTAAAGTGCCTGCATATGTTTTAGATAAATTTATCGTATTGGTCTGAAACATATTTAGAATAATCTGATCGTACTCATTCTTCCCTTCGCCGTTAGGCACACCACCGATGATGTCGGATAAGTTTTCATTATTGGCCAGCAATTTTGCGGCCTCACTACTGGCGGCACCGGTAGAAAGACAATATACTGAACTTCCCCTGGCATTGCGGTTTCTGGCCGCATCGGCATGCACGCTAATGAAGAGGCTTGCTCCCAAATCCTTTGCTATTTGCAGGCGCTTGTTAAACGAAACATAATAGTCTCCGTCGCGAGTCAGAACTGCCCGGTATCCGGGAATTTTGTTAACGGCTTTTTTTATTTCACGGCCAATTACCAGCACGATATTTTTTTCATACGTGCCTCTTTTCCCCACAGCACCCGGATCTTCACCACCATGACCGGGATCGACAACTATGATTTTTTTCTGTATCAATTTGGGAAGCTGTTCTTTAATGCTCACTTCCTGTGAGGGTAGCTCGAGGATAATATCAATCACAACACGTTGTGGTTTATCTTGAAACTGTTTTAACTTAAATACATCAGTTTTCCGGTACTTATCCAGAATAAATTCTATTTTAACTGTATCATCCTTGGTACCATAAAAGATTATTTTTTTAATTCCGGGTTTGTTTAAAATAATCTCCGCGGGGATAGATTTATTAAAAGTTGCGTTAGGAAATTTTAAAACGAGGATATTTTCATCTTCTTTGACTTCATAAATTGGCTCTCCATCAAGATCAAAAACAATTCGCGTATGATCCGGCGCCGACCAATACCGGACATTCGATATCTCGGTCGAACTAAAGCAATTACAGGAATTAAAAAAAACAAGAAAAATACCAAGAGCAAAACATATTTTATGCAGCCATTTATTTTTAATCATAGCTTCCTTTTACTAAGTATGACTTAAAAATAGCAAATTTATCTTTCTTAAGCAACCATTAGTATAGAAAATATATTGACAAGCACTTTCGATAATGTCATTTTCTCCGCAGAAAAGTTAATTGAGGATATCTATGCAGAAAAATCGTTTTAAAGAAGCTTTGTTGAATCCCTATGTATTCCCGGTCACCTGGGAGCTGGTACCTGGAAGAGGTGCAAGAGAAGCGGCTCAGGAAAAAACCATATCCCTGGCCAAACAGGCCGCTGAAGGGGGGAAGATCTCTACCCTGACCGTTACAGATAATCCGGGGGGAAGCCCGGCTATGTCTGCCGATTTCATGGGCAGCGAAATTCTGAAGTTGGGCATTGAGCCCATAGTGCATTTTACCTGCAAAGACAAGAACCGCAGTTCAATCGAAAGCCAACTTTATGCCCTGGATCGGGCAGGGGTCAGAAACCTTCTTGTTATGAGCGGCGATTACCCTGTATCCGGTTATCAAGGGAGACCTGCCCCGGTCTTTGACCTGGATCCGATCCATACCCTGCAACTGATATCGGACATGAACCGGGGGCTTACATATCCGGGGGGCAAAGGTAACGTCCATCACCAACCCAGCGATTTTTTCCCCGGAGCTGTCGTTTCTCCGTTCAAGGCTACCGAAGCAGAGCAGATGATCCAGTATTACAAACTGAAAAAGAAGATCAACGCCGGTGCTCAATTCATTGTTACGCAACTGGGATACGATGCCCGAAAGTTTCATGAAGTGTTCCTTTTTATAAAACTCAGCGGTTTCGATATTCCACTGGTGGGAAATATTTATATCCTTCCGTACGGTGCGGCCAAAATGATGAACCGCAACGAACTGCCTGGCAGCGTTGTCACCGATAAACTCTTGGACGAGCTGGATCGAGAAAGAAACGATCCCGATAAGGGAGAAGGGGCAAGAATCATGCGCGCCGCACGGATGTACGCAATCCTGAAGGGGATTGGCTACAGCGGCGTCCATATCGGCGGGCATAATATCAAATATGAACAAGTGGAAAAGATTATCCGGCAGGGAGAAGAGCTCGCCTCCGCTTGGACTGACCTTGTCCGACATTTTGATTATCCCATTGCCAAAGGCTTTTATTACTTTGAGTCCGATCGGGCAACCGGTCTTAATCGGGATAATCCAACCAAGCGAAAGTCTCGGCCGCTCGATGCTAAAGTCGAATTTTCCTATCGGTTATCAAGGCTTTCCCATAAACTTCTGTATGAGCCGGGGAAAAAACTTTACGGCTTTATGAAGGGACTGAGCCGAAGAGTGGAAGGAACAAGGCTTGAACGCTTTTTTCACAAACTGGAACACTTAATTAAGGTCTTGATTTTTGACTGCAAAGACTGCGGAGACTGTGCCCTCATCGATGTAGCCTACCTCTGCCCGATGTCACAATGCCCGAAGCACCAGCGCAACGGAGCCTGCGGCGGAAGTTTTGAGGGGTGGTGTGAAGTCTATCCTGGAAAGAAGCAGTGTATTTATGTCCGGGCCTACGCCAGATTGAAGAAACACGGGGAGGAAAAACAACTGGATAAGGGCATTGTCCCACCTTGCAACTGGGATCTTTACCAAACATCATCGTGGATCAATTTTTATCTGGGGAAAGACCATACCTCAAAAAAACAAGGCAGTGGTGCGTCCGGAGAGTAAAAAAGGTGGTTTTGCCTACGCCGGCAAACATATCAACATCTCTATTATTCCCTGATACATATTAATAATTCCATTTTAAAACCAAAGATGATATCAACCTAAACAACATTCAGAACTTTGATATACTTTGTAATATAATAAGCTTTCACAAGGGCGATTAGCTCAGTTGGATAGAGTGCTGGCCTCCGAAGCCAGATGCCGTGAGTTCGAGTCTCACATCGCCCATATAAAATCAAATGCTTACAAAGATATTTCAATCTTCTAAGCATTCAGAAAATAACTTTCTCCTACAAAAAGACTAAATTTGTTTTATGTTTCTGTAATTCTCCGATAACATGGGCGCTGTTTACGGAAAACTTCCTAATAAAGGTGGCAGGTGTTATGTTTATAAATTAAATCTCTTTACGGAAAGCGGATAATCTATTTGGTAACGAGCTGTCGTAACGCTATAATCGAGGGGGTATTGGCAATTAAGAACTCAATTAGTAAAGTGCTGTGATCATTTACACTTAATAACCCCTATTAGGTGGCTTGAACCATCCGGGTTTGTCACGAATTTCTGGTTGATTAGCTTGAATTTTCCGTTGCATCGCTTCTTCGCGGCATCATTGTACTGTTCGGTCATTTCTGCCTTGTTTCCAGTAACCCCGGCCTTGATATCAATATTATACTGCTTACCCTTTATTGGAGTAACTGTTGCGGTAGGAGCACACGCAACAAAGAAGACTAAAAACAATATTAACAATATACCTAATGATACTTTTTTCATTATTAACCTCCTATTGATTAAAATGTTTTAACACCTGCCCCCTTATCCGTAGATTATTCTTTATTACATGGTTGATAGAAGTTATCAAGTAAGAATTTCAAAGGAAGAATTATTGATTATACTACTGTGGCATTACTCCATCGTTTTTGCTTTGATAAAATATTGCTTATAGATGGATGAACATAGGAAGCCTGCTTCTGTCTGTTAATTAAATATTGACAGTAAACTGTGCAATGTTAATGTTTGTCGAGAATGAATTATATTTATTTCAGATTGAAGTCCTGCATTTTCGTCGAGGTCAAAGATTTGTGTGTTACAGGAAGTAGCGCTTGCTGACTCCAACTAAAACTATTCACAAGTGGATAGCTTTAAGAATTGAGGGTATCCGACAGAAACCTGCAATATTTTATTTACGTCTGGCTGCTATCAGTTATAAGCTGGCCAATAGGAATATATTCTCTTCTCGACAAACTCCATCAGAATCCCAGAGACACCCCCAAGCCATAGTATTCAACCTTATGGATGTAAAACTGGCCGTGCGGATCAAACCCCTTGTACCACTCGGCCATGAGGCGCAGTCTACGCTGACCTGGGTTGGGATGACCGAACTCGAGGCCAGCCTTTACGCTGGTATCGAGGGCCCAGTCATGCTCCTCCAAGCTCTTCATGTCCACTCCGATAATTGGCCTGCCATTCCACACAAGCGGCTTGCTGCCGCGATACTCGATCCCCCAGTGGGCGCTCAACGGCTTTAGATCAGCTGGGTCCTTATCGATCAGGTACTCACCGCCGCCGTACACTCGACATCCGCGCCAATAGCGGGAATAGATTAACTCAATGGCTTCATAGCTGAGGTTAACCCTGTCCGGAGGATTAGCACTCAGGAGTAATTCATCCCCCAAGTGCGAGCTCTGGTGATAAATGCGGAAACGGAGAGAATTGTCGCCATGCCGGTAGGTGACAGGAATGCCGATGGTGTAATCCGCGTTGATGAGGTCGTAGGAAGGAGTACTAAGGTTGAACTGAGCGAATATAGCGCCTTCCACGCTCACTT
>Ga0209083_1001222_pt1 | contig 30572 bp, 33 predicted proteins | sample AM7aDNAmetaG_FD_184132 | JGI IMG/M metagenome (GOLD analysis project Ga0209083, IMG submission 184132) | Freshwater microbial communities from Finland to study Microbial Dark Matter (Phase II) - AM7a DNA metaG (SPAdes) (version 3) | ecosystem: Environmental > Aquatic > Freshwater > Lake ... | reverse complement strand
TACCATTTTGCAAAGCACAGACACACAGGATAGTTTGAATGAGTGTCCTTTATTATTTTCCTTTGTTAAGAAAAAACGCTGTACATGAATGCAAATCGGGACTCCTAGCGGTGAAAAAAATGGCACATAGGCCGTTTTGACGGTCAACAAAAGACGTTGCCAAAACGACGGAACACGCCTGTTGCGCCTACCGCGTTGAGGGAAGCCCATAGGTGCATTATTATACGCGTTTAAATGATTGGTTGGCATACATTTCTGCAAAAAGTATGTGAAGCATAGAGAAATCTTGATATACAGCATTTTCATCTTAATAATATACCTAAAACAGACATTCCGTTAAACCTTCAGGTTAACCGAATAACCTGTGCTATCATACCCACTACCAAGTAACTCTTTGATGTTGAAAATGCTGTAATTAGTTCATTATTTATTAAAATTCAAAAGAGAATCTTCCAGTCTAAACACCATGTGTGACAACGAAATCTTGCAAACAAAGATATTTAATTCCGTTCATGAATTGCCAAAGGAGCAATGGAATGGCTTACTAATAGGAAATTCATCTACCTTTTCTTATGATTTTCTTGAAATAGTCGAAACATCGCAATTAAATGACTTTGAATATAAGTATATATTGTTTTATGACGATGATAACTCACCCGTGGCATTGACCGTATTTTATACCATAACTACTGATATTGCAATTTTTTCATCTGGTAAACTTAAGTCGTTATTGCATAGTGTTCGCCAAGTTTTCCCAAATTTTCTTAAGCTACGCATGCTGGAATGTGGTACGCCTATTACCTTAAATAGTCCGCCAATTGTAAGTAATAAAAAAGTTCCAGCATTCGATATAATCAGAACCCTTGACAAACTATTAATGAAAGCCGCAAAAGAAAATAATAATATTATTATTGTAATTAGAGATTTTGAACCAAAAACGAAACCAATGCAATCTAACTTATCAGAGCTTGGATATTGCTTTGTTGATGGCCTACCTAATACATATATTGATATAATATGGAAAAATCCAAAAGATTATGTATCATCAATGAAAAGTTATTATAGAAGTAAACTGCTAAGGCATTTGCGTAAAGTCGAAGGGCAGAAATTAAGATATGAACTAGTGGAAGATTTCGCTGATATGGCAGAAGTGTTATGCGCTCAGTGGCTGGTAGTTCATAATAGTGCCGATGAGTTCCAGCGAGAAGTCTTGACACCTGAGTTTTATAGGGATTTATCCATAAAAATGGGAGATTGTTCAAAAGTTCTCTTGTTTTATAAACAAGAGCTATTGGTTGGTCATGCTTTGCTTCTTATTGACGGGGATCTGTTACGCTGGCTTTATTTTGGACGAAATGAATCTACAAATGATAGCCTTTATATTTATGCGGGACATAAAGTAATAGAAACAGCGATTAATTTAGGGGCGAAGCAGCTTAAACTCGGACTTACGACTTATTCAATAAAGCAAGATATTGGAGCTACAGTAACATCAATAAAACTCGCAATAAAATCAAAATATTTCATTATTAATCCGTTTATTAAAAAAATATACCAACTTATAAATAATACTCCTGTAATTAATAATAAGAGTATTTTTAAAAACTCACTTCACACCAGCAAAAATTCGTAAGAAAAACCTGAATACTTCTTGCCTCCAAATATTTTTATTACCCGATGTGTTGCGCCAATGTAACAATGATTCTAGAGCTTCTTCAGGTGTAATCAATCTTTTTCCATCAACGCTCAAATAAAGTGGATATTCAATAAGCACACCAGCGACCATTTCATCAATAGTCAGTTGCCGATTACGTCGCTGATTTGGGACAATATCGTTGGTCAATCCCCACCCCGAATAAAAAGGTTGCCCATGACAAATGACTGACTTTCCACGCAGCATCGCTTCAAACCCTGCCAGAGATGTCAACACATGCACTTCGTCCACGCTATTTAACAAATCGCCCATTACCACATCTGTCACCACTTCATCGCACCAAAGTTGGGCGTTATTCTCGTCTTTGCCTAAAATCCGAAGACGTGCTATGACATCTGGGTGGGGTTTATAGACACAGTATGCATCTAAATTACTCATACGCACTTTGCGCAATAACTCCATATTGCCTTTAATTTGTGGGGCACCGAAGATAATGGAAGCATCACTCTCTACTTGGCCCACCACAAGAATTATTTTTTTTTGTGTATTTGGGCGTTGCCATGTTTTTAAACCTGTATTATATTTAGTGAGACCATTTTCAATGATTTGTGTGCGTAATTTAGCCGCACGCACGATTAGTGTTTGATCGAATTGAAGGGTATTAAGAATTTCTTCCAAATCCGATGAACCGGTTGTATTGTAATAAATGCCTTTGTTATCTATAACCCATGAAACAGGTCTTACCAAATCAGCACCAAGCCCCACTGATCGCAGAAAGCCGTCTTCAACACGAATGATGCTAATGTGCTGAGAAAGATTGGCGGGGGCTGGCATCATTCCCCATAACGCTACAACTCCATTTGCTGGCAGCTTGCTGTCCTTATTTACAAAAACAACTTTTCGCCCTAAAAAACACTGACGTACAATAGGCCATTTCCAGCGTGGGAATTTGTATGCATAAAGTACTTTTGGGAAATCATCAAATCGAGGTATGTTCATGAAGCGTCTCTGATCGGTGATTTCCGATCCATTATGTTTATCCATAAAAAATATCTGTTGATTTTAGCAGCTTCCGATAGGGCTGGTTCAAGCTTGGGCAAATGTTTTTCAAGGATTCCTCTCCGTCGCCCTAAACCCTCTGAAAATGTTAAAATTCCCAACTACAACACAGAACCCACGAAGAGAGGTTAAGCAAGCAATCATGGCAGGCCATAGCAAATGGGCTAACATCCAGCACCGCAAGGGCGCACAAGATGCCAAGCGGGGCAAACTGTTCACCAAATTCATACGCGAGATTACGGTCTCTGCCCGCACGGGCGGAGGCGATCCGTCCAATAATCCGCGACTCCGGGCCGTCATGGACAAGGCTCTAACGGCCAACATGACCAAAGACACCATCGAACGCGCCATCAAGAAGGGTGTCGGGGCGGGGGACGGAGACAACTACGAAGAAGTGCGCTACGAGGGTTACGGCCCTGGGGGAATAGCCGTATTGGTGGATTGCCTCACAGACAACCGCAACCGCACTGTCGCCGAAGTGCGCCATGCTTTCAGCAAGGCCGGCGGCAATTTGGGGACGGACGGTTCGGTGGCCTATTTGTTTGGCAAAGTCGGCATCCTCAGCTTCCCCTCTGGAGTGAACGAGGACATCGTGATGGAGGCCGCACTGGAAGCAGGGGCTGACGATGTGATCGGCAACGACGATGGCTCGGTGGACGTGATAACGTCCCAAGAGAATTTTGAGTCAGTGAAAGCTGCTTTGGCTGGCGCGGGCCTAAACCCGGACAACGCCGAGGTGACAATGCGGGCGGGTACAAGCACCTCGCTAGGCCAAGATGATGCGGAAAAATTGATTCGCCTGATCGAGCGATTGGAAGACTTGGACGACGTGCAGAACGTCTATTCAAACGCCGATATCAGCGAGGAAATCCTCGAGAAGATTGCTTGACCCGCATCCTCGGCATCGACCCTGGCTCACGCTCCACCGGCTACGGATTGATTGATGCCGTAGCCAAAGGACCGGTTTTAGTGGCCTGTGGTTGCATCCGCACCGAGTCCGATACCTTCCCCTACCGGCTCAAGCAAATCTACGATGGTATTGTTGAGATCGTCCGGCAGTACCAACCCGACGAACTGGCCATCGAACAGGTATTTATGCACAAGAACGCCGACTCTGCCCTTAAACTCGGCCAAGCCAGGGGGGCCGCCCTTTGCGCGGTGTTGGTGGCGGGGCTACCGGTCCATGAATACGCCGCCCGCCAGGTGAAGCAAGCCATCGTCGGCAAGGGCGGTGCGGACAAAATTCAGGTTCAGCACATGGTGAAAATCTTGTTAGGGCTTTCCGGCCAACTTCAAGCTGATGCCGGCGATGCCTTGGGGGTGGCACTTTGCCATCTACATACAAGGGAAACAACTCGGCGCATCGAGGCAATGACGCGGAAAATCGCCGGGGTTAAGATATGATCGGCTTCCTGCGTGGCGTATTAGTTGTCAAAAAAGCCCCTTCTTTGTTACTGGATGTCCATGGTGTGGGCTATGAAATAGACGCGCCTATGTCTACCTTCTTCAAACTCCCGAAAGAAGGCGAAGAAGTGTTTCTGCACACGCACTTGGCCGTGCGTGAAGATGCCCACACACTCTATGGATTCATCTCCGAACCCGAACGCGCCTTGTTTCGCAGCTTGATAAAAGTCAGCGGGGTCGGGGCTAAACTGGCCTTGGGCATACTCTCGGGGCTTAGTGTCGAGGAGTTTCAGCGTTGCATCCATTCGGGCAATACCGCTATGTTAATCAAATTGCCGGGGGTGGGCAAAAAGACCGCCGAGCGGCTCGTCATCGAAATGCGCGACCGCTTGCCGGAATCCGATGGTACTACGGTGGCTGTCGGCTTGGGCGGCGTGACCCTTGCCAGAGAAGCCAGCCCGGTGGCCGATGCGGTCAGTGCCTTGGTGGCCTTGGGCTTCAAGCCGCAAGACGCGAATGCGATGGTCCGCTCCATTCCAGCCGAGGGGAAAACCAGCGAGGACTTGATTAAGTTGGCATTGCAGGGGGCGGGGAGGAAGTGATATTGGGGAGAAACTTGTGAAAACCATTGATTTGTTTGCCGGCGCGGGAGGGCTTTCGTGCGGTTTGCATCAATCCGGGTTTACCTCGGTGTTTGCGAATGAATGGATTGCGGAATATGCACAAACCTATCAATTAAACCATCCGCAAACCGAAATGCTGGTCGGCGATGTACGGCAAGTTTGCGAAATCGACTTAAAAAAACGCTTAGGGCTTAAAGAAGGCGAAATTGGACTAGTCGCGGGTGGACCGCCTTGTCAGGGGTTTTCCATCAATGCCCCGATTCGCAGCTTGGACGACGAAAGAAACCATTTGTTTAAAGACTTTCTGCGGGTTGTCGCAGCGTTGATGCCGAAAGCGGTGCTAATAGAAAACGTACCCGGCATCATCTCCCTAGGCAAAGGTACGGTTGTCCAGCAAATTTACCAAGAACTCGAGTCCATGGGTTACAAGGTCAAGCATAAAATCTTGTTCGCTGGACATTACGGCATCCCCCAAATGCGCTTTCGGACGGTTTTTATTGGCATCAAAGACTATTCTGGTGAAATCACTTTCCCTGAACCTGTGTACGATGCCAAGGCTGTTGCAAATTTCACCGGGGCGCAAGAATTGTGTATTCAAACACCGCCGTTGTTTTATCAACATCTCAAGCCGCAAACCACCGTCTGGAATGCCTTGTCTGACCTGCCCGACATTGACAATGGCGAGACCAATAGCCCTGAAACTTATGCCAAGGAACCGCAGTGCGACTACCAACAATATTTAAGAAAAAATACGATTAAATTGACAGCCCATCATTGTGCGCGGCTAGGCGAAATCAATCTTGAACGCCTCAAGTATATTCCACAAGGCGGAAGCTGGCGGGACATTCCTTTTGAGCTTTTGCCGGCTGGTTTGAAACGGGCGAGAAGAAGCGACCATACCAAACGCTATGGACGCTTACACCCCGATGCGCTTTGCTCTACGGTATTGACGAAATGCGACCCGCATTGGGGAAGCTTTGTCCATCCCACCCAAGACCGAATCATTTCGGTGCGCGAAGCGGCTAGGATACAGTCCTTCCCTGACAATTATGTTTTTGCGGGGAACATCACCCAGCAATATGAACAGATTGGCAATGCGGTTCCTCCCCTTTTGGGCAAGGCGATAGGCGATGAGATCATGAAAATGCTAGGGGAAAAAGCATGATAGTCCGTCCCAAAAAGGATTTGATTGAAGTCTTTGGGTATGCTCCTGACGATTTATCACCTCAGTGCCGTAGCTTGTGGAGATTGTCAGCCTGTCCGTTCATTCACAAACAGTGTACAAAAGCGAACCATGATGGTTCAGTAATTTATGGCACATGCAGTGTTACTTCTGCTTTTGGGCATTGTGTCATTTGTCCAAATCGGCTGTATGAACAAGATTACGCTGTTCTAAGGGCAATAGGCAAGGAAGTTTTCGATTCAAGCTTGGATTTTTATATGTATGAGCAATTTATACCGCTCAGAGAAAATATGAAAAGCTGTATTGTCGCTCTTGGTCAAAATTCAGGAAGGGAAGTTAAAATAGGAACAAACCTTTCAATGGATTGGGTTCTGGCAAAAATTAAAAATGGACAACTTATTGAATACGTTGGTGTTGAAGTTCAAAGCATTGATATAACTGGTAACTATAGAGATGCTTGGCATTCCTATAAAAATTTAACCGAACAGACACAACTTATTCCAAGCTCGGGGCATGGGATGAATTGGGCTAATGTCCATAAGCGATTGATTCCACAAATCATACGAAAAGGGCTTATCTATTCGCGTTCAGATTTGGTGAAGTCTGGCTTGTATTTTGTCGTTCCTGATATCGTTTATCGTAAATTTGAAGGGATTATAGGTGGCGATATTCCGCTCTTGACTACAGGCGGTAAGGATGTTTTGACCATCCACACTTATGAGCTGTCCCCAACAGTCAAGCATGGGGAGCAGCGAAGCTTAATCTTAAAACGAAACATCCGTTTTTCACTGGAAGAGTTTTCTCAGCGCTTCATTTCTGGGCCAAATTTACCTAGCGGTTTTCAACTAGATGCTGCCGTCAAGCGTGTTCTGGGTGTTTCCTAACCACAATTGATGCCGAATATGAATTCTTTGGATGAAATGCTGAAAAAATCGGGTGTTGACTATAATCGTGATTATTTGTAGTCCGAATTGCTACGACCCCTCCGGGGTCGTCTGTCAGTTTTTGCCGATATCCGGGGGTGTCGCTGACGCTCAACCCCCGGCTAACAGCTTAAACCCCTTCGGGGTTTACATTCTCCTCACACTATGCACGATAAATTTTTAGAGGTGGTTTCGGTAACATGATATTAAGCTATAAGAAACTCACCAAAGCTAAGGCTCATGAAATTTACAGGGAGGTAATTCGTTTTGAGCGTTGATGAAAACCAAAGAGTCATCACCCCCACCGAAGGCAACGAAGACGAAGCCGTAGACCGCGCCATCCGTCCGCGCCGATTGAAGGACTACATCGGCCAGAAGGCGATGCGTGAGCAAATGGGCATCTTCATCAAAGCCGCCCGAAATCGTGGTGAACCCTTGGACCATGTGTTGATCTTTGGCCCACCGGGGCTGGGCAAAACCACTTTGGCCCATATCATTGCCAACGAAATGGGCGTGAATATTCGCCAGTCATCCGGGCCGGTGATAGAAAAAGCCGGCGATTTGGCCGCCATACTGACTAACTTGGACAAGGGCGATGTGTTGTTCATTGACGAAATCCATCGCCTCAGCCCAGTCGTAGAGGAAATACTCTACCCGGCCATGGAAGATTACCAGATCGACATCATGATTGGGGACGGCCCGGCTGCACGGTCGATCAAACTCGACCTTGCCTCGTTTACCCTAGTCGGTGCGACCACCCGTGCCGGATTGTTGACTTCGCCACTGCGTGACCGTTTCGGCATCGTCCATCGTTTGGAGTTTTACACGGTCGATGAACTCTGCCAAATCGTCAACCGCTCCGCCCGTTTGTTGAACATGAGCATGAGCGCCGAAGGGGCCAGGGAAATCGCCCGTCGCTCTCGCGGAACCCCGCGTATCGCCAATCGGCTGCTGCGCCGTGTCCGCGACTTCGCCCAAGTCATGGGTGATGGGTCGGTCACGGAGGAAGTTGCCAGCCAAGCGCTGGAAATGCTGAACATCGACCGCCATGGCTTCGACCAACTCGACCGCAAACTGTTACTGACGGTGATCGAAAAATTCGGCGGTGGGCCGGTAGGCTTGGACAATATTGCCGCCGCCATCGGCGAAGACCGAGGAGCCATAGAAGACGTGTTGGAGCCTTATTTGATCCAGCAAGGCTTCATCATGCGCACCCCACGGGGCCGGGTGGCGACCAAAGCCGCTTATTTGCATTTGGGGCTGGAACCACCGAGGATTACAGGCGTAAATGAGGAGTTGTTTTGATAAGGTGATTTCCAATAATGAATCCACCAAAACCGAAATGAATTGTCCTCGAAAATAACGAACAATTCCTCCGCAAATCACCTTGCCAAGCTGGGGCTTGGCGTTCCTTCTGGGAGCACCAAGCCCCAGCTTGGCCTTTGGATGGGCTGTTCTTTATTGGATATCACCTTATTTCCCAGCTATCAACCCCAGATACTTTTTGTAAAGGCTCTCTTTGTCTTCCTCCTGATCGGGGTCTTTTGCTATGCAGTCCACCGGACAGACTTCCATGCATTGGGGTTTGTCAAAATGCCCCACGCATTCGGTGCAAAGCGAAGGATTGATCTCATAAATGGTTTCGCCTTGGGAGATCGCCCCATTGGGGCATTCAGGTTCGCAGACATCGCAATTGATGCATTCGTCGGAAATAAGCAAGGCCATGCGACTACCTAAGACTGGGAAGAATATTTATCCGATAGGGCTTTGTTGACCCTTTCGGTAACGAATGGTGAAATGTCACCGCCGAGACGTGCAATTTCCCTAATAACCGAAGAGGAAATGAATGCGTATTTTTCTGATGGTGTCAAAAACATAGTTTCCATTTCCTTGTCTAGGTGGCGGTTCATGCCGGCTAGTTGAAACTCGAACTCGAAATCGGACACGGCGCGCAAGCCGCGCAGGATGACACCGACCCCTTTTGTCCTGGCGCATTCCACCAAAAGGCTTCTAAATCCAACTACTTCCACGCCCGGTATGTCGCTAACCGCTTCCTTTGCAAGTTCAACACGCTCGTCAAGGTTGAACAACGGCGTTTTGCCCTTGCTATCGGCCACCGCGACTACAACCCGGTCAAAGATACGGGCGGCGCGAAAAATCAAGTCAAGATGCCCATTGGTGATGGGGTCGAAGGTGCCGGGGTAAATCGCTGCTCGGCTATTGATCATTGGATGATTATATACACTGGCTGGTTGTGAAGTTTGTTAATATTACCTGATCAGGAAGATTGTTCAGCCAAATCGTAACATCTAGCCGCAATCGTCATACCGGCAGGGATTGCCGGACAAATCGGCAGGATAGCCGATTTGCACGGCTCCGCCGCCCGAAGGGTGAGGGACATGGATGTCCCGAATGCATCCAGTCGCCATGGAGGGCAATCTAGTTTCACCTCCCTGTGTTCTGGATACCGGCAATCCCTGCCGGTATGACGCACATGTCGGTTTAGCTGATGAATCTTCATAATCAGGTATTATTATACCCGTTTAATCCGAGGCTGGCCTTGAGTTTACGTTTTCGCCTGAATCTGATGATTGGGCTAACACTTTTGATTATCGTAGGCGTTGGCACATTATTTGTTGTCCACAATGCCAGGCGGTCCGTGCTGGAGGAGGTTCGCTCTTCCATAGACATGGCACTACAAATGGTGGAGGTAGGTTTGGCCCGAAGCGCAGGCCCACAGCAAGCTTTGGCGGCTTGGCTTGCCGAACTGGGGCGGATGGAGAAAATCCGCCATTTTCACATACAGATGCGCCAGCCAACGCAATCGCCAACCGACCTGTCCCACGACACCCCCAAGCATGCCGGAAGCCTTGCGCCAAACTGGTTTGCCTGGGCAGTGACACCAACTTTGATGGTGGGGGAAAAACAAGTGGTAAACGGTGCTGGAGAACCTGTCCGCATTGTGATCGAAGCCAATCCAGCGGATGAAATTGACGAAGCCTGGATTGAAGCACGGAGTTTTCTCGTCTTCATGGTTGCCTTGGCGGCGGCGGTTTCCGGCTTGGTCCACATTACGCTGGGACGCGCCTTCAAATCCGTGGGTCATATCCTCCGAGGCATGGAGGATATCGAGCAAGGCGACTACGGCAAGCGTTTACCGCATTTCGATCTTGCGGAATTTGACCGCATTTCCGCTGCGTTCAACCACATGGCCCAAGCACTGGCGAAATCACGCGACGAAAACCGCGCACTTGCCAGCCATTCCTTAAGGGTGCAGGAAGACGAGCGGCGCTACCTTGCCCAGGAACTGCATGACGAACTTGGCCAATCGCTGAGTGCCATCAAAGTCATGGCCGCTTCTCTCCGCAATACGCCTCGTCAGGAACATAGGAACGAACGACGCTTATTATTTACTTCTCAGCTTGATGTAAGGTGGACCGCAGAACACTATGACGGGGATAATCCGCATAGGGAAGCCGCCGAAACCATCATGCACCAATGCGACCGGCTGTTCGGCGTGGTGCGGGGGATGATGCGCCGTTTGCACCCCCTGATGCTGGATGAACTGGGCCTTATCCCCTCTTTACAAGACTTGATCGAAAACTGGCGTACCCGCCACCCGGACATTGACATTTTTTCAATCCTCGACGAGGGTGTGGAGGCGTTCGTTGGCAGTGCGAAGATACACTTATTCCGCATCGTGCAGGAAAGTTTGACGAATATTTCCAAACACGCCGATGCCAAAACCGTTTGGATTGAACTGGCCTTAATGGAAGGCGACAGCATCTATTTGAAAGTCGCTGATGATGGCAAGGGCTTCGACCCGGCATTGCCAAGGACTGGTTTCGGGCTGCATGGCATCCATGAACGTGTGGCAAGCATGAATGGCCAATTGGCATTAGAAACCGATACGGATCGGGGTGTCAGCCTAGAAATTATAGCGCCTTGCCATGCATAGAAAAATCACTGTCATGTTGGTGGACGACCACGCCGTGGTTCGCGCCGGGTATCGCTTGCTGTTAAGCCAATCCGGACTTATCGAAATTGTGCGCGAGGCCGAACGCGGAGAGGAAGCCTGCCAGCAGTATGCCGAGTGCAAACCGGACTTGGTGGTTATGGACTTGTCCATGCCAGGCATGGGGGGGTTGGCAGCCATTCGGCGCATTCTAGCCCGCGACCCCGATGCCCGCATCCTCGCTTTCAGCATACACGACGAGGCCGTCTATGCCGAGCGGGCGCTGGATGCAGGTGCTTGCGGCTACATCACGAAAAGTTGCGCACCGGAAGTCTTGGTGGAAGCTGTCCTGGCCGTTGCCCACAACGAAAACTATATCGAAGCTGAGATTGCCCAGCGGCTAGACAAAAAAAAGGCTGCCGGGCAAGGCGCGGCTGCGAATCTGCAAACCCTTTCAGCACGCGAGTTTGACGTGTTCTGCCTGTTAGCCCAAGGCCGCACCCCCCGGGAAATTGCCGGGGAACTTCGCCTAAGCTATAAAACCACGTCCAATTACAGCACTTTGATAAAAAGCAAGTTAGGTGTGAACACGACGGCGGAAATGGCAAGGCTGGCATTGCAGCAGGGGATATTCAAGGATTGATTGCCGTTCAGCATACGTTAAACCTATGGTTTACTCCACGGGTAAACGTTTTCGGGTATATTTTTCACTGATGTTAGGTAGCGCGGCTTGCAGACTGTTGTAGGGCGGCCTTCAAGCCGCCACACGGCTTTGCGGCAAAGTGGCGTGAAGGCCACCCCCTACAAGTCACTGCCATTAAGTTAAGATGCATTAAGCGTGAAATTAGCCTTTGACGGAACGCCAAGCCCCAGCTTGGCGCGGTACACCCTGATGCCAAGCTGGGGCTTGGCGTTCCGATTAAACGCTTAACTTAATGGCAGTGACCCTACAAGTGGGTACTGCGTAACATCAGCTATTCAGTTTCGCCTTCAACAAATCATTCAATTGCTGCGGATTGGCTTTGCCTTGTGTGGCTTTCATCGCTTGACCAACGAAAAAACCGAACAGCTTGTCCTTTCCTGAGCGGTACTGCGCGAGTTGTTCGGGGTTGTCGGCGATGATCTGGTCGATAATGGCTTCGATGGCTCCGCTGTCGGTGATTTGCTTAAGCCCCTGCTTTTCGATGATCTGGTCGGCAGTGTCTTGGCTTTCCCAAAGTGCCTCGAAAACCTGTTTGGCAATTTTTCCCGAAATGGTGTCGTCACTGATGCGGCGGATCAATCCTGCCAGACGTTGGGCTTCAACCGGACTCTGGTCGATCTCCAAACCCGCTTTATTGAGCGCGCCCGACAAATCACCCATGACCCAGTTGGCACTCAGCTTGGCATCCCCGCCCGCTTCCGCAGTGACAAGTTCAAAGTAATCGGCCAGTTCACGGGTCGCCGTCAACACGGTTGCATCGTAATCGCCTAGGCCAAATTGGGTTTTGAAACGATCGCGCTTGGCATCCGGCAGTTCCGGCAAGGTAGTGCGGACCTCGGCGATGAAACCTTCCGTAATTTCCAGCGGCAGCAGGTCCGGGTCGGGGAAGTAGCGGTAATCATTGGCCTCTTCCTTGCTTCGCATAGAACGGGTTTCATCCTTCACCGAATCGTACAGCCGAGTTTCCTGCTTGACTTTGCCGCCACTTCCAATCAGGTCAATCTGGCGTTCCACTTCAAAATTAATGGCCTTTTCCACAAAACGGAATGAATTCAGGTTCTTGATTTCTGCGCGGGTGCCGAATTCTTTTTGCCCTACGGGGCGCACCGACACATTGGCATCGCAACGGAAAGAGCCTTCCTGCATGTTGCCGTCGCAGATTTCTAGGTAGCGCACCAAGGCATGGAGCTTTTTCAGATAAGCCACGGCTTCCTTGGCGGAACGCATATCGGGTTCGGAGACGATTTCCAACAACGGAGTACCCGCCCGGTTGAGGTCGATGCCGGTGAGTCCATGGAAGTCCTCGTGTAGAGATTTGCCGGCATCCTCTTCCAAGTGGGCGCGGGTAATACCGACGGTTTTCACCTCACTATCCACCAGAATGTCCAACTGGCCGTTACCCACCACCGGCAGGTCGTATTGGCTGATCTGATAGCCTTTGGGCAAGTCAGGATAGAAATAGTTCTTGCGCGCAAACACCGACCTCGGTGCGATATGCGCATTGATGGCCAGCCCGAATTTGACTGCCATGCGCACAGCCTCTGCATTTAATACTGGCAAAACACCCGGTAGCCCCAAGTCAATGGCGCAGGCTTGAGTGTTAGGTTCCGCCCCGTAGGCGGTTGCCGCAGCAGAGAAAATCTTCGAGCGAGTGGCGAGTTGGGCGTGGACTTCAAGTCCGATGACGGTTTCCCATTGCATAATGTATGTACCTTAAATCTTAGTTGAAATTAATCAGGCCAATAGGCATCGTCCAAAGTTTGCACCAATGTGAATGGGCAATCACTGGGAAAACTATTTTTATTGAATCCGGTTTCGCGCACGGCAATCAGACGGGCATCGCCATAGGCATCACAAAAACATTCAGCAAGCTTGGATTGTAGGCTTGGATTTTTGCGTAATAAGCGTTCGATGCGGCGGCGCTGTTCTTCTATGGTTGCTTGCCAGCTATTGCCACGGCGTTCTGGTTGATAGACCCATTTTAACAAATGGGCCAGCAATACCCCTAGACGGCTTTCCAATTCACGCTCTTTGCTGCCCCCCATGTCTTCCAGTTCCTCGGCGATATTGTCAATGTCGATGTCATCAAGCCGTCCCTCGCGCAGCAACTGGGCGTTTTGCAAAGCCCAAGCGTGGAAGTCTTCGGTGTAATTTTGCGTGTTCATTTTTAGCGAGGTTTTTGAAATGAAAAGACATAATATTTCAGCAAATTCAATCGGCTCACTACTTCAATGGCAAGTGTTGATAAAACCGCCGTCATTGGGCTGGATGGCCTAGATTTATTTTGATCCTTTTTGATAAACATTGACCGTAAATAATTATAAGTGGGCAGGGTGTTTTTTGTAATGTCTTTATCAACGCAAAGGCTAAAGTTGCTTTCTTTTGCCAATGCATAATATTTTTCTTTGGTGTACCCAATATCGCAGTCACCGAAAAAGCCATTGTTGACTTTTCCTAGTGACCGACTCGGCAATAAACTGCTTAACACGAAGTCAGACAGGGCTAAATAGCCGCCGGGTTTCAAAACCCGAAAGGCTTCGTTGAAGAATTTTTCGCGGCTGGGAAAATGAAAAATACATTCCACGGCGAGGACAACGTCAAAAGAATTATCTGCAAAAGGGAGGGCGCAGGCATCGCCTTGTTGAAATTCAACGGTGTTATTTTCGATTGCCTCCACTTGTTGCCTTGCCCTCTCCAATTGGCGTTCGTCGATGTTAAGACCCACTAGCCTTAGTCCCCTATGGGTTTCATTTAGGCTGGCAATGGTTCCGCCAAAACCACAGCCTACATCTAGCACCGACTGCCCATCTTTTACATCCGCCGCATTAAACACTAATTGGCTTAGGTTTTCCGCAGCCTGGGCAAAGTCGTCCACACTCAAGGTCGCCAGTTTAGGTGTTTCCCAATATCCCCAATGCACATGACGGCCGAAACTTTTTTCAAGGTCATTGTTTTCATTCAATGAGGCCAACAAATAATCAAAATAAGGCAATTTCTTCATCGTAAATTAACTCCACAAATCCGCCAGCGAAAAAGTCACGGCCTCAAACGGTGGAAAACTAACCAAATCCTCGTCTTTCAATACACCGTTCAGCATCCATCGGCCTTCTTGCAAAGTAAACGCTTCCAAGGTCCGCTCCAAAGGGTCAACCAGCCAAACATGGGCCACTCCAAAACGGGCGTACACAGGCATTTTTATGCTTCGATCCTTTTTCGCCGTACCCGGCGAAAGAATCTCGCAGACCCAATCGGGGACAACCTCATAGCGATGGTCACGGGGAAGGTTTGGCATTCTTTCCCGCCGCCAACCACCTAGGTCAGGCACGGTAATTTCTGTATCGCGAATGAAATGAACTTCCGGTTCAACTTGTATCCACCAGCCACCTGGTCCCCCTTTGCCCTGTTGGAACGGCGGGTTAAGCGCCGAACCCAAGCAGGTTTCTGCGTTGTTATGCGGACCCGCCGGACGGGGTTGGGTATATAACTGCCCGCCAATAATTTCACCGACGAGGTTTTCCGGCAAGGCCATGAACTCGTCGAATGGGCTTGAATCGATACTTTTTCGGGCGATAAAGTTCATTTAATTAAATAGTAACTGATGTTATGCAACTGTGTAGGCCGTAGCCCGGATGAAGCCGCCTGCGGCGTAATCCGGGGGATACGGTACAATCAGAGATGCCGCGCCAACCCGGATTAAGCCCGGAGGGCTCCATCCGGGCTACGACACAGGTTTTCAACGGCACGGTGCTTATCATCAGATAGTTACTCGCAACCACATTGCAAAACAATATCCACAGGGGAAATCATCCGCTCCGCCCTACCATGCTTTACATGCAACACCAGCAAGGTGGACGGGTCGAAAATCAGCACATCCTTGACGCCTTGCGATAAATAAAACGGCGGGCCGATTTCCAAGTCTTTGGCCTCATAACCCTTGCTGACGACTTCAACCACCGCTTCGGGAATCAAGGTCAAAACATTTTCCTGCTCCGCTTCTGTCGGTTCCCGGCAGAAGATGGAAATATCAGGCCGTTTAAGTCCGTTTGGAAACTGCACATACACATCCATTGCATGGACACAGGCGCAATTTTCATCAATCTGGCGTATCGACTGCGCAATCCGCTCCACGGCCTTTTGATGCTTGTAAAGTGGCTGCGCTTCCCAGATGGAAAGGCCATTGACCACTTCCAGGCGGATGCCTAGTTGGTCGGCTGTTAATAAGCGGGAGTCGATCATGACTGTATAAATTTTATGCTTTAGTCATGATGCCTGTTCAGGCCAGTAGGCGTCGTTTAGGGCTTGTTCTATTGTAAAAGGACTCGCCTTGGGAAAAATCGCTTCGTCGATTCCAGTTTCACGCATGGCAATCAGCTTCGCATCGCCATAAGCTTCAAGAAATGCTTCGTCTAATTCGCTTTTCAGGCTTGGATTTTTTTTAAGTAATCTGACAATGCGACGCCGTTGTTCGCGGATAGTGGCTTGCCAACTGCTGCCTCGCCGTTCTTGCTGATAAACCCATTTCAACAGATGGGCAAGCAATATCCCCAAACGGCTTTCCAATTCGCGCCCTTTGCTTGCGCCCATGTCTTCCAACTCCTCGGCGATATTCTCAATGTCGATTTCAGCAAGCCGTCCATCGCGCAGCAACTGTGCGTTTTGCAAGGCCCAGGCGTGGAAATCTTCACGGTAGATTTGCGTGTTCATCGGCGTTTTCAATATCTAATAATTACTTGGTTAATTGTGTAAATTTGAATCGTTCCTACGGTCTCCGCTCATCGTTATACACAAGTCCGGCCATGCCAGAAAAAACCGTCATTTCGGCTGGGATGCCTAAATCCAGGCCATGGACGGTAATATGCCGATTGTACAAATGTTTGATTTAGATGACTTGCCAGTCAGCAGTTTCACGTCCATGGATACACAAACACTTGTCGTTGCCCTTAGCTTGCCATCCTTGGACGCTGGATTTCGGCATCTCTGCCGAAATGACGGGTCTCCAATACTTGTGTATAAGGTGAGCGATGGAGTGTGGGAACTAAAATAAAGGGTAATTTCGGAGATTCCGTTCGAGATTAACATGGTGTCTTTGGATTGAATAGATGCCTATATTCAGATTAACACCAAGGAAGTTTTCCATCATATAACGTTGTATGCTCTAACAGTCCTTTAATATCATTACAACTCAAAGGATAAGGATTAGTCCTATAGAATGGATTTCGCCCAATTCGCTTACCGCCTAAATCAATGCCCGTACCGTATGGATCATTCTTAAAAGCGGCAATTGCCTTAGCCTCGCCCTTTTCTGCTCCGTCAATATCTGCTGGTTGGTTCACGCCATGGAATTGGAATTGATCCGATGAAATCCTAAGAGCCTCGCGGTGGAGGTCGAATCGTCTTTCTTTGAATGCCCAAGACACAACTTGAATCTTTTCAGGATAATGATCAGTACATTCTCTGAAACGACAAATTGCGAACAATAGGTTCTCAAACGAGTCTCTCGCAAACTCCTCGGTCGTTGAACGAGATTTGACATCGGGTTCTGACCACCACTGAAAGTAATCGGCTAGATTCCAATAGCTTTGCGCTTCGCTCCTTGGTCCGGCTTCATAGCGTGTCTGTCCTCCTGAGAAGACGAGCAGCGATGACGGGTCTCTGGCTGCGTCGTCGATGCCTGCACGGATATGTTCAATGTAGTAAGGCGGCTCACCCCTCTGGAATGATTGGAGAAACCAGTTTCGATCCTCTGCCGGTTCGATAAAGTCGTTTCCAATGTAGACGGCGTGTCCGGCTACTAGTACTAAGTTTTTAAGTTGCTTAAAATTAGAGTTAGCCATCGGTATCTCCTTCCATAAATTCTCTAATAAAATGATTTATGCTCGTATTCTCGATTCAAATGAACTAGCAAAGCAGCATGAGTTGCCGCGTCTGGTTCTACGGTTTCAGTTCCCTCAGGCAGCAATGGGATTGGTATACTATCCCTTTGCTCCATCCGCACATCCAACACCAAAGACAGACATTCAGCGGCATTGAATCGCGCTTGCTCAATGGTATCACCTTCTGTAATTGCTTCGGGAAAATCTGGAAATGTCACAGTGAAGCCACCTTCGGGCTGGGCTTCAAACAAGACTGGATAAGTGATTTTCATTTGAGTTGCTTGCCTAGTGTCCGCCTTAGGATTTGGTCAAATACAACTTTCCGAAAAAAGACAGGACAGGATTGACAGGATAAACAGGATTTTCTTGTGACATGAAGCCACATTCACACGACTCCATCCTGTCATTCCTGTTCATCCTGTCTGATTAAACAGGGAAGTTGTTCTCGACCATATCCTAATTGCTTAAATCAAGTCTTCTCTCGATCTTGTCAATCCTATCCGTCAATCTGTCGATGGCTGCTTGTTGTCTGGCATGGTCTTCGTAAAGATCGGCAGTCTCTCTTTTCATGCTGCCTATTCCTCTTTCTAGCGTCGTCAGCCTTAATTTGATGTCTTTAATATCCTCGTCATATTTTGATTTAAAGCTTTTGAATTCGTTTCTAAAGCCTTTGAGGTGTTCAAGAATTAAGCTGTCAATGTTCTCGGTCATGGTCTTTACCCATAATAATCACTAGATTAGGTGATTTCTAATAATGAATCTACCAAAAGCATTGTCCACGAAAAACACGAAAGGCACGAACAAGACATGCTTTTGTTCGTGTTTTTCGTGCCTTTCATGGACTCTCTTTTTGCCTATGTATCAGATTCTTGATGGGATGTTCTTTCACAGGGAACACCTTAGTTGACCAGAATACCCAAAATATTTAATGTAGTCAAAAAGTTATCGTACTAATGGCTATCACAAAACCCCACAGGCGTTTTGTGATGCCAATCAGTCACCTGCTGATACTGGTGCGCAACATTCAGCAACCGGCTCTCGGAGAAATAATTGCCAATGATCTGCATCCCCACGGGTAAGTTTTTCGAGAAGCCCACAGGGATGGACATGCCTGGCAGGCCAGCAAGATTCAGGGCAATGGTGTAAATGTCCGACAAGTACATAGCAATCGGGTCGGCGCTTTTTTCCCCGAAGCGGAACGCCACGGAAGGCGAGGTAGGGCCCATGATGACATCCACTTCTTGGAAAGCCCTTTTGAAGTCATCGCTTATCAGGCGGCGGATTTTCTGCGCTTTGAGATAATAGGCATCGTAATAGCCGGCGGATAGCACATAAGTGCCTATCAGGATGCGGCGCTTGACTTCCGCGCCGAAGCCCTCGCCCCTGGAACGCGTATAGAGGTCGTGCAAGTCTTTGGGGTTTTGGCAACGATAGCCGTAACGGACCCCGTCGAACCGGGCCAGATTGGACGAGCATTCAGCCGGGGCGACCACATAATAGGCCGGAGCGGAAAGATTCATATTGGGCAGTGAAATTTCTTTTACTGTCGCTCCCAATTTGACATAGTCGGCAACCGCCTCATGGATGAGCGTGGCAATTTCCGGGTCCAAGCCTTCGCCGAAGAACTCCTTGGGCAAGCCTATTTTCAATCCAGCTAGCCGTTCGTTGAGCGTCGCGGAAAAATCTTCAACCGGGCGGTTGACGCTAGTGGAATCTTTTTCGTCAAACCCGGCCATGGTTTGCAGCATCAGTGCGCAGTCTTCGGCCGTGCGGGCCATCGGGCCGCCTTGGTCTAGGCTGGAGGCAAAGGCGATCATGCCCCAGCGGGACACTAGGCCGTAAGTCGGTTTCAGCCCGGTAATCCCGCAAAATGCAGCGGGCTGGCGTATGGACCCGCCGGTGTCAGTGCCGGTCGCGCCAGGGGCAATACGGGAGGCCACGGCGGCGGCCGATCCGCCGCTAGAGCCTCCAGGAACAGTGCCAATATCCCAAGGATTTTTCACTGGGCCGTAATAGCTTGTTTCATTAGACGAACCCATGGCAAATTCATCCATGTTAAGCTTGCCCAACATCACCGCGCCGGCTTGGTTGAAGCGTTCGACGACAGTGGCGTTATAAGGTGCGGTAAAATTATCCAGCATTTTTGATCCACAACTGGTGCGCACACCCTGGGTGCAAAAAATGTCCTTCTGCGCGATGGGTATGCCTGTAAGCGCGTTGGACTGACCGGATGAGAGGCGGACATCGGCTTGTTTGGCTTGTTCCCAGGCCAATTCGTCGGTGACTGTTATGAATGCATTGAGTTTTTCGTTATGCTCATCTATACGGTTCAAAAAAAGTTCGGTCAACTCAAGGCTGCTAAAATGCCTTTGTTGCAGTCCACGGGAAAGTTCGGCAATGGTTTTATTGTGCATCTTTTGTAGGTCTCAAGCGTAACTTTGGATCGGGGCTATTGGTTATTCAATGACTTTTGGCACTAAAAACAGACCCGCATCAACCGATGGCGCGTTGGCTTGAAACAGTTCGCGTTGGTTGTCCTCGGTCACTTGGTCCGCGCGAAGGCGCTGGGCTTGGTCCATGGGGTGGGCCATGGGTACTACAGAACTGGTATCCAGTGCGCTCATTTGCTCGACAAAGTCGAGAATTCCTGATAAATCATGTGCGTAAGCCTCGATTTTGTCATCGTCGATGGCGATGCGTCCAAGCCAGGCAATTTTGTTCACCTCTGTGGTGCTTAGAGACATTGATCTTCCCCATTGTTCATTATTAAATGGAAATATCATAACCTATCTTGCCTTGACACCCACCCACTTGTTAAATTAAAACAATTTTTACGGGATTCAATAAACATGTTCAAACGCCTCCGCGGATTTTTTTCCAACGATATGTCCATTGACCTAGGCACGGCCAATACGCTGATTTACATCCGTGGGCAAGGGGTTGTTTTAAATGAGCCTTCAGTCGTGGCTATCCGTGAGGATAAGACTAAGGGTTCTCGAGTCGTTGCCGCTGTCGGGACGGCGGCAAAGTCGATGGTCGGCAGGACACCTGGCAACATCACCGCCGTCCGTCCGCTGAAAGATGGGGTCATTGCCGATTTCACTGTCACCGAGAAGATGCTCAAGTACTTCATCCAAAAAGTGCATAAGAGCAATTCTAGCTTGTTTGAACCCAGTCCTAGAGTTCTGATCTGCGTTCCTTGCGGGGCCACGCAGGTGGAGCGGCGAGCGATCAAAGAGTCGGCGACTAGCGCAGGCGCACGGGAGGTGCGTTTGATTGAGGAACCCATGGCCGCTGGCATCGGTGCCGGTTTGCCGGTGGGTGAAGCGCGCGGTTCGATGGTGATTGACATCGGTGGCGGCACTTCGGAGGTTGCGGTCATCTCCTTGAACGGGATAGTCTATTCTGCTTCGGTTCGCATAGGCGGGGATCGCTTGGATGAGGCCATCATGAATTATGTCCGCCGCAATTTCGGCACACTGATCGGCGAGGCGACTGCGGAACGGATCAAGCACACGATTGGCACCGCTTACCCTGGCAGTGAAGTGATGGAAATTGAGGTCAGGGGGCGAAATCTTTCGGAGGGCGTTCCGCGCAGCTTTGTGTTGAATAGCAATGAAATCTTGGAAGCTTTGCAAGAACCGTTATCCGGTATTGTGCATGCTGTCAAGTTGGCATTGGAACAAACCCCCCCGGACTTGGGGGCGGATGTGGCCGAAGGCGGTATCATCCTCACTGGCGGAGGGGCGTTGCTGAAGGACATCGACAGGCTGATCGCCGAAGAAACCGGCCTGCCTGTTTTAATCGCGGAAGATCCGCTTACCTGTGTGGTGCGAGGGGGAGGGAAGGCATTGGAATGGCTGGACGAGAAAGGTTCTGTCCCATTCCTTTCCGAATAGACCGGTATTAAATTCGGCATGCAGGCAGATTTTCGAATAAGGGGTTTACAGCGTTTTCAACATCAAAGGTTTACTTGACACGTTAACTGAATATTTTTTATTAGGGATATTATAAAGATGAAAACGCTGTACATAATTATTTACTCCCTAATCACTACAAAATTGGACAAAGTGTAGGATGGGCAAAGGCCCATCTAGGGCCGTGCCCATCTTGGTCGGCGCGGTTTAATGGGCACGGCCTTGGCGGTCTTTGCCCATCCTACAAATCAACCAATTTTAGAATGATACGGGAGTATGTGCAGCATTTTTTCTTAACAAAGGGTAATAATAAAGGACGCTCAATCAAACCATCTTGCGTGTATGTGCCTTGCAAAATAATCTGACCTAAAAGTAACTCTCTGATATTAAAAATGCTGTATAATGAAACCCCTGTTCATTAAAAGCCCATCGGCAGGCTTCGGCCTGTTGGTCTGTGTGCTTGCCTCACTGGCGTTGTTAGCTTGCGAACAGTTTTCTCTGCTGAAACCCTTTCGAGAAATTTTGGCAACCGCGATTTACCCCGTGCAACAGTTGGTTAATTCGCCAACGCAGGCCGCCAACAAGTTTGCCGAGGTGTTTTCGTCCCACGCCAATTTGTTGGCAGTGAACGAAGAACTTCGCAAGGAGCAAATGTTGCTCAAAGCCAAATTGCTCAAATTCGCCGCATTGGAGCACGAAAACGTTCGTCTGAGAGGGTTGTTGGACACTTCCTTCAAGCTCGGCGAACAGGTGATGATTGCCGAATTGTTAGCTGTCAATGTGGTTCCGTATGAACATATTGTGGTAGTCAATAAAGGTAGCCGCTTCGGTGTCTATCCTGGCCAACCGGCAATGGATGCCAACGGTGTGGTAGGCCAGGTATTGCGGGTTACCCCTTATAGCGCAGAAGTCATCCTGATTACCGATCCTAACCATGCCATACCCGTTCAAGTCAACCGCAATGGCCTGCGGACGATTGCCCAAGGAACCGGGCAGATCGACAGTCTCAGTTTACCTTATTTGAGCAGTAACGCTGACATTCAAGTCGGGGATTTATTAGTCACCTCAGGAATGGGTGGCGTGTTTCCCCAAGGATACCCTGTGGCCAAGGTCATTGCGATTACCAGTCAGTTCGCCAAATTCGGCGCCGCACCTGTGGCAAAGTTGGATCGAAACCGTGAGTTGTTATTGGTTTGGAACAGGCCCGATCCAATTCCTCGCGTTCCCAAGCCATCTTCATGCCCGGACAATACCGTACATGTCGAAAAATGAAATGGCTTTCCGCCTAGCCGTTTTGGCTAGCCTATTGGTGGGCATGGTTCTTCGAATCATCCCGTTGCACAGGGAGTTATTTGTTTATAATCCCGACTGGGTATTGTTATTCTTGATTTATTGGGCTTTGGCCATTCCTGAACGGGTGGGTTTGGGGTACGCTTGGTGCATGGGTTTATTGGTTGATGCGCTGACTGGTAGGACGCTGGGCCAACACGCCTTGGCCTATTCCGTTATTGTCTTTATTAGCGTGAAATTGCATAGCCGCTTGCGGTCTTACCCACTTTATCAGCAGGGAATATTGATTTTTATGCTCTTATTAGTGAACCAGTTGCTAGTTTTTTTGACCCAGAATGGCAAGTCTGCGGGAACAATCGGCATGGTTTACTGGCTACCCTCCCTTGTTGGCGCCTTAGTTTGGCCTGTTGTTTTTCTGACGCTACGCCGTGTACGGCGGTGCTTCCCTATTGCCTGATGAATCTCGATTTAAATGAAACAGACCATTTCCGCGAGAACAAGGTTTTCATTAACCGTATCGTCGCCTGTGTGCTATTTATCAACATTGCCACTTTGGGCTTGGTGGTGCGTTTGGTCTATTTGCAAGTGGTTGGACATGCACATTATTCCAATCTGGCCCAAGACAACCGGGTGAAAATTTCCCCACTTCCGCCAACGCGGGGCATGATTATTGACCGCAACGGCGATGTATTGGCGAATAATTTCCCGACTTACAGCCTGGAGGTGTTTCTAGACCAAGTTGCTGACCTGGATGCCACCTTGACGGAATTGAAGAAGCTGCTCAATTTAAGCGAGGATGAAATAGACCGCTTCAATACCCTGCGGCGCCGGCACAAAGGATTTGCAGCAATACCGTTGCGACTTCAGTTGAGCGAGGAGGAGATTGCCCTTTTCTCGGTGAGAATGCCGCATTTCCCCGGTGTCGAAATTCAAAGGCGCATGTTACGCACCTATCCTTACGGTGAACTGACGGCCCATGTGGTGGGGTATGTCGGACGCATCAGCGAAGCGGAATTGCAGAATTTAGATCCTTCCGTTTACAGTGGAACCTACCATATTGGCAAAAGTGGTGTGGAGAAGGCTTATGAAGAATTGCTGCATGGCAAGGCTGGTTATCAAGAGGTGGAAACGAATGTGCAAGGGCGCCCCATCAGCGTGCTGGGACAGACCGATCCCCAGCCGGGGACCGATCTATATTTGAGCCTGGACATCGGGTTGCAAAAGACCGCCAAAGATGCCCTTCGCGGCTATAGTGGGGCGTTAGTAGCCATCGAGCCGTCTAGCGGCCATATTTTGGCGATGGTGAGCAATCCCAGTTTCGACCCCAACCCATTTATCCAAGGCATCAGCAGGACTCAATTTGAAAGCCTGCAAAACTCCCCCGACAGGCCCTTGTATGACCGGGTTTTGCGGGGCATCTACCCGCCGGGGTCCACAGTCAAGCCTTTTATGGCCTTGGCCGGGTTGGAATACGGACAGATCACGGTGGGCCGTAGGGTGAATTGCCCCGGGTTTTTCCGTTTGCCTGGCAGTGATCATTCCTACCGCGACTGGAAAAGCGGCGGGCACGGGGGGGTGGATTTGAGGCTTGCCATCACCCAGTCCTGTGACGTTTATTTCTATCAGCTTGCACTGCGCTTGGGGATTGATCGTATGAACCATTACATGAGACGGTTTGGTTTTGGAGAAAAAACCGGGATCGACATAGACGGGGAAAAAGCAGGAATCTATCCTTCGTCGGAATGGAAGCTTAAGACCCGCAAGCAAGCTTGGTTTCCAGGGGAAACCCTGATAGCCGGTATCGGTCAAGGTTATGTGCAAGCCACTCCCTTGCAAATGGCCAGGGCCATGGCCATTCTTGCCAACAAGGGCAAGGTCGTTGAGCCTCGCGTGGTCGATCATATGCAAGTGCCAGCCGATACTGAGGAACCTTTCCCCTTGCATAAAAGTGAGGACATCCCTATTCCCCCTGGAGATTGGCGCGCCGTTGTGGATGCCATGATTGATGTGGTGCATAGTCCGCGTGGCACAGCCAAGGGTATCGCGGGGGGATTGACTTACCATATCGCGGGCAAAACTGGCACTGCACAGGTATTCTCTGTACGCCAAGACCAAGTTTATAAGCGCATGAAGGTCACGGCCAAGCTCAAAGACCATGCTTGGTTTGTCGCCTTTGCGCCGGCTGAGTCCCCCCGCATCGCCATAGCCGTGATCGCTGAAAATGGCGGACATGGAGGCTCGATTGCCGCACCAATGGCCAAAGCGGTGATTCAGCAGTATTTGAAGGGTCGCTGACACTAGAGTTTTTGATAGCCAATGGAAATCCCTCTTTATGAACCGAAATCAAGCCATTCCTGGTTGCAACGACTGCATATAGACTTGCCTTTGCTCTTCGGCTTGTTGTTGCTTTCCTGTGTCGCCTTTGTCGTGCTGTTTAGCGCGGGTGGACAGAAAATTGACATAGTTTTGCGTCAGGCAGGGCGTCTAGGTTTGGCGACAGGAATCATGGTTGCCATTGCACAGATTCATCCGCGGCATATTCGCCTTTACAGTCCGCCACTTTATCTGCTTGGCGTGGTATTGCTTGCAGCCGTGCACATCTTCGGCGAAACCTCGTTGGGAGCGACACGCTGGCTCAACTTGGGCGTTGTGCGTTTTCAGCCTTCCGAAATGGTCAAGCTGACCATGCCGATGATGATTGCCTGGTTTCTCGCCTCGCAGCCTATGCCGCCGACTCTACGCCATGTCTCGGTGGCGGGCATATTGATTATCGTTCCGGCCCTGTTGATTGCAAAACAGCCGGACTTGGGTACGGCTTTCCTAGTATTTACTTCGGGGTGGGCGGTGCTTTTTCTTTCAGGCCTGAGCTGGACCACAATTCTGGTGTTGGCAGTGCTGGGAGGAAGCCTATTGCCCGTGCTCTGGCATTTTATGCACGGCTACCAGCGTGACCGGGTACTTATGTTCCTTAACCCGGAGTCAGACCCATTGGGTCGTGGCTACCACATTATTCAATCAAAAATAGCCATCGGTTCAGGTGGGGTCTTCGGCAAGGGTTGGCTGAATGGCTCCCAATCCCATTTGGATTTCCTGCCCGAACCCTCCACCGACTTCGTGTTCGCCGTCCTTGCCGAAGAATTTGGCTTATTGGGATGCTTGGGGCTGTTGGCAATTTACCTGTTTATTTTGGCGCGCTGCTTCTACATTGTGGTACAAACCCAGGACAAGTACAGCCGACTTTTGAGCGGGGCGTTGACCTTGACTTTTTTTGTCTACGTGTTCGTCAATACTGGCATGGTCATCGGCATACTGCCAGTGGTTGGAGTACCCCTGCCCCTGATTAGTTACGGCGGGACATCCATGGTGACTTTGTTGGCCGGCTTCGGCATGTTGATGTCCATCCAAACTCATCGGAAATTTCAGCCGCCGTTGGAATCTCAATGAAACCAAGCCTAGGTTTCTTTGACATGATACAATACACCACATTTTTGCAATCCATAATGAACGAAATGGCTAATCTAAAGATGTCTTGTCGGATGCGATCCAGTTTGTTTTCCCTTTTTTTTGTGTTGCTGGCGTTTGTTGGACCGGCTGTCGCCATCGAACCGGCTCAGATTCCGGCTCCGCCGGAGGTCGGCGCCAAAGCTTTCATCCTCGCAGATCACAACAGTGGGCGTGTGCTGGCGGAGAGTAACGCAGATCAGCGTTTAGAACCGGCCAGCTTGACTAAGATCATGACGGCCTATGTGGTGTTCCGCGAATTGACCAAAGGCAATCTAAAGCTGGATACCATGGTTACCGTCAGCGAGAAGGCTTGGCGCACGGAAGGTTCGCGTATGTTCGCGCAGGTTGGCGCTCAAATTTCTGTGGAGAATCTGCTTAAAGGCATGATCGTGCAGTCTGGCAATGATGCAAGCGTGGCTTTGGCAGAGCATGTGGCTGGTGATGAGGCGGTGTTCGTGCAGGTGATGAATCAAAACGCCGAGCGCTTGGGAATGAAGAACACCCATTTTAAGAATAGCATGGGGCTACCCGATCCTGAACACTACACGACAGCACGCGACCTTTTGATTCTGACCAGCGCCCTGATTGGCGAGTTTCCCGAATATTACAAGTGGCACTCCATCAAAGAGTTCCTGTTTAATAACATTAAGCAGACTAACCGGAATAGATTGCTTTGGCTAGATTCCACCGTGGATGGCGTCAAAACAGGCCATACTGATGGGGCCGGATATTGCCTAGTCACCTCGGCTCTTCGTGATGGCATGAGGCTGATCGCCGTGGTACTGGGAACCAAGAGCGATAAAGAACGCGCCCAGGCTAATCAGACCTTGCTAAATTATGGTTTCCGCTTTTATGAAACTCGCGCTCTTTATAAGGCTAACGAGAAACTGAGTGAATCCCGTGTTTGGAAGGGCGAAACGCCCATGGCTGAGTTAGGGCTGTTGAAAGATTTTTATGTCACTTTCCCGCGTGGCCAGTATCAGAGCCTGAAGGCTTCCATGGAGGTCAACAACTCCGCTGTTGCGCCCGTGGCGCAGAACGATAAGTTGGGTTCAATCAAGGTTGAGTTGAAGGACCAAATCATAGGGCAGGCCGATCTTGTGTCGCTGAAACCCATCCCTGAGGGCGGCTTCTTCCGGCGAGCCTTGGACTCCCTGCAATTGATGTTCAAAAAATAACCTCATGCCTAATCAAGAACTGATTGTTTACCTGAATGGTGAATATCTTCCGTTGAGACTAGCCAAAATCTCGGTTCTAGACCGGGGGTTTCTGTTTGGCGATGGCGTTTATGAAATGATTCCCGTGTATGGCGGTAAGCCTTTGCGTTTGGCTGAACACTTGGAACGATTGGAAAATAGCCTTTCGGGCATTCGCATGGCATCGCCTTTGGACGAGGGGCAATGGGTGGATATTTTCAATCGTCTTATCTGCGGCTCGCAAGATCAGTCGATTTATTTGCAGATTACCCGTGGAGTGGGGACAAAACGCGATCATGCCTTTCCCGCAGGGGTGGCACCGACCGTGTTCGTCATGTGTGCCCCCATAGCCCCGATTCCCGCATCGGGAGCGAAAGCCATCACGTTGCCGGATATCCGCTGGCAGTGGTGTCATATTAAGGCGATAACCTTGCTGGCTAATGTGCTGCAAAGGCAGCAAGCGTTGGACGAAGGTTGCGCCGAGGCTATTTTGATTCGGGATGGCGATGTCATGGAGGGTGCGGCAAGCAATGTGTTTGCAGTGGTCGATGGCGTTTTGCTGACCCCACCAAAAGGCAATTATATCCTGCCCGGCATCACCCGTGATTTGGTGGTCGAACTTGCACAGGCCAATGCCATACCGTTGGAACAGCGTAGCATATCCTTGGAAGAGTTACGCGTTGCCGAGGAAGTTTGGCTGACCAGTTCCATGCGCGAAGTGTTGCCCGTCGTCGAACTGGATGGACGAACGGTAGGCAATGGCGAAATTGGCCCGGTCTGGGCAAGAATGAACGCACTTTATCAAGCATTTAAGGAACAACTGCGCACGGGGCTGCTATGAGCGAGGGCAAACCCTCACTGTTTCAGTTCCCTTGCGAATTTCCGATCAAAGTGTTCGGGCGCAATCAGGATGGCTTGGATGCTTTAGTGTTGGCCATAGTTCGTAAGCATGCGCCGGACATCGCCGAAAATGCGGTATCCAGCCGGCTCAGCGGAGGCAGCAAATACACCGCATTAACGGTTACCGTCAATGCGCAATCGCAAGCACAATTGGATTCCATTTATCTTGAACTGAGCGCTTGCCCGGAAATAATTATGGCCTTATAGCGCAACGACCTATTCCAGGTGCATATCATGGTAGAGTCAAACACAAACAATACTCCTACAGAAGATTTGCTGAAGCAGCACTTGGAAGAAGTCATCGAACTGCTCAACAAGCAGAGGTTGGAGGAAACCATCCTTCAACACCAAGCGATGCCGCGGCATGATCTAGTCGAAACGCTGCTGCACAAGCAGCACCACGCTGCACTCAAACAAAAACTAGATCAACTCCACTCCGCCGACATCGCCTATATCCTCGAAGCCTTGCCGTTGCAACAACGCTTGGTGATCTGGAACATGGTCCAGTCGGAGTTGGATGGACAAATCCTTCTGGATGTTTCCGACGCGGTTCGGCAAACGCTAATATCGGACATGGATCCCGACGAGTTGCTTACCGCCACAGAGCAACTCGAAACGGATGAAATCGCCGATCTTGCACCCGACCTTCCTGAAGATGTCTTGCAGGAGTTGCTGGAATCCCTTAACGACCAGAGTCGCGCCCAACTAGAGTCGGTCCTTTCACATGAGGATGACACTGTCGCCTCATTGATGGACTTCAGCATGGTTGCCATTCGCGACGACATCACCCTCGGTGTAGTGCTGCGTTATCTTAGGCGGCGGGGCAATTTGCCGGAGCATACCGACAAGCTGTTCGTGGTTGACCACCAAAACGTCCTTAAGGGTGTGCTCCCGCTCAAACGACTGTTGGTCAACAACCCTGACGAGCGAGTGTCCGAGCTAATGTCCAATGAAGTGGTGCACTTCAAGCTCAGTGACGAGGCGGCGGACGCCGCCCGTGCCTTCGAACGTTACGACTTGCTGTCCGCGCCGGTGGTTGACGAGCGTAATCGTCTGCAAGGCCGTATTTGCGTCGATGCCATTCTAGATTATATCCGCGAAGAATCCGATGACGAGATACTCAATCAAGCGGGTTTGCTGGAAGAGGAGGATTTGTTCTCCGGTATCTGGCAAAGCTTGAAGAACCGGTGGTTTTGGTTGGGGATGAATCTAATTACCGCCTTTGTCAGCACACGCGTCATCGGTTTGTTTGAGGGAACCATCGAACAAATTGTTGCGCTGGCTTCGTTGATGCCCATTGTCGCCGGTATTGGCGGCAACACCGGCACCCAGACCAGCACTTTGATTATCCGCTCATTGGCCCTAGGGTTGATCAGTCCGGCTAATGTGCGGAAGCTTATCACCAAGGAGTTAGGCATTGCCGTGCTCAACGGTTTGGTGTGGGGATCGTTGATCGGCGTGGTCGCCTTTGGCCTGTATCGGGATGCCCATTTAGGCATGGTCATGGCCATGGCGATGATGCTCAACCTGCTCGTTGCGGCAGTCATGGGGGTGGGCATTCCCTTGGTGCGCCACCATCTCAAACTAGACCCTGCCGTCGGTACCAGTGTATTGCTTACGGCCATAACAGATAGCATGGGCTTCTTCATTTTCTTGGGGCTGGCGACGGTGTTTTTGCTCTAAAACAGCGTTTTCAACTTCAATATAGTTATGATAGGGCATATGGTCGTGCTAGATATTCTTTCAATCAGGGATTGTTTGAATATTCATTTTTAGGTCTATTTTAAAGATGAAAACGCTGGAATAAGGAGATTTCCAAAAATTTTCCTAATCAGGGAAATGTTTACTCCCCCTTGAAAAAAAGGGGGGGGGTGGGGAATTAATTACTGGTGTTACGCAACCGTAGGGCGGATACAGGGACGTGATCCGCCGAATGCTGGCGACCGACCCAAAACATTCGGCGGAACCCGGCCTTAGGTTCCGCCCTTGGGCTTGAACCGGATTCGGTTAAAAGTGATACGGGAGTGCAAGTATTGCCGAGTTCGTTTGCATCACTTTTAATCGCACACCCCCCTCTTTTGCAAAAGGGGTGGCCATGAGATTACGGTATCCACGTAGGGTACGCTGTGCGTACCTCCCAGAATTTGACTGGTACGCGTAGCGTACCCTACTTGGTATGGCTTTCATCTACGGGGGTGCAAACCAATTTGCATGAATGTTAGGCTTTCATCGGGTATCAACAAGTCGACATGATTGTCAGGCGGATCTTCCCAGCCGATTTCAGCCAAGTCATTGATTAAAACAAAAAAACCGGGAAAACTCTTAAAATGTAGGCATGTAAGCTGTATTTATGCTATTGACATGGCTGACTAAATATTATTATAATGT
>Ga0209083_1001221_pt1 | contig 30579 bp, 34 predicted proteins | sample AM7aDNAmetaG_FD_184132 | JGI IMG/M metagenome (GOLD analysis project Ga0209083, IMG submission 184132) | Freshwater microbial communities from Finland to study Microbial Dark Matter (Phase II) - AM7a DNA metaG (SPAdes) (version 3) | ecosystem: Environmental > Aquatic > Freshwater > Lake ... | reverse complement strand
CAAGCACCGTGGCATCCAAACCCAACGTTACCCTATTCAATTTAACCAGAGGCGTATTGCCAACGGTCTTGGTTAGATCTTCATAGATCCTTCCCATAAGTCAAACCTCTTTCTTATGAATTGCCAGCGACCTATCTCTTGTGGAGGTGGTCCCTCAAATATGAAACGCAAGGATGGAATAAGGGAGTCCTTGCACTCTTGGCTACATACTGTAACCCGGGCTTCGAAAAGATAAATGTCTTTGTAGCGGCAATTTCGATCTATTTTTAATTTGGCTATTATTTTTAATCGTATTGGCCTCAATCCGCGCCTTTTTGTATCTTCACGCTCCCAGACTAGATTTGATACGCAAACGGATTTGGGAATCGGAATGTATCGAGAAAATGCTGCACGAGAGTCAACGAACTTGATTTACGGTGGCCATTGTGTAATTTTTTCTGAGGTCAAAGATGCGTCATCCAGAGAATTCAAGGCCGCCATGGAGATCTATATGGCCTCCTTTCAAGAGAACGAGCGGCGTCCCAGACCATCCATAATAGAGATGCTCAATTGCGGAAGGTGTCGCCTGATAGTAGGGGATACGAGAGATGGTATCGTCTTCATGGCATTGCTCTATCCACTAAACGGCACATCCTTCTTGCTAGGAGATTACCTGGCCACTATGGAATGCCATAGGAATCTCGGCATCGGTGAGGCATTCTTGAGATATATTTTCGATGAAATGAAGAATATGCCGTTCAATCACTTCCTCATCCAAATAGAGAATCCCCATGATGGTTGCGACGAAATGAAAAATCGGCGGCTGAATTTTTATAAAAGGCTCGGTATGAAAGAGCTGACCGATGTACGGCATATTCTTCCTCCGCTTCAAGGCACAGAGACTACGGACTTGACGTTAATGACAAATCCCAGGGGAGATGAGCAATTCCAGGAGGGCGAGATTGTAAGGAATTTGGTCATCCGCATGTTTGGGGAGCTCTATGATAGGCATGAGGGCGATGAGTTATTGATGCGAACGCTGGAAACCATCCCGAAACTGGTGCGATTGGATTAGATCCGAATGCCAGCCATCTTCTTACTTAAGCTGAAAGCGAAAAAGCTAAAATTCGGAACGTATGTTGTAAAGATGAAAGAGAGTTTTCGTCAGTAATTGTTCCATAACTGAAACGTCCATGGGCCTCAGGACAGGGCTCATAGACGCAGCTGATAAAATTGGCAATCGATGCCAAAGGAGAATAAGAATGATTGAAACTAGAAAGGTAGCCAAGATCCTGAAGAGCAAACCCACAATTGAGGGTGCCGGAGTGCACCTCAAAAGGGCCTTTGGCTTTTCCCAGGTTCCTGCATTCGACCCATTTCTGATGCTGGACGATTTCCGATCGAATAATCCAGAGGACTACCTCAAGGGATTTCCCTGGCATCCCCATCGTGGCATCGAAACCATCACCTACGTCCTGAAGGGCGACGTTGAACATGGGGACAGCATGGGAAACAATGGGATAATCTCCTCCGGGGATGTACAATGGATGACCGCCGGAAGCGGAATAGTCCATCAGGAGATGCCCAAGGGAGACAGAAACGGCTCGATGTACGGATTCCAGCTCTGGGCTAACCTGCCGGCGTCTCATAAGATGATGGACCCGCGCTATCGGGACGTAAAGAGCGATCAGATCCCGACTGCTGAAATGGAGAACGGCACAAAGATCAGGATCATTTGCGGAAAGATAGGAGATGAGCCTGGACCGGTGCGAGACGTTGTCATCGATCCAGAATACCTGGATATAACCGTCCCCGCCCGATCGGAATTCACGCACCCCACCAAGCGAGGGCATACCGTATTTGCATACGTCATCGACGGTAAGGGATACTTCTGCCAGGAAAAGAAGCCTTTCTCTTATGAGATGGAAGGACTCAACTACTTTGATATGAAAGCAGATCCCTTCCTCGGCAACGGAGATCTGGTCCTCTTTGCGACTGGAGACCAGGTCATGGTCTCAACAGAGGGGGATCCTGTCAGGTTCCTGCTCATATCCGGAAAGCCTATCGGTGAACCGATCGCTTGGTACGGTCCCATCGTCATGAACACCAGAGATGAGTTGCGTGTCGCTTTCGAGGAATACGGCAACGGGACCTTCATCAAGCACAAGAAATCCGACTGAGAAAGAGGATTTGCCAAAAGATTCTCAGCAGACAAAATTTGGAATATTAGCCGGACCGCCAAGCATGTCAGATGAAACAAAGGATGATTTGAGCTACGAGGCAGACGTGGTAGTAGTGGGCAGTGGGGCCGCGGCCTTTTCTGCTGCCATCACAGCTAGATCGCACGGATCTGAAGTTATCATGGTAGAGAAGGGCTCTTCGCCCGGAGGAACGACAGCCAGATCAGAGGGGGGCTATTGGATTCCCAATAACCGTTTCATGAGGGCACACGGGCTGGAAGACCCGAAAGACGACGCCGTTCGCTACATGGCACGCTACTCCTACCCGCAGCTCTACGATCCGAACGACCCGCATCTAGGCTTACCTGAGAACGAATACAACTTGGTCGCCACCTACTACGATAGCGCATCCGTGGCCTGCGATTTTCTGGCTAAGATCGGCGCTTTGCAGTCTATGATGTCCGTAGGTTGGTCTGGCTGGCCAGATCCCGACTATCAGGAGAACATGCCTGAGAATAAGGGAATCCGAGGAAGGCTGCTCTTTCCGATGAAGTTGGATAATAAACAGGGCAATGGCCAGGAGTTGATTCGCCAGTTCAAGGTCTGGTCCAAAGAGCATGGAATCAGTCTACTCCTGCGGCACCGGATAGTTCGTCTGATCTGCAACCAGAGAGGCGAAGTCGCAGGATGCGAGGCCATTTGCGATAGAAACCTTCTGTGGACCATAAAAGCGAGGAAGGCTGTGATCTTCGGATCGGGCGGCTTCACAAATAACTCGGAGTTGATGCTGCACTTCCAGCGGGGCCCCCATTTTGGCGGGTGTGCTGTGCCAACCAATACCGGTGACTTTGTGTACATGTCACAGAGGATTGGAGCAAAGCTGGGAAATATGGCCGGAGCTTTTCGTGCCCAGATTGTTCTGGAGCGAGGTCTCGACAAGGCATTTCCTGCAAGTGCCTTCCACATAGCTGGTGATAGTGTTATCCTTGTGAATCGTTTCGGCCAAAGGGTCATGGACGAGAAACGAAACTGCAGCGATCGAACCATGGTGCATTTCGTATTCGATCCCGCCCGCGGGGAATGGACCAATATGTTCCTATTCCTAGTTTACGATCAGAGGACGGCCGATCTCTGGCAGGGCTTCTTTCCTATTCCTGAGCAGGACGAAGCCATGCCGTATGTTCTCAGTCGCCAAACCTGGGAGGAGCTGACATTTGCTATCGAGGATCGTCTGGCCGCTCTCACGACCCGAACGGGCGTTTTCCGGCTTGATGGCCAGTTTGCAGAGAACATCCGGCAGACAATCGCTCGTTTCAACGATTTCGCTAAGGCTGGAGTGGACGCACACTTCCATAGAGGCGATTTCTCGTACGATAGAGAAGTCAGCACTTTTCCGCCGCTTATCTCAGGATTTCAGTGGCCATCGAATGATCAGAAGAATGTTACCATGTATCCCTTCCAGCCGCAAGGACCCTATTATGCAATCATCCTGGCGGCAGGAACTATGGATACCAACGGAGGCCCGATGATCAACCACAAAGCGCAGGTGCTGGACCTGGCAGGCGAGATCATTCCGGGACTTTATGGCGCAGGCAACTGCATCTCTTCGCCTACGGCCAATGTCTGCTGGGGAGGAGGAGGCACTATAGGTCCTGCGCTCGCCTATGGATATTTGGCTGGCATCAACGCAAGTAATGAGACAATCAAAGATGTATGAGCCACTTTATACCCAAGTTGAAGCGGTTAGATTTGAAAAATCAAACTTCATGCGGCCCCCCCACTCAAAAGGATGGGGTATGCTTCGGGCCGTATGCCCTCACGCCCGGTTTTATGGAATCCAGAAATCGTCGAGTCTTCATTGATCAGATTCCCTCGATCAACACATTTGAAACTCTGCTTTCGGTTTCTTCGAGCATCATCAAAATGCACGCATTTATCACTTAGAGTCCTTCAAAATACTTTTTAATTTTCTGTGACATGAGTTTGCGACGTTCAGCTAGGAAGTCGGAATAGCCATCGACTGTCATATTCTCAATGCCATCTTCAGAAATGCAATATTCGGGAATGCAGTTCATGCGGAAATTTTCATGCAAACTATCCATATCAGCAATATTGCCGTACTTCTTCTGCCCTCCATTACATTGATCAAATATCTCCTTAAAATATTCTCTTGGTTCCTTATTGCTGATAGCAATATCTATCGGTTTCTCGCATACAACGTAGTTGGCGATTTGATTGTATTCACTCGGTTTTTTCCCTCTATTTTTGAGGTAATCACGAGGAAATAAGTGATGCACGTCTGACTGGATTTTGACTAAATGCTCTACTGTACTATCGGATAGGAATCCTTTATCATTCTTATTAATTTGCGCGGCCTGATATAAGTGGAAGTAAGGACTGGACGCGGCAGATGTTTTCAAATCCTCAGGTAGACTAAATTCCCAGAAAGCATCAGAGAGTTCACTCTGAACTATGCTATCAAAATAGTCTATGATACCTGGTTCGTGAATTTTTTCAATATCTTCACCAAACTTCGATTCAGGTGAGCCAGAATAGCGCCCAGTAAGAAGGGACATTACGAACCAACGTCTAACAGAACGCATGATGTCAGCATCATTCCATTTTTGTTCCCGCAAAGTCAAATAGATGATATAGGCAAAGTTCAAAGCATTTTGCGAGCTGATCATGGAAGCCTTGACGAAGCCTGCTGATTGGATCTGGATGAGAAACTGATTGAAATCAAACTCATTCATATACCGATTGATGCTACTTTTCAGCCTTCTGAATGAATCCTTAACAATTGCGTCTTCATCCTCTTTGGTTTCGAAGTTGCGGCCCGATAGCAACGCAACAAGGTCTTTAAGAGGACCTCGCTTAAATTCAGTCGTGAACGCTACACGCAACATGTCGCTGTATGAAGGAATATAAATGTCCAACTTCTTTTTGTGGAGCCAGTCCATCTGGGGGAAGAATTCACTGGATGTAAAATTAGTGATCTTCTTGAGTTTTAGATAAAACGAAGGATCGGATGCAAGGTGGCAAAAATGATCAATCGCATTGCGCAGCATATCACCCCCATCGTCCTTATTCGCGGCTATCTTTGACATAACAAAGTCGGCCTGACTTAGGGGCACCCCTTTCGAATTGATACGTATAAAGATCTCTGTAATCCTTTTGAGACTAAGCGATTCAAACAGATCAATTTTACCAATTTGATAGGTTTCAATGGCTTGCAAAGACAAAAGGCTGACCAGAATATCGTCCTTTTTTACACCAGGATTGTGGGTGCAATATTCATCCAAAAAATCGGAAAGACTTGTCTTTGGATCGAAAATCTTCGAAATGTCTTCAACCCATCCCTTATTTATGGTGTACTCAATGGGATTCGCTACTTGAAACTTTTTTGTTATTGGGTGAAATGATATGATGATTCTCTTGTAATTGTAGTTTTTGTCCATTACGTCGAATCCGAGGAGCGATGTCTGCAGAGCTTTAACGCGCTGTTGACCATCAATGAGAATATAGCGATCTTTGGCGGTGCCTTCTGTTACACCAACTTTTGAATTTTTCCAGGTTATTAGGTATCCTGTTGGGAAGCCCCTAAAGAGGGAATCCAGGAAGTCGCGCACATTAACTGCATCCCATACGAAGGGTCGCTGGATCTCAGGGATAGCTATCTTACCTGATGTTATATTGTTAAGAAGGGCACCGACTTGTATCTGTTCAATGGAAAAACACATTGTAATCATAGAAAACACCATATGGTTTTTTATTTTAAGATTGCTGAGGGGCAAATTTCAATGCTCCATGCTCCCAGCCATCGCTAGGAGCAACTCTATGCAACATGACGATCAATATCACCCTTCGCGTTCATACTCGAAGTAAACTCTACGGTGTGCAGAAGATGTCTAACATTTTAAACTTTGCCAATGATCTGATGAGCCTGTATAGTCCCTAAATCTCAGTTTATAAAGGATTCAATGGTCATTGATTTAAGAGGGTCGGGGTATTCATGACCCTCCAGGCTCCCGATGTAAATAAAATTACGTACGCGGCTATAATTTTATTCCTTGTGACTCACCAGCCCCTGGATTGCAGAGCTTCCGCTTCGGGAATCGATGCGGCATCCAGGCCTTTCATTGCGGCGCCCAGACCCTTGGAGGCCTGTGCTAAAAGCTGCGGATTGTCGAAGTTGTGCACCGCCTGGACAATGGCAGAGGCCATGGCTTCCGGATTCTCGGACTTGAAGATCCCGGAGCCCACGAAGACTCCGTCCGCTCCGAGCATCATCATCAGAGCTGCATCGGCAGGCGTAGCCACACCGCCTGCGGCAAAGTTGACCACGGGCAGACGCTGCAGGCGAGCGCATTCGACAACAAGATCACGATTGGCTTCGATCTCGCGAGCCACCTTCATCAGCTGCAGATCATCCATGCCCTTCAGGCTTCTGATCTGGCCCTGGATCATCCTCATATGCAGCACGGCCTGGCTCACGTCGCCAGTTCCGGCCTCTCCCTTGGTCCTGATCATAGCTGCGCCCTCTTTAATGCGACGCAGAGCCTCGCCCAGGTTCCTGGCTCCGCAGACGAATGGGATGGTGAACTTTGTCTTCTCGATGTGAAACTGGTCGGCAGGTGTGAGCACCTCGGACTCATCCACCATGTCTACACCCAGGGCCTCCAGAATCTGGGCTTCAACAAAATGGCCGATCCTGGCTTTGGCCATGACCGGTATAGTTACGGAGTTTATGATGGCCTCAATTATGGTAGGGCCAGCCATCCTGGCCACTCCGCCCATCTTTCGGATGTCCGCGGGAACGGCATGAAGCGCCATGACAGCGACGGCTCCTGCATCCTCGGCGATGGCCGCTTGCTCCGGGGTTGTGACGTCCATGATGACGCCGCCTTTCTGCATCTTGGCGAAGCCGCGCTTGATCAGCTCCGTCCCAAATCTCAGGTTCTCAAGTTCCAGTACCATGAATTACCTCTGCCTTTCCAGGCCTTCCTGATGGGTGCAATATTGATAGGAATTAATAGCTATGCATCGCGGCAACTTGATATCTGCAAAAGCATCAAGCCAAAGCTGTCAGCGTTCTCAGCCTGGCCAGCTCTTCATCGTCGAGGAAGCCCGCCCTGATCATCTTCGCCTCGCTGTCAGGAAGTCTCTTGTAAGAAATATCGGCATCGTGCTTGCCATCCCGATCGCAATAGCGGGCCACTATTCGGCAGGCAACTTGCAGAAGATCCGGAGAAAATGAGCCCTTTCCTACAGCGGTCGGGCCGTTGATGGTCGCCGGTTCAAAGATGTAATCGCCTTCTTTTGCCAGCAGTGTGAGCATTTTGTTCTCATTTTCATTTCTGCCTACGATTAATTTTGCGCTGGGAGAGAGCCGGAAATATCGACCTGCCTTTAGCAGATCGATATTCTGCATATCCAGCTCGTCGTGTTTTATGAGATCCCTGATCCTATTGGCGAACTCAGGATCCGTCAGGAGGCATCCTCCTGCCGCGCAGGGGTAGTCGTTTATGCCCAGGTCCTTAGCCAGAGCCATCTGCGGCTTCCTGGAGCGCCCGGCAATGTCCAGCATCCTCTCCCGGCTGATCCATCCATTCTTCTCAGGAATCGTGGGCGGCAATAGCCTGGCCGAGAGCGGTCGCACCACAAGCCCATCCAGGCCCGCCTCCCTCTCGATAAGGTCCATCTGCCGTCTGAACTGACTCATGGGCCGCTGGCCCAGGACCTCGCCGGTGATGATAAAGGATGCTCCATTCTCTTCCATCAGCTCTTTGCTCTTCTGGAAGAATAGGATCCGGCAGTCGATGCAGGGATTCATATTAGCCCCGTACCCGTGCTTGGGTTTTTGCAGCACCTCCAGGAAATCCCTGGTGGCATTGATGATTTTCAGGTCTATTCCTAGACCTTTCGCCACCCGGAGGGCGTTGCTGCCGCACCCTAAATTTGAAGAATGGCGATCGCAAAGGCAAAAAGGAGTCTTGAAGTTCACAGCCAATAGCTCGAGACCTTCCCGATTCATGAGTTCTGCGGCTAAGGTGCTGTCCAGTCCTCCGGAAAGAAGTATTATCGCTTTCATTTTTAATCGATCTCATTCAGGCTTTTTTCACTATTATCTGCCAAACTTCCCCAGATACAGCCTTTAGATCCAGGATCTCATGACCCTCACTCTTCAGGCTCTTGGAGATGTTGGCCGTTGCTGCGGAGTCGTCCAGCAGGATGATCAGATCCTGTCCGCTGTCCAGCTCTTCAAGTCGAAGCTTGGTCTTGACAAAGGTATACGGGCAGACCTCGCCCCTCAGATCAAGTTCCTCTGTCAAAGTCCGCACTCTTCCGCATTGTTTTCCAGGTAGTTATTCTGCTCAATCCTCGTGATCTCGGGCTGATCTCCACAGATGGCGCAATCCTTCCTTTTCTCGCAAGCGGCCTCATAGAATGTCATATCCAGGGCATTGAAGCAGAGCAGCCTGCCCGCCAGCGACTCGCCGATGCCAAGGATGAATTTCAGGGCTTCCGATGCCTGGATGGTGCCGATGATGCCAGGGAGTATGCCAAAGACCCCTGCCTCCTGGCAGCTTGGAATCAAGCCCGGTGGCGGGGGCATTTTGAAGATGCAGCGATAGCACGGCCCAAGCGGCTTTAAGGTCGTGACATATCCCTCATACCTGAGGATGCTGCCGTGGGAGCAGGGCTTCTTCTCCAAAACAGAGGCATCGTTTATAAGGTAATGAGTGGGAAAGTTATCGCTTCCGTCGACCACGAAATCATACTCCTGGACGAGCTCTCTGGCGTTGTTGGCAGAGAAACGCTCCTGGTAGGTTACGACATCGACATCGCTGTTGAGGCTTCGGACGAAGTTCTCTGCTGATTTTGCTTTTGATAGGCCGATATTGCCGCCGTGGATGATTTGGCGCTGCAGATTGCTTACTTCCACGAGATCATTGTCAACGATCCCCAGGGTTCCCACGCCTGCTGCCGCCAGGTAAGCGATGGCCGAGGAGCCAAGGCCGCCGGCTCCGACGACAAGCACGCGAGAGGCCAGGAGCCTCTTCTGGCCCTTGCCTCCCACCTCGGGCAATATTATTTGGCGCGAGTAGCGCCTTATCTGCTCGTCTGTGAAAGAATCCGACATTTTATTCTATCCCTCATTACTGCAATACTGCAGCTTTGAATCTGTCCATCCCGACACGACGAATCAGGTCGCTTAATCGCTCCTTTTTGTCGCCATATTGCAGGTAGAAGTCCAGGCAGCTCTGAATTATCCTCAGGCCCTGCTCCTCGTCCACGAAGTCGGCGATCTTCTCCGCTAATCTAGGGTGCCTGCCCATTTTTCCTCCGGCATAGACTGCATAGCCCATCCTCTCAGTCTTCCAGGCATCTGTGGGACAGCTTTGAATGCAGTCACCGCAAAGGATGCAGCGATTCCGATCGAGCACGGGTTTCTCGTCCTGCAGAATCAGGGCCTTCTCTTTGCATATATCCACGCATAAGTTGCAGCCCATACAGGCATCTGCATCCAGACGTGGCAGCACAGCCGCGCAAAAGCCGATCTCGCTCTCACGGGGCCTGGAGCAGGCATTGGGACATGCGGAAACCGTGGCTTTGAACTTGTGGGGAAGCTGCAGGCCGCAGAATTCCCGGTCTATCTGCAGGGCGAAGCTCCGGCTGTCAGATAACGCTCTGCGGCAGACGGGCAGGCGGTCACTGTTCGAAAGCGCGGGCCACAGGGGCCCAAGGCCAGGCGCGCCCCGGCCAGCTCCTTTCGGGCGGCCTCGATCTCGCCGAACTTGACCCAGGGAATCTCGATCCCCTGCCTGGCTGTTAGACGGACTTCACCCCGGCCATACTGCTTGGATACTTGGGCGACTTTCAGAAGCTGATCGTTGGTAATGCAGCCGCCCGGCAGCCGCAAACCGACGGCAAAGAAGTCGTCGTCCCTCTGCATGATTATGCCCCCGGACTTCAGGGCGGCGTAGTCGATGCGCATTGCGGGGTCGAATGCTGTCATCTTGGGCCTCTTGACTAAAAAGAAACGGGTGGGGAAGGGTTAATGAAGGTTTGCATTGCGGCAAAAGGAGAGAGGAAATAAGTCATTATTTTTAAATTGATACTCCCGCAGCTTACAGCTTGGAAGTTAATACCGGTAAATTCTCCGCTTATCACAACGGCTTATAGAATCGGTAAGAAGATAGGCATTTGAACCCTCAAACTCGTCTGGTTTTTGTACCTTTGCAATTGCCTCAGAACGCTTTTTAGGGATTATCAGCAGATTCACCATTCGCTCGGGATTGATGACTCGGATAAATATTCTGCTTTCGGGCAATCTGAGCAGGAGGTTTGCCGTCCTCTAAACCAGCTATTACCGATATCTTTAAGTCTCGGTCGTTGCGCCGCCTAGTTTTCTTCATGTACGTCCATTCATTAGTTGATATTGCTTAACTCATTGTCCGCTCGGAGTGGTTTACTCTAAAGACAAACGATCAATTTAGTACTCAAATACGTCTTCACCACCAAAGTCTTTCATTACTTCGAGGTAATTTTTGAAAGTGCCACATGAGTCCCTAACGATTGCCTCATACCTTACGATTTCTGCAATATTGCTGCACTTAAATGTATGTCCTTTTACGAGGTTATCGATTGTAATACGCACATTTAATTCTATACCCAATATGTTAACTTTGCCAACAAAGAGAGTTTCCTGATTGGTGTTATATTTCTTAATTAGCTTTTCTTCTTCATCAGTCAATTCAACTTTCGAGTTGAGTTCGAATTTGACGTTGCCTAACAATCCTTTTGCCTGGTTTCTTGTAATGTGTAGTTTCAAGCGATTCCTCTCCTAGATTTTTAGTGTATGTCGACTGCAAATATAAGGTTGTTCCTTTGTGATATCTTTTCTTCCCGATACAATGCGTTTTCTTCAACGGCACCTAACTCTTTCCTCGGATGCGCGTTTGGTCATAGTTAGAGATTTCTATCCTCATCTCCTGGAAAAATTAGGCGCATGCACAATATGGTCGTGTAAGATTCTAACTGAAAAATATTAATACTACTCCGTTTATAATCCAAATTGGGAGTAGCAATTTGATCTGATATGGATTTATCGATGTTTCTGGTGTTGGCATGAAGCTTGCCCAGATTAAGGGAAAAAAGACACGGGGAATATTGTTCTGAAAGAATTCTATTTTCGTTGTCAACCGCGCCCATAGATCCAGAATGCAGCCAAAATGGATGCTCCGCCGATCAAAAGCAATCCAATAACCATAGGGGCATAAGGATATCTTGCTCCATTTTCGGAATTGGATTCGAGGTCTGTTTGATTAGGCATAGATTCCAGTAATTCTTGCCTCGGCTTCTTTTCCCCCTGATTTGAAATATATTCCGGGATAATTCCTTTCAAGACACTTCCCATGATGCCACTCCATATTCACTCGACTTTTGCTAATCTCTACTTAATCAAATCCTCTCGCCCATTCCGTTGAAGTGAATGATAAACGAACATGAAACCGATATCACCTAAACAGATATTTGTGCCCCAGGTCGATATCCTATTAAGACTTCAAATGCCTCTGTAGGTCTATTTGATCATCGAGATGATTCATTATTCGTTGTACCAGACTAGGTCTCACCTGGAATGATAGATGCACCTACTACGGTCGTATTTAGAGGGACTTGCACTCTTTTATAGTCACCGGGTTTCGCATATTCATATTTTATATTTTCTTGCACTCGTTCCAAGGTTACGAAACTTATTCCATCTCTGGTATAGGCAGTTTTGGTGTCCGCATGTGAGACTTTGGGGACATCATTGAACGAAGGAGATATTGAGTGAGAATCGAACAATACGCTTGTCATGAAGTTATAACCATAATATAATATAACTATAAAGATTAAAAATTTTATATAGTATGATAATCCTTTCTTTGACGAAGAATTTTTGGTATTATTTACAGCATTTTGCTGATTGACACCATATGGCTTTACTATTGGTTTCTTTTTTGTTCGGAGCTCTACTCTTACTTTTGTCTCCTGTTCATCTAACTTGACTTTTATATCTTCAAGATAGCTTTTATTCCATTCATTGCCACTAGCCTCAATTTCTACCCTAAAAGGTAGTTGATCAGTATTGTTAACTGAATCACCACTTATTACCCTCACCCAGGAATCTGGATTATCGACCCATAGCCTATTATAGAGTCCACCTGCGTTTTGGATAATAAAGGAAGCATGCTTTTTTTCTCCAGCGTCAGCTTCCCAAAAGCAAATGTTCTGCGGATCAACAACAGGTCTCGGTTGTATGAGGGAACTCTGTCCACCTGCATTTATTCCATTGTTATGCGGTTTTTTTTGATCCCATTCTGAATTGTATTGATCTCTCTTTTGTGAGTCTCCTAAGAATTCGTAAGCTACATTTAATTTTTTTAGCTCTTCTTCAGCTCGATTTCTTACGGATTCAGGAGCATTTGTTAGTCTATCCGGGTGCTGAGTAAAAGCCTTGAATTTATATGCTTCTCTAATTTCCTGCTGAGTAGCATTTCGGTCGACCCCTAATACTAGATAGTGATCTTGCCAATCGGACATGGTTTATTGTCCTTTCATTTTCCGGGCAACATCTTTGCTGTCGAAGCGATGGTTTGTTCAAATTGATTTCTTGAAACCTTTATTCCTAATTCTGCTCGTGTGGCCAGTTTTTTGAGAAATTCATGATCAGCGTCATCGGTCCCAATAGTGATTATATCTATTCTATTTTGTTTTGCGTTTTGAGCTGCATTCAGGGTCGTTTGGGGATCATCAGGGAACCCATCAGTAACAATACATATGACCTTTGCAGCATCTTTATTTAAGAGTTTCTGAGTTGCCAGCCTGATAGCGTCGGTCATGTTTGTTGAGCCGCAGATTTTCATAGCCATTAAGGATCTATCAAAAATCGTGAGTTCTCTTTGTGGATCACAAAGATGGGTTGCATACGATCCGAATTGAATTAGTCCTACGCTATATCCTTTAGAAATCGCTTCCTTTGCGAATTTCAATAATCCACTCTTAGCTTTGGTAAATTTCTGACCATTTTCCATACTTCCAGAACAATCCAATAATAAATAAACAAGGCTGTTGGTGCCAAAATGTGAAGGCTTATTTTGATAACGAATCTCTACTCCGCCTTTTGAGATAGCTATATTTTGCCTAACCAAATCTATTCCTTTCTCAGGCGGCATATAGTACGACTCCTCTTCTTATGTCAGAAATAGGTTTCGGTTGGTTTTTCTTAAGTTTAGAGTCCCGGAACTATTTTGCACCTACATAAGCTCCGAACTCGAAGTTCGAATAGAGATGCTTAATATGATTGGGTCTGCTAGGATTGATAAAGCCGTAGTAACTTCATAAAAGAGGGGCCAGGGGAAACCCCCGTTATGATTGCTATCTGATATTTTTCCCATGATCGGCTCTAAGAAAAGGTGTTTGAAGCGATTCCAAACTTGCCGGATCATCAAGCTCATGCGAAAGAACTAAATCTTATGTACTCACTTTTGAAGGACATAACATATCTTTGAGATATGATATTAAAAAACAGAGGGAGTATTCTTGCAGCAGATAACAAATATAGAGAATAATAAAGAAGATGATGAAATAAAACAGAGCAGAAAATGGACTGGTAGAGCGATGTATGGGACATGGGATGGTACTGGAATATGGCATCTTGAGGATAAAACATGGAATGGAAGTGGACCATGGGAAGGAGGAAAATTAGGTGGAACCTGGAATGTAGATGGAAAATGGACGTCAGAAGGTAACGACTATGGAGGATGGGAAGGGAAAGGGGAAATGATAAGCAATATAGACTTTTTGAATCATATGGATAATTATGTTTTCATTGGAGGATGTATTATAAATGTTATAGTCTCTGGAATTAATTATTTTATTGGAAAAGGAGGAGATACTGCAACAGGTATTGTTTTTGCGGTTCTCTTGGTACTAACCATAATAGGTACTTTGATTACACGATCAACAACCAAAGGAAAATTAAAATTAAAAGGATCCTGGAAAGATACCGGAGAATTTCGCATATTAGATATTAATGGAGAATGGAGACTCGGATATCATACTGGCACATTATACGGAAAAATGAAAGATCGCAAACCCATATAAGACTGCTACAAAATAGGTTTCGAAGCTTTTAGAGGAATCCTAAAAACCTGCCAAAATGGGTGTACTTACTCTGGCAAGAGAGGAGTATGATATAGAAATGACAAAAACAGAAAATATGGAGCAAGACGAGCATGAAATACTGCAAGAAAGAGTATGGCAGGGTAGTTCGATGATAGGAAACTGGACGGGTACTGGATGGTGGAATGAGGGTAAATATTGGAGAGGACTAGGAACATGGCAAGGAGGACTATTAGCTGGAACATGGGATGGAATGGGAGAATGGGAAACGATAGGTGACGAAAAGGGTAAGTGGAAGGGTAATGGTGATTTGATAAGTAGCATGGCATTTCAGAAATATGCGGCATTCCTTTTTCTTATGAAGGGATTAGCTCCAGTTATCATAGGTGCCGCTATTATAGGATTAGCTGCAATTATTGCTAGGGGATTGATTTCAAGTTGGATAGGAGTTGTTATAGGGTTTGCGGCGATATTGGTTCTATTTCTGGTAAGCATCGTAATAGGAAAACTAGAAACAACCAAAGGAGAATGGTGGGGAGAAGGAACGTGGGAAGATGACGGGGAATTTCGCATATTAGAGATGAACGCAAAATGGAAACTTGGATATCATGAAGGCATATTTAGAGGAAAAATGAAAGATCCCAAACCTAGATGATTCATTTCGTCCACAGCCAATATAAATCTGGGATATCAGCAGCGATTTAGGCCCACAAAATTACCTCAAATCCTCACTTATCGTCCCCTTCATTATAGAATAGTATATAAAATAAAATATAAATATTTACATCCGAAAATACCCCTACTGGACATAAAATATATACCATGAATAAGAACTCTCCAATTATGAACTATAAGAATGCTGCTGGAGTGCTTTTATTTATCGGTGCTGTTTTGTTCATCTTAGGAATGCTAATCGCAGAGTTTCTATATCCGGGATATAGTGCCTCTGCAAATCACATAAGTGACCTTGGAGCTACATGCCATAATGGAACTTGTATAATATATCAACCTTCGGCTCATATATTTAATACTTCTATATCCTTTTTTGGATGCCTTGCTCTTATAAGTTCATATTTTATCTGGCGCGAATTCCAAAATCATTTAATTTCTTTGTTACTCAGTTTCTCGGGCATAGGATTGTTAGGAATTGGACTATTCCCTGAGACTGCAGGTATAATTCATTTTATTGTATCTTTCATAACCTTCTTCTTTGGAGGATTATCAGCTATTGCCAGCTATAAATTGATGAAAGGGCCATTTGCATACTTATCTGTGTTGATGGGAGTCATGGATCTAATAGCTTCCGCGTTATTCGTTTCAAAAATTTTTTTGGGATTGGGGCCAGGAGGAATGGAAAGAATGATGGCATATTCATTATTGTTCTGGATAATAGGCTTTGGAGTCAATTTAATGTCCTCAGAACGTAGATGTACTCCGAGGGAAAGTAAATTTACATAGCTCTTCATGCAGGATTTCCAAAGCCCGCTCATCCATTAAGATGGCCCTATCGGCCTGAATAACTTCAAGTAGCCATTTTTTCAGCAGCAAATCCGGGTACTCGTTCACCGTTCTAAAATTCAAATTCATCTGATAGACTATTTTTGTTTTTACTTGGCCCGTCGCGACAGGATGGAAGCTTTCCGATCTCCTTGTTTATGTACCTACGATTCTGCTCGGTCATGGCCTAATGTATATATTTTAGATTATTCTAGGACGACAATAGATGAGTATGCCAATGTAGCCATTTCTTTCTCTTCAGGGGGGCGCAAAGCAGATGTGCTCGAATTATCAAAGCTATACTAGATCCTCCTATACCAAGATTTGTCAGGTCCGTAAGAAGCTTATTGGATCCGAAGTCTATTCATAACAAGAAATTAGATAATTCGATTCGAAAATTTTAATTCGTAACGAAGCAAGAAATCAATATGTCAGACTCATCCAAAAGAAGCGTGAGAGCATGAATACGCAAAATGAAGCGAACGAAACAGGATGCTGCCCTCGATTTAATCCTGTTGCATGGGATGAAAAAGAGATAACATGGACCGAGAAACTATTTGTCAAGGATAAAGTTAGGAGCTTTCTTCATATTCCTCTCAATTTCGGGCAGGTTATGGTGAGGAACATGGAAAAGATCCAAAAAGCGGGAGCCTCTGCCAAAGAGGTAGCTGTGCTATCGGATGAAAAGTCCATGTGGGGATCGGATATCTATATCGCAGTCGAAAAGGACTTCCCCGGATCTGATTCAGTAAGAATTTCAGGAACATTTTTGACCAAAGTATTTGAAGGGCCGTACAAAGACACGGGCAAGTGGATGAAAGATATGGACGCATTTGTCACATCAAAAGGGAAAACTGCCAAGAAGAAATACATTTTCTACACAACCTGCCCCAAGTGCGCCAAGGTCTATGGCAAGAACTACGTGGTTATCCTGGCAGAGGTATGAAACCGCAATATTGGATGGTGGCTGCAGAATTCGCAAGGAGAATAATTCTAAAAAATTTTAATTTATGTGACGTCCTCATGTTCTATCTTCTCTGTGGCCATCTTCCATAGCTGGAATAGAACGCCCACGATGCGATTGCTGAGCCTCACTCGTTCCAAGACTTTTAGCTCTCATGATAGTTGTAGCTGCCTTTCAGCTCGTGCAAAGGTATTGGCTCCCAGGCCCTTCGGCTGAGGGGCCTCGTTTTCATCAACCAGGGCAGGGCCAGGCCGGAGATCACCGTTGTCGCCAGGGCCATAACTACCAGTGCCACAAAAATGCGCCCTTCGATCAATCCATAATCCAATGCCGCCGATGCCAGCACAATCTCCATCGCACCCCTTGCATTCAATCCAAAGCCGACAGCTAATGCCTTTCGTTCTGTCATTCCTCCGATAACGGCCCCCAGACTTGCTCCTGTGATCTTGCCGATGCAGGCAACGGAAAATACCAGCAGAACTACGGCCAGATCGAAGTTGGCTGCAAAGTTGGCTTTAAGGCCGATCGATACGAAATAAATCGGCGCCAGAATGGTCATAACCGGAAGATAGGTCTTTTTCAAGATGAGAATTCTTCTCGCGCTTCTTTGAGAGAGAATTACTCCCGCCAGGAATGCCGCGAATATGCCGTGCACGCCCATGAACTCAGAAGCAATTGCAGCCGCTAGCATAGCCAGAGCGATAAGGTCTATGATGCCACCCGGCAGAGGAGCAGTTAGCCAGGCTCTGTTCCTATTGGTCAGATAAAGTATTCCGGCGGACACGACAAGGACTCCGGCAGTGAATCCCAGATTTAGACCAAGGCTGATGTTCGTCTTCAAGCTGCTGAGGATCAGAGCAAAAATTGACCAGCCGATTATGTCGTCTATTGTTGCAGCACCCATAATCATCCCTCCCAGCTCCGTTTTCAAGAGATCGAGATCCATGAGAATCCTGGCGATGACCGGGAGGGCAGATATGGAGAGAGCAGTTCCCATGAAGAGAGCAAAGAGTTTCTGGTCTTGAAACGGTATGCTCCAAAGCCGGGGCGCGAGCATAACCATTCCGAAACCTAATGCAAAGGGAAGTATGACGCCCGAGATACTTGTGATCAATGTGCTTTTGCCCTGGCGTCTTATGCAGTTCAGATCCACTTCCAGGCCTGCGATGAACACGAAAGCGACCAATCCCAAATAGGCAATGAGATGGAGTATCCAGGATGATTCCCCAGAAGCGGGAAAAAGCTCGGACTGCATGGTCGGTGCTAAAGCGCCCAGTAAGGTTGGGCCGAGGATTATGCCTCCAAGGATTTCTCCCAGGACGGGAGGCTGATTCAGCCTCTTCACCAGGCCCCCGAAAATATGGGCAAAGACCAGCATAACAGTGATCTGCAATAGAATCAATGCATCCAAAGTCTTACCTCACTTTCCCTGCTAATTGGCGCTTCATTTTGTCGCTTGAGATTTTCTTATGCCAAAAAGTTCAACAGACGCGCACACAAATAACAATTGTGATCTCCTAACAATTATTATCATATAAGGATTGTGGATCGGAGGGAGCTTTTTTGAGCCTGGTGCCAAGCAACCAGGCTCAAGGCTATTTTTGCCTCAATGTACAATCTTACATATCAGGTTGATCAAGAGTCTCATCGGTCCAAATCTCGAGAATAACAATCGCATCTCCTAAGCTCGGCAGAAAATCTTAAATATGATAACGATTGTGATCCCCAATTCACAATTGTGATCCTATCAGAATTCAAGGAAACCGGATAACAGGTGCGTGAATCATTCATCGAGACCGTGACAATTGGTTACTAAAATTAGAGAGGAATAAAATGAGTGAAAAGAAATATGGACTAAGCACTCTGGCGGTTCATGCCGGTCAAGAGTCCCCGGACCCCACCACAGGATCGAGAGCTGTCCCCATCTATCAGACCGCATCTTATGTCTTCAAGAGCACAGATCACGCGGCGAATCTCTTTGCGCTGAAGGAGTTAGGCAACATCTACACCCGGATCATGAACCCTACCAGCGATGCCTTCGAGAAACGGATAGCTGCCCTGGAAGGCGGCGTTGCAGCTCTGGCTGTGGCATCCGGCCAGGCCGCCATCTCACTGGCCTTACTCGCTATCACCCAGGTGGGGGATGAGATCGTGTCCGCCAACAACCTTTACGGCGGAACTTATGAGCTATTCCATTACACTTTTCCGAAGCTTGGCCGAAAGGTCATATTCGTAGACTCCACGAAGCCGGAGGAGTTCCAGAAAGCCATCACTCCCAGGACCCGTGCCATTTACGCCGAGACCATCGGCAACCCCAAGCTGGACGTGCCGGACTTCGAAAAGATCGCCAAGATCGCTCACGATGAGGCGCTGCCCTTTGTGGTAGACAACACTGTGGGTATCGGCATAGTTAGACCTATCGAATATGGTGCGGACATTATCGTGGACTCCGCGACCAAGTTCATCAACGGCCACGGCAACTCCATCGGCGGTGTCATTGTAGACTCAGGCAAATTTGACTGGTCTAGGGGGAAGTTTCCGGAGTTCACGGAACCTGATCCCAGCTATCACGGCCTGAAGTACTGGGATACCTTCGGCAACTTCCAAGGCCTCGGAAATGTGGCTTTTATCTTTAAGGTAAGAGTCCAGCTTCTTCGTGATCTTGGTCCGACTGTGAGCCCCTTCAATTCCTTCCTCTTCCTGCAGGGAGTGGAGACGCTGGCTTTGCGGCAGGAGAGGCATTCAGAGAATGCTCTAAAGGTGGCAAAGCACCTCAAAAGTCATCCTGCGGTCGCTTGGGTCAATTATCCCGGCCTGGAGGATCATCCCAGCCATGCTCTGGCTGTGAAGTATCTGAAAGGAAAATATAACGCTATACTTGGATTCGGAATCAAGGGCGGCCTTCCATCGGCCAAGAAGTTCATCGAATCACTGGAGCTGCTCTCTCATCTGGCAAACATCGGCGACTCCAAGAGCCTGGTCATCCATCCGGCATCAACCACGCACCAGCAACTCACGCCGGCTGAGCAAGCGGCAACGGGAGTCACTCCTGATTTCATCAGAGTCTCTGTAGGCATCGAAGACGTTGAGGATATAATCGCGGACCTGGATCAGGCCCTGGCCAAGGCGGTGCAATGAAGCGAGAATCAGCGGGCCTGGTCGAGACCCAAAGCGTTCGAATTCCTGAAGCGATAGCATTGGAGCATGGCGGCCAGCTTTCCGATGTTAATGTAGCCTATGAGACTTATGGCAAACTAAATAGCGAAAAGAATAATGCCATCTTGGTCTGCCACGCTCTTTCTGGTGATGCCCATGCAGGAGGCTGGCGCAAGGGAGAAGAAAAGCCTGGATGGTGGGACATTATTATCGGCCCGGGTAAGGCCCTGGATACCGATAAGTTCCTTGTAATCTGCTCCAATGTACTGGGCGGTTGTAAGGGAACTACCGGCCCCTCTTCTATCAATCCCGTAACCGGGAAACCGTATGTTCTGGACTTCCCCTTTATCACCGTGAGGGATATGGTGGACGTCCAGAAGAGGCTCCTGGAGCATTTGGGCATCGATAAGCTATTTGCTGTCATCGGCGGTTCCTTTGGCGGTATGCAGGTTCTGCAATGGTGCATATCCTATCCAGAAGCTATTCGCCTCGCCATTCCCATAGCCACCAGTGCCTATTCCTCGCCCCAGCAGATTGCCTTCAATGAAGTGGGCCGCAGAGCGATAACCTCTGATCCTGACTGGGATAACGGCAACTACTACGGCAGGTCTCCTCCCGCCCGCGGTCTTTCTCTGGCCAGGATGATCGGACATATCACTTACCTCTCAGATGAGTCTATGCACCAGAAGTTCGGACGGCGGCGGCAAAGCAAGGCGGAGTACGGTTTCGATTTCACGACCCTGGACTTCCAGGTGGAGAGCTATCTAAGCTACCATGGCGATGCCTTTGTGAAACGTTTCGATGCCAATTCGTATCTCTACATCACCAAAGCAATTGATTACTTCGACCTGACGAAAAATGGCGCTCAATCTTTGGCTGAGGCCTTCAAAGGTGCGAGGTCAAAGTTCCTGGTCATATCTATAAGCTCCGACTGGCTTTATCCGCCTTACCAGTGCAAAGAGATCGCCGAGGCTCTCAGTGCCAGTGATATCGATGTGCGACACTGCGAGATCAAATCAAACTATGGGCATGATGCTTTTCTTCTGGAATCCGGGCAGATGAACTATACTATCCAGAATTTCCTCTCCCGCATATCTGTTGGAGATGTAATGATCAAAGACGTTGTAACCATTCCGCAGGGCTCCCGTGTAGATGAGGCGGCCAGTATCATGATGACAGAGGGAGTGACTCACCTGCCTGTGATCAGCGAGGAAGGAAAGCTGGCAGGAATTGTCACCGCCTGGGATGTGTCTAAGGCTGTGGCCTTGAAGTACACTCTACTGGAGGAGATAATGACCCGCAAGGTGGTCACCTCCGTCCAGGAAGATCCAATCGAGCGAGCCGCCAAGCGAATGAATGAGCATAACATCTCGGCTTTGCCGGTCGTAGATGCTGGTCAATTGGTCATTGGAATGGTGACAAGCGATGGAGTCAGCCGGTTGATCAGCGTATGCAGATGATGATCGACCTCGTTGCCTTTCAGTACTATCTTGAGGAATATTGAGGATAAATGATCGTACATATTAAGGCATTTGCAAACTTTCGCGAGATCCTGGGAAGAGATATCCAGGTGGAGCTCGATGATGGCTCCAGAGTTATGGATCTCCTGGATAGCCTTTGTCTATCTCAGCAAGGGCTGAAATCTGCCCTATTTGATGAGTCAGGAAAGGTTCGAGATTATGTTATTCTTATGAAGAACAGAAAAGATATAGATTCATTCCAGGGGCTGGAGACAACGCTTTCAGATGGCGACGAAGTGGCCATACTTCCGCCGATTGCGGGAGGATGATTTTTGAGTGTTCTATAAAAAATTTAGAAATAAAATCCATCATCATAATCATCATCCACGTTTTCCTGGGGCAATTGTGTTTGTGGCAATGAATTCAGATGTTCTTCAATTGTTGTGCTGTAAAGATGGTCCCCTCCCAAATTAGAGCTAAATATCCCCAGTGCCCTGACGAAGAATCTGCGTGCCTCCTCCGGCTCGCCCTGCGCCCGGGCCGTCTTTCCGAGATTGTTCAGGATAACTGCGGCATCCAGATTGTCCGGACCGTAAGATGATTCTATGATTTGAAGAGCTCGAAGATAATGTTGCCTGGCATCATTCAGACCGCCGAGATCGCTGAGAATCTCTCCCAGATTGAAAGATCGCAAAGCCACCTCCGGGTGACTGGGGCCGAAGAAGGCCTCATCAATCTCCAGCGCTCTCTGGAAATGCAGAAGAGCGTCTTTTATATTTCCCAGGGACATAAGCACCCTTCCCAGGTTGTTCAGGCTTATGGCAACGTGGGGGTGGTTTGAGCCATGGTCTGCCTCCTCGTCCTCCAGATCCTGCTTGTAGTGCTCCCGAGCGAGGGTTAAGTTGTCGCTTATCTCATAAAACGGTCCAAGGCTGATGGCATTCCAGGCACTTCGGGAATTGATTCTGCCATGAGTTTGTCTTATCGTTGCTATACTCGATGAGTTTGATTCCTCCTTAACAAAGTAGATCCCTCATTTATGGTCACCATACCATATTATCATTTAAAACGTCTTAAAGGCTGGTTTTGAGGCAAAAACCGCCCGGGTTTGGCAAAAAATGGGAATTGCAGCCTAAAGCAATTCGAGAGCCTCTCGGCCAGTGAGGCCGATCTTCAATCCCAGCTTCTCCGCACTGGGATTCACTTCCTTGACGATTCCTTCCAAAAGGTCCTCAATAGTGGCAATCGAGCTTCCCCGGGACGGCCTGACCTTCGCTGCCGGGTAGCCGAAGTTGTTTAAGGCCGCAACATCGAAAGCACCGCAGCCCACCATTCCCACATCGGTGACCACATTGACCAGGCTTACCGGCCCAAGAGGAATCACGTATCCATCTGCCTGCTTTCCAGATAACTGCACTTTTATGTGATTCATAGCACTTCACCCGATTTTCAGATCATTTTCTCAATCTCATATTTATCAATTATCAAATTTCAATTGACTATGCCATATCATGTCATATTATTTGGCTTTAAAAAGAATCAAATAAATAGGATAAAGATATGACTATGCAGTCATCACCTCCTGGGATGGGACATTAAGGCCATAGAGGCTCTGGCGTGCATCCTGGAAGTAGAATCTTCTCAAGAGAAGGTTCTCTTCCTTCAGCCTGGTTAAGGCGTATCTAACGGTTCTGGCCGGAAGGTAGGTCTTGTTTATGATCTCCTTTTGGGTCAAAAGGCTTCCCGATTCCAGCACCTTGATAACCAGCTTGGCCGATGGAGGCAGGCGATCTAGGTTTGAGCTATTCGGTTCGAATTCAGCGTCAGCAAAGACGATTCCTCATTTTTCATCTCACCGATCACAATTGTTAATTGGGGAGTTATTTATACCTTTTTATTGAGGCAATTCGCCAGGACGCGCCTAACCTCGTCTTTGGAAGCTCACAAAACCCGGGCTCCGGCCAGGAAGCAAAAGGCTCTGCTCTTCCCGGCGTTTCCTGGGAAATACCTGCGGTCCTGCGGGAAAGGGCGGGAACTTCGCAGCAGCTGGAAGCATAAAGCCCAGAGCTAGTGCCGAGAATAGGATTGTGAATTTCCGGAGATCAACCATTCATCTCCAAGCGAGATGTTGCAGCGCAGGATTAAATACGAGCATTAGATATTGTATAATTTGGATGAGAACGCTTCGCTATAGAATTCTGATCAGGCCGGAGACTGACGGAACATACACTGTAATCGTCCCATCTCTTCCCGGATGTTTGACCTTTGGCGATACGATTGAGGAAGCCTTAGAGATGGCAAAAGAAGCCATCGAAGTGTATATCGAAAGCCTCGCCGCCAGAGGCAAAGAGATCCCTGTCGAAGAAAATCAGATCGAGGCAACTATAACAGTTGTTGCAAATGCCTAAGCTGCCTGTCCTGTCACCAGAGAAGCTTGCCAGAGCTCTTGAAAAGAAAGGATTTGTACTGGATCAGGTTAGGGGCAGCCATCATGCTTATTGCCATCCTGATCTTGATGTCACGGTTACAATCCCATTCCATAAAGAAGAGGTCGTTTAGGGGACTGCTTATCGAAATCATGAAACAGGCAGGCATAACCCGAGAAGAGCTATTGGATCTTTTATAGATAAAGCAGGCGAATCATCGGGTACTTTTGTGTCGGCGGCCTTGCCGCTTGCTACTGATCAAGGCTTCTCCCGCCCTGTCTATAAGATTACGTCTGTGTCTCTGCATTGACGGGATAAGAGTAAGGTATTTTCTCTTGCCGAGGAGGCCAGCGGATCGGGCCCGGGAGATGTGGGCCCGATCTTCAGGTGCTGTTTTCATAGCACCCTTGGCTGAACGTGATTTGAATAGACCAAATCCAATGATCGCATCGCCATTTACTCAGCCACCACCCCCACGGTCTCCGGGTTCAGTCCATAGAGGCTCTGGCGCGCGTCCTGGAAATAGAATCGCTCTTGAAGGATGTCTTTTTCCTTCAGTCGGTTCAGGGCGTACCTTACGGTCCTCGGAGGAAGATATGTCTTGGCGACGATATCTTTTTGCGTCAGAAGGCTCCCTGATTCCAGCACTTTAAAGACAAGCTTTGCCGATGGTGGCAGATGCTCTATCTTCGTGCTGGTCGGTTCATTTTTGGTTTCAGCAAAGTCGATCCCTCATTTACAGTTCACCTGGCACTGGCTTACTACTCCCTATATTATTAAACCTATTATTGCGGCAATAATGGCATGCATGTTCACCAGAAGTCAATCATGAAGATGCAGGAAAAACAAAGATGGATGAAGAGGGCATCTAGAACGCTGAATCGGCGAGATATGGATTAAAAAAAAGTTAAGAAAGTGTTTGGTTTTGCCGATCATCTATTTAGACACTCCACAAGACTTTTTAATGGAGTACTTGCCCTTACCCGCTTTTTCGTCCTCAAGGACTACGTTCAACTCATTCAATCTATTACGGATCTCATCGGCAAGCTGCCAGTCCTTTTTCTCGCGTAACTTCTGCCGGATCTCAATGAATAGCTCGATCAGGTTGCCAGTCTGGTCCTCTGCGGTTCCAGTTGGCCCTTTCTCTGTCACGGAAAAGCTCACGCCGAGGATCTCTCCGAACTCGCGGAGCAGCTCCTTTACATCATTTAAAGCCCTTCGAGAAATTGTCTTCTCGTTTATGCGGCGGTTTACATCCCTCACCAGCTCGAAGACGGTACGAAGAGCATAAGTGGTGTTGAAATCATTATCCATATGCTCTATGAACTTGGCTCTGGCTTCGATAACGTTGGCATCGATCTCATCACTCTCCAGGGAATCGCCAGGGGTCTCCAACTGGGCATCAATAATCTTAACCAGCTGACGAATTCGCTCCAATCCACTGCAGGATTGTTCAATGGCCTCCAGAGAGAAATCGATGGGGCTTCGATAGTGGCTGGACAGAACAAAGAATCTGAATGAGTCTGCATCGCACCTTTGCAGCATATCCCGGATGGTGGTGAAGTTTCCGAGAGACTTGGACATCTTCTCGCCCATAACATTGAGAAAACCGGTGTGCATCCAGTATCTCACCAGCGGCTTTTTTCCAGACGTCGCCTCCATCTGGGCGATCTCGGCCTCGTGGTGAGGAAATATGAGGTCCATCGCTCCGCCGTGGATATCATACTGCGCTCCGAAGTACGTCTCGGTGATGGCTGTGTCCTCAATATGCCAGCCTGGTCTGCCCTTTCCCCAGGGCGAGTCCCATGTCACCTGCTCTCCGTCCTGCCTCTTTTTCCAGAGGGAGAAGTCACCCGGATTTCTCTTCGATGGATCCGGCTCAATCCTGTGCTTCTCTAGATCCTCGGCGCTCTGGTGCGACAACTTTCCAAAATCTTCAAAACGTGATTCATCAAAGTATACGCCCGTCTCGGTCTCGTAGGCAAAGCCCAACTCGATCAACCGCACAATCTGATCAATGATCTCCGGGATATGCTCCGAGGCGCGAGCATAGTAGTTGACGTTAGTCACGCCCAGTGCTTGCATATCCTCCAGATATCTCTGTTCGAACTTGCGGGCGAGCGACCGGGGCGAGGTATTCGTCTCTGCAGCTCTCTGGATGATCTTGTCGTCTACATCGGTGATGTTCTGCAGATAGAAGACGCTGAAGCCCTTGTACTTGAGATATCGCGCCACCACATCAAAAGCAATGTAGGTTCTGGCGTGGCCAATATGGGAGTCATCATAAACAGTGGGCCCGCATACGAATAAATTGATGCGATTATTATGAATTGCTAGGAAATTCTCCTTATTTCCAGTCATGGTACTTTGGATCTTCATGAGGCCGGGATTGGGAGTCGAACCCAATTCTCGCGGTCTGCAGCCGCGCACTTAACCGGTCAGTCATCCCGGCACCTCTATTTCCCTTCTAATTACATAAGTTGCACTAATACTTGAGGGTAGCGGCAATGATTATTGTCGAAATGATTATTAGCATTATTGCAGTTGATCTTTATTGACAGAAGGCCATCATAGATGTAGAGTCCTAAAAGCTTGGCTTTTGTATACTCGTCAACTCCGATATAGTATGGGCAAAGGCAGAAGAAATAAAGCTTTGAGGCTGACTCCTGCCAAGGTCAATTACATTATCCGAGCTAAAAACAATGACATCCGCTCTCGAATCATAGCGATAGAAATGAAGGTTAGCATTCGAACAGTGAATAGAGTCTGGGGATACTGGATGAAGAGTCAAACGACGGCGGAGCACCCCGATGCAAGCTGCGGGGTATTCGAATAAATAAAAAAAAGGAAAGCGCGGCAAAGAACAGGAAGAAGCCGGGCAATGTCATTAAAGGTCGTGGCTCTTCAGCCCCAGGATCTCGTCAACCTTGACGCCCGCCAGCTTCCAGACCAGGGTTCGCTCTCCGGTCAGCAGTGCCTCTACCGGCTCTTGGGGTGAATGGCCAAGAGCAGAGAGGACATTGGATGAGAGCCCTTTGCTTTTGATCAATTTCACAAAGCTCTCCCTAATCCGGCTTTTCTCTCCAACATCATCTATCTCCACCAGCCGCCCGGGCAGGACCACAAAGCCGAACGAGGAAAGATCCGGCGAATAATTCTCTATCTCCACAGTCACGCTGGGGTTATCCCGGAAGTATTGCACCTTCCTGCCGTAATTGGTGGACAGGAAGTACATGAATCGGCCATCAAACACGTAAAGAAAAGGCGCGATATAGGGATGTTCCTCGCCCTTGAAGGCGATTCGACAGATGTACTGCTCCTTCACCAGCCGATCGTATTCCGATTTTCCCATGCGGGGCATCTTGAAGATATCTTCGGACATTTCATCTTCCTCTGCCAGAGCGTTCGCACAAAATCTGCATGACCCTGGCCTCGAATGCAAGTCTCTCAGATTCTCGAAATGCTCACGCAAACTATATCAAATTGTATCAAACGGCGTCAATCGGTATCAACTTTATATCTGGAATATCAAAAGGATTCCATAGGGATGTCAGACACAGTGCAATCAAGTCGAAAGCGCCGCAGTAGCACAAATCTTGATGAGGATTACTTTCGCTCCGTATGCGCATTGGTTATAATCCATTAAGTTCGGTTAACCATCTGGATGGTCACACTGGACAAGATCGCTCACCTGGCAGAGAATTGCAGATTCGACTCACTCGGGCCTGCTGCAAGAGCGAACCCTGAAAAGCTCAGTCTCCTGGGAGAAGGAACACGTCATGACGTATGCGCCTCCACATACTCACCTCGCGAGACGCCATTGCCCGGAATTTGCCATTCATTCACCCAGGACGGCAGGTGTGTCAGTCTCTTCAAGACCCTTTATACCAACCACTGCAGCCATCAGTGCAATTACTGCACCAACGCCACAAACTGCAGTCATAAGGCAAAGACGTTCTCGTACACTCCGGAAGAGCTGGCGAGCATCACACTCTCTCTTTACCGGTCGAACTACATCGAAGGCCTCTTTCTCAGCTCCGGCGCAGGCCGAAATGAGGACGACATCATGGAAAAGATGGTAGAAACAGCGCGTTGGCTCCGGCAAAAGCACGGCTTCCGAGGATACATCCATCTTAAGATCTTGCCGGGAGCCTCCCATGACCACATTCAGGAAGCTATGGAACTGGCAGACAGAGTCAGCATAAACCTGGAGGCATCAACTGCAACGCATATGAATGAGATGTGCGCCACCAAGGACTATGAGAATGACATCCTGCAAAGGCAAAGATACATCCGCGACATGTCGACCGCGGCCAATCTTCCTGCCGGCCAGACGACTCAGCTCGTCGTGGGGGCAGGCGGGGAGAGCGATGAGGAGATCTTCCAGAGAATCATTTACGAGTATAAGGAGATCGGCCTGAGGCGAGCCTACTACAGCGCTTTTTGCCCGCAAGAAGGCACGCGCTTCGAGCATAAAGAGGCACAGCCCCAGTGGAGGGAGCACCGCCTCTACCAGATAGACTGGCTCTACCGGGTCTACCATTTCCAGCCCCTTGAGATCCGCCAGGCCTTTGATGAGAATGGTTTTCTGCATAATAATGATCCCAAGATGGCCATAGCCCGTGAGTTCATGGATTCGCCCGTGGACCCCAATGTAGCTACTTCCCGGGAATTGCTGAGAGTCCCTGGCATTGGGCCCAGAAGTGCGCAAAGAATTGTGGCCCTCAGGCAGAGGCAGAAGATTCTTGCCAAATCGGATCTGGTGGCGGCGGGCGTTCGAGTCAAGAGGGCAGCGCCCTTTTTGAAGATCAACGGCTGGAGGGATTCCACGCTGGAGATGTGGTCCGATTGAGAGTCCCGGAAGACTTCCACTATTACCTCTCCAGGCATCAGGACTGCAATGAACGGCTGCTCGCCAGGGCCGGGAGTTTTACGCCAAGGGATCTGGAAATCTCAACCGATCCGGATGCGATGCGTATGAGAAAGATGATCTATGCAGTCACGGGAGAGGTGCACAGGATGCTGGCTTTTATAAGGCTCAAGCCACTCGGATCTCAAGTCCTTTACGGATATCTGAAGCCGAGACATAGGATTGGAGAGCATGTCTGCGATCACTTCGCCCGCAGGACTCCTGGAATAATAGCGGTCCTTGGCAACGGAAGTGAGAGCTGGATCTCGCTTTGCCGGGAGGGCAGAATTATGCGAGATCATGGGCGGGGAATAGCTGAGACATTGGAAAGATTGAGATCGGCACTTGGTCTCCCGGAAGATGATCCTGATGCGGATAATTCCAACATGAGTGATCTCAATTTAGACGACCTCTGGCAGGTCTACTACGACAGCCAGTACTGTCCGGAGAAGAAGAACCTGGCCGTCTTTCATCAGCGCATGCCCAGAAGGGATCAGGATGCTGCGGGGCTGCGGATGGTGCAAAACAAGAAAGAGGTTACTCTGGATGACTTCCTCGGCGACGGCCGGAGCACGGAACATCCCCTTAAGGACCCGTGATATCTGGCGAAAAGAATATCCTTCCCTAAGTAAGAAAAAGCAGATACACCGGATTTTGATATCCTGTATCTGCTCGGCGTCATATTTGATCAGATCGCAATTTGCCGCGAAATCGCTCCAGTTGAGCTAAATCAAATCAGTCTCCCTTTGCGAGCCGTCAAACCTACAGCAACCAGACAAATCATGGCCATAGCCATCAGCGTCTCGAAACCGGGTGTCGTTTTTTCGGATGGAGCCGATTTTGCAGTGCTTTCAAATTCACCGACATTCATCATAGTTGTTGCATTTTCTGTTGCCGTTTCCGTGATGAAAATTCCTGTCTGCGTTCCTTTGGAAGCGAATCTCTCTTTATCACTCAGCATCGTCGTGGCATTGAGCTGCACATAGTCCCGTCCCTGTCCGACGATCGTGGAATTGCTCCAGATCAGGACGTCAACAACGTAGTTGTATCTGTCCGGAACGGTAAGGTTCACGCTCCTTATCGCTGTCGCATCTGGAGCGATTAATCCGGTATTGCTCCACTGCTTGTCCGCCACCAGCTTAGAATCAATGTCTGTAGCCTTTATCATCAGCTGGTATTCCTGGCTTGTCCGAGCTCCGAAGTTCGTCACATAAATATCACTTTGGATGACGACCCTTCCCTCCGCCGCCTTTCGCACAAGGAAGTCAATGCCGTCGATCCGCAAGCCTGTAACCATGCTATCGGCAGGCAGGCTTTCTAGGTTGTAAACCGTTCTGGATCCCCAATCAACTTCTTTACCTTCCTCAAAGAGCAAAGCTTCAAGCTTATAACCACCCTTTTTCGGAAGCAGTAAGGTCTGGGTTACATTCACGGTCTTATCCGGCGCGATCTTGCCCACAAAGGTCGTGGTCTGGTTGACAAGGAAGTCTTTGTCGGTGCTCGTGGCCTTCAACTGCAGTGTGGTGTTTTTGCTGGTCAATGGCGCAGAAGCACCACCCTTGTTCTCTATATAGGTGGTGACTTTCAACTCGATGGTAGAGGTTTTTGTCTGGCCCGGGACAATGTCCATATTCTTTACCATCAGAGTGTACTTCTGAGTGTTCTTATCTGAACTCTCCAGACAGCCGCTCAGGGCGACCACTGCAACTAAGAGTTCGTAACGAAATAACTTAGGTATATTCACATATTTTATTTTGGCTTAATTGTATAATTCCATTCGTCATGAAATTTCTCAATTGTTAGGTTTATTTCTTTTAATTCATTGTCAGATATCTTA
>Ga0209083_1001216_pt1 | contig 30663 bp, 23 predicted proteins | sample AM7aDNAmetaG_FD_184132 | JGI IMG/M metagenome (GOLD analysis project Ga0209083, IMG submission 184132) | Freshwater microbial communities from Finland to study Microbial Dark Matter (Phase II) - AM7a DNA metaG (SPAdes) (version 3) | ecosystem: Environmental > Aquatic > Freshwater > Lake ... | reverse complement strand
TGCCTTTGAATGGCGTTTCGAATTCCCTGAAGTGATTAATGATGAAGGGGATTTCGTTGGATTTGATGTGGTGATTGGGAATCCACCCTATCAGTTAATTGAAAGTAAAAGTTCAGAAGGAATTTATTTAAACGAAGAGTATAAATATTCTGAAGGTAAACCGGATCTCTTTAAATTTTTTCTTGAGCGCGGTCATCAAATTTTATGTAAAAATGGATCTTTTTCATTTATTGTTCCGGCCTCATTATTGACAATCCCTTCTTGTAAGAATATTAGATCTTATTTGCTTAATCAAAATGAACTGTACGAAGTGATCAACTTTTGGGGTAGCGTTTTCGAAGAAGCTGAGGTAAATAGTATTATAATTTCAACATGCAAATCAAATGAATCAAGGAATGTTTGTGTAATTGAAGATGATTCAGAAAAGCCAACATCAGATACATTAGAAAACTCTATAGAACATAAAGTTTTCCTTAATTCGAAGTATTGGAAAGAAAATGAAAATTATTTATTTAATACCACGAGCTCTAGTCTCGAATTTGATTTGCTCAAAAAAATTAAAAAATCATCAATTCCTTTAGGGAATATTTGCAGATACACACTTGGCCTTCAGGTTTATCATAATTCAATTCATTCCAAAGAGGAAATTGAAAAAAGAGTCTATCATTCTACTGATAAACTGAATGATACGTATTTTCCTGAAATTCATGGGAGTCAGGTTATGAGATTTCATTTTTTAGAAAATTTCCAAGAATATGTTGCTTATGGAAATTGGTGCTATAATAAACCAGAATGGGTTTTCTGTGCAGGGAAAAGGGTGTTAATCAGGGAAATTCTTGGATCAGATGGATTAGTCTGTGCTCTTATCGAATTGACAGGCATCCCAAATAAAGCTATAATAATTGCTATTCCTGAAAAATTCTCAAATGAATACTTGTTAGGATTATTGAGTTCACGACTATTTACCTTTTATGTTAACAAAACAACAGAAAAAGGCAAACAGCGACTTTTTCCTAGAATTTCATTGTCAACACTTAAAAATTTACCAATTAAACTTCCGAACAAAGATTTTGAATCAAAAATTCATGATTGCGTGACCCAAATCATAGAATCTAAAAAATTAAATCCAAACGTAGACATCTGTTCTTTGGAAAAAGAGATTGATCAATTGGTTTATACCCTATATGGATTAACTGAAGAGGAGATAAAGATAATCGAACAATCATTTTAGTATGTCATATCAAAGGCCATACGAAGTTCCGGAACGGAAAAATGCAAAGGATCCTCTTTATTATGAAATGGGCAGTTCCGTCCTGAAAAATAATCTTGGGATTACTGATCCTCAGAAGGCTGCAGAAGAAGAAACGATCGGTTTCATTCAAGCTCAGGTGATTTTTACTGGTAAATTGACGAAGAAAACGAAGTTTGATGAAAAGTATATTCGGTCAATTCACAGGACTGCTCTCGGTCATCTGTATCCATTCGCCGGAAATTACCGCGATGTCGACCTTTCAAAAGCAGGTCATCATTTCCTGCCCTGCGTTTTTATCCCAAGAGGAATGATTTATCTTGAGCTGGAATTCCTGTCAAAATTGCCTTCTGACTATGAAGATGTAAAAAAATTGATTGAAGACATTGCAATTGTGCATTGCGAACTCATCCATATCCATCCGTTCAGGGAAGGAAATGGAAGGACTGCCAGGATTTTTGCCGATTTGATGGCCAACAGAGCAGGGTATCCTTCTCTGGAATTAGATAAATTCAGAATGAATAACTATCCGCAGTACATTGAAGCTTTGAATAAAGGAGATGATAAGGATTATTCAGCGATGACAGAAATTATCGGGAAGTTGTTTCCAGCTTCTTAAGTGCTTCCTTTTTAATATAGGCTTGCGTTTTTTTATCAAACCGGATTCCTTCAATTTTAGCAGATGCAATTGCATTACTGAAAATTGTGTCGAAAGATGGTTTATTTACCGGCTTAGTCTTCATATGACAAAGATACGGAAATTTTACATTATTTGATTGGGTTCAGCGACTTTATTCTTTGCAATCCAGCGATATGGCCAGTATTGTGTTTGCAGTGATTATTTTAGCGTAAGAAGTTATGTTTGGGTTTTCTGTGCGTTGCCTTCGGGATTTGTAAGCCAACTTATCTATTTTCCTATTTGATTATTTTGGGGTATTTCTCTCTATTTTTCTATATATTTGACAAATAAAAGCGACAAATTAAGTAGGTTAAAATCCATCCGACATAAAAAATTATACGAAAATAAAAATATGTCAGAAATTATTTGAAGACTTCTTTCACTATAAACTCACCAAGGTCTTCACCAGCGCGCTCATAACATGATCCGACACGGAGGCTGGCATCGTATGTCTGACCGTAATGAAACAACTCCCTTCTTGACTTCATCTTCCTGAGATCTATAACAGCCAGCTTTTCATTCAATGAAGTTGTTTTCACGAGCGTTATCGTCAGATCGATCACAGCATCTTTTTTTGCACCAAATCCGGACCAGCCAATTTCCGTGAATGTAGTATGTACAATTAAGGTGTACGCTGGATTATCGGAATATTGCATGGCCCTCACTCCATATTTATCCAGCTCTGCATTGAGTGCTTTTTCAAACTGAGGTTGAAAAATTGACGTTCGGTTACCAGTCCATTTTGAAAGCCATTCTTCGAATGATAACCCTGCTTCTTTGGTCTTTTCCGCCTTCCTGTGTGCAATATACGCTTCTTCCGTGGCAAACTCACCCACAGCCATTCCTGAATAATCGTACTGAAGGTTGATCCTTCTCTCCGCTCTCAAGACCCTGATATCACCCGACAATAAAGTCTGTCCGAGCAATGCGGGAGAAGCAGCAAAAAGAAGCAACACCTGAAATATTATCCCGGTATTTTTCATATTTTTTTCTTTTTCTGATTGTTTGCACTCATTAATGAGATATTTTGTTTGCGGCCTACCATCTTGATTACAGCATACTCACTTATATTAACCGGAAATTGCTTTCCGGTCGTTTAGTGTGCGCCTGGGCGCAGTCTATGTTTTATAAAGTGACCCAGGGTAAAGGTCCAATTATTTTATGATTTCTCACTAAATTTAGCAATCTTTTAATGATTGGATCTTTTCCAAAAAAAGTGTGTAATTTATGCAATGAAGGTAATGAAAATCAGGTGGTTTGTCAAGTTTTTTAAGTTAATATTTCTCAGTTAACTCAATATAAAGGTAAAAAGTTTTCTTTTTACGTCAATGAAACATTAATTTGTCATCCATGAAATATAAGGATTAAGAACCATCGCAATTGTGGCCACAATCAGATAATTCTTATGAATTGCTGCCTGATTAAAGTTTGATACCGCATAGTTCATGATTCCCGGGGTGGCATAGAATCACTCCGGGAATCTTTTTTTAGGTTGAACTATTCTAAAAGGTAATGGTGATGAGTGTTACAGCGATGATGCTCTATGTTTATAACGAAAAAGGCAGACCTGCTAAGGCTATAACAATAATTTCTCATTGTTTTTTAATTAACAGACCCGTAATCCATTAACAATATATTGTTATGTAACTATAATAATCAGTGGGGAAATCAGTATAATTGTTGTAATATTCCGGCACTTAGAAAACCCGTAAATGCTTTGAAAACTGACCAAAATAATTCATAAAAGATTTTCCATTGTCGTAGACCAAACAAAAACATTGAAGTATGAAAAAAAATCAATTTCTAATCCTTGCGATAATTACTATTGTATTATTCTCTGGATGCAAGAAAGTTAATGACTCGTTGGATGATAAAACGCTGCTCAGTGTTACGATAACACAAAACCCTACGGGTGGTTCACAAATTGACCAATTAATTGTCAAATTTGATGGCACAGTTGTTCATTTATCAGTTGAAACCAGAGTTGAATGGTGGTGGGAAGATAGTAACCACGAAAATGCAATACTCAAAGACTGGGCTCCATATGGATTTTCCTCTCCCAATGATAATGCAGTGATTTCAAAAACCACAGTTTATACAGCTAAGACAGGTTACATTTTGATGAATTATTACTGGGTAAAGATTTCCTGGGATGACGATAATGGACATCATCTCGTTGAGAGCAGTAAAGCATACTGTCATGATTAAGACAAGTGCCCGGAGATTATTCAGGACTGTTTTGCGAAGTAAACAAATAGCTCCACATGCCCGTAAGCAGGTTTCCCTGGATGAGTCCCCGGCTTCATTAGAACCTTTTTCCTGTATAGACCAATGAAAAAATGGAATAGTTGCAAGGTTCAAAAACTTTCTACGAAAGGGATGTAAGCAGGTCAAAGTTACTACAAATGGCACTGCAAAATGGAATCAGCCACTAACTGCTTTTGCTGTAAGTGGCTGATTGTTGTCTTGTTCCCCCTTTTTGATGTATCTATCTTACATCATCTGACCCACTCAAACCGTGAGTTTTAATTTTACACTACCCCCTACCATCCTCTTTAAAAAAAAATAGTCTGTAAATTATTAATCTACAGACTATTGATATGTATTATTTGTACCCCGGGCGGGACTTGAACCCGCACAACCGCAATGGTCACAGGATTTTAAGTCCTGCGTGTCTACCAGTTCCACCACCGGGGCAATAATCTGAAGAACATTTCCTGCAGTATCCTGTTCGGTACTGTTGCGGTTTGGCCTTTTTTATTTCGGCTTCTCCGCGGATAAAAAAACCCTCAACTGGGAGGGTTCTCTCTGAGCAGAAGACGAGACTCGAACTCGCGACCCTGACCTTGGCAAGGTCATGCTCTACCAACTGAGCTACTTCTGCAGGGTTAATTTGAGGGTGCAAAAGTAAAATAAGTCTGCCATTCTACAAAATCTTTATTGAACTTTTTCTGAGATCCCTGTCAATTCTAGGTTTTTTTCAGCAGCTTCCTGATCTCGTTAAGCTTCATCAGCGCCTCAACCGGGGTCAGGGTGTTGATCTCGGTATTCAGAATGTCTTCCTTGATCTGCTGCAGCAGGGGATCATCAAGCTGGATGAAACTAAGCTGAAACCCCGCATCTGCTGTTTCAGAATTCCGGATGCGCGATGGCATTTTCGCTTTTCGCTTTTCGCTTCTCGCTTCTCCTGACTGCGATTCCGGATTTTGTCTGCCCAACTCCCCGGCCTGATGCGACTCTTCCAGCTGGTGCAGGATCTCTTCCGCACGTTCCAGGACGCTTGAAGGCATCCCGGCCATTTTGGCAACGTGGATGCCAAAGCTGTGTTCGCTTCCTCCCGGCTGAAGCTTCCTGAGGAAAATAATCCTGTTCCTGATCTCTTTTATTGAAATATGGAAATTTTTTATCCTGCTGTGAATCAAAGCCATTTCGTTAAGTTCATGATAATGAGTGGCGAACAGAACCTTGGGTCGGAAGAGGGAATGACTGTGAAGGAACTCGGCAATGGCCCAGGCAATGCTGATCCCGTCGTATGTGGAGGTCCCCCTGCCGATCTCGTCAAGCAGGATCAGGCTTCGGTTTGAGATGTTATTGAGAATGCTTGCTGTTTCGTTCATCTCAACCATGAAAGTGGATTCTCCTGAGGAAATATTATCGGATGCCCCGACCCTGGTGAAAATCTTATCGACCAGGCCGATGTTTGCCCTTTCAGCCGGAACAAAGCTCCCCATCTGCGCCATCAATACAATAAGAGCGGTCTGACGCAGCAGGGCAGATTTACCCGACATGTTCGGACCTGTGAGAATTATGATCTGCTGTTGCTGGTCATCCAGGAAAACATCATTGGCTATATATTCTTCCCCTGGCTTCATCTGCCTTTCAATAACCGGATGACGGCCGCTGATGATCTCCAGTTCGTAAGAGTCATTGAGCAGGGGCCTTGCATAGTGGTACTGGCATGCACTGAGAGCGAAAGAAATAAGCACATCAAGCCTTGCAACAAGAGTTGCATTCAATTGAACCGGGACAATATAATCGTTGACAAAAAGTACCAGGTCATTGTAAATCCTGGTTTCCAGTTCCGCTATCCGTTCTTCCGCATGCAGGATTTTTTCCTCGTATTCCTTAAGTTCCGGGGTTATATATCGTTCCGAATTGACCAGGGTTTGTTTTCGCTGCCATTCGGCCGGAACCTTATCTTTATGCGTATGTGTGACCTCCAGGTAGTAGCCAAATACATTGGTATACCCTACTTTCAGTGATGAGATCCCTGTGCGTTCCGTTTCCCTTTGCTGGATCCGGACAAGGTAATCTTTACCTGAATATGCTATTTTTCTGAGTTCATCAAGATCAGGGTTCACCCCCTCGCCTATCACATTGCCTTTGATTGCCAGGGCTGGTGGGTCAGGATTGAGGTCACGGCCAATTCTCTCCCTCACCTGCAGGCATGGATTTAGTTGTTCAGCTGTCTTTTTCAGCCCTTCATTCTTTAATGAAGAGGCCAGGTTTTTCAGGGTGTCTGTTGAATCAAGGGCTTTTTTAAGATGCATCATTTCCCTGGGCTGAATTTTTCCAACGGCAGCTTTCGAAATCAGTCTTTCAAGGTCGCCTATCATGGTCAGCTCATGCCTGAACTGCTCAACCATCCCGGGATCCTGGGTGAAGAACTCAACAACGTCAAGCCTTTCTTCAATAGGCTGAAGGTTTTTCAAGGGCAGGATCATCCAGCGCCGGAGCAGGCGGGAGCCCATAGGCGAAACAGTCTGATCCAGGACATCAAGGAGGGTCCGGGCATTCTCACTGTTTGGATTAAGCAATTCCAGGTTGCGGATAGTAAACCTGTCGAGCCATACATAATGGTCTTCTTCTATCCTGGTCAGCTTCGAAATATGCGCAACTTTTTCATGCTGGGTCTCGGCCAGGTAATGAAGCGCTGCACCGGCGGCAATTACGGCCGGTTCAAGGTTTGCGACCCCGAAGCCTTTCAGGGACACCGTGCCGAAATGTTTAAGCAGCAGCTCGTTCGAGAAATCATAGGTAAATACCCAGTCATCAAACGTACTGATATAAAACTTACTTCCGAAAAGCTCCGAAAATTTTTGCTTTTTGCTTTTCTGTACGATGACTTCGGTAGGCCTGAAGCTTTGGATCAGTTTATCAAGATATTCAGGGCCTCCCTGTGCGAGGTAAAACTCCCCGGTAGAGATATCAAGAAAAGAGATGCCTGAGATCCCAGGCTCAAGATGAACCGATGCAAGGAAATTATTCTCCTTCTGATCCAATATTTTATCATGGTACGAAACGCCGGGAGTGACCAGCTCGGTTACACCTCTTTTGACTATGGTCTTCGTAAGTTTCGGATCTTCAAGCTGATCACAGATCGCCACCCTCAGGCCTGCTTTAACAAGCCGCGGAAGATACAGGTCAAGGGAATGATGGGGGAAACCTGCAAGCTCAATATACGAAGCAGCCCCATTGGCCCTCCGGGTAAGTACAATCCCCAGTATGCCTGAAGCCCTGATGGCATCCTCCCCAAACGTCTCATAAAAATCCCCAACCCTGAAAAGCAGCAGGGCATCAGGATATTTTGATTTGATGGCATTGTATTGCTTCATCAATGGCGTTTCAGCTATTTCCTTCAGATTCTGCTTCATGATGGTTAATGACTGCGGATGACATTTTCCCCACCCCGGCCAGTTTCCAAAAATACGATTCGCAGCGTAACACTTTGCCCCTTTGTTGAAAAGTCGGCAAAAGAATTATTGAGCCATGAGGCATGAGCCATGAGCCATGAGCCATGAGCCATGGGCCATGAGCCATGAGCCATGAGCCATGGGCCATGAGCCATGGGCCATGAGCCATGAGCCATGAGCCATGAGCCATGAGCGATCAGCCAAATTGATGTAACTAGCGAAGCAATTCACACAAGCCGCATAAATTGAACGAGCATTTTGCATAAGCGGCATCAGGTGTAGCGCAGCGAACCGTAGCCGCGTTGCAAAGATGCGAGTGAAAGCGGCGTTGTGAAGTTGCGAGCGAAGTGACACCGTAGCTGCGGTATGAAGTTGCGAGCGATTCCCTATCTTTGTGTTATGGAGCGCCGCAAACTAAGCATGCCCGAACTCAACCGCCTGAGTACTGAAGAATTCAGGGCAGCTGAGAAATTTCCGCTGACTGTAATATTGGATGATATCCGTTCACAAAACAATACAGGATCTGTATTCAGGACATGTGATGCCTTTTTGATTGAAAAGATTTATCTCTGCGGGATTACAGCCACTCCACCGCACCGGGAAATCCATAAAACTGCCCTCGGGGCTGAAGAATCAGTGAAATGGGAATACTGCGCTTCCGCCACTGAAGCCATCCTGCAATTAAGGAAATCGGGTTATCTGGTGCTGGCTCTGGAGCATACGACTTCAAGCCTGAACATCAGGGATTATATGATCCCGGAAGGCAGTAAAATTGCGTTGGTTTTTGGCAATGAAGTGCAGGGAGTCAGCGAAGAAGCCATCAACCTGGCCGATGCCTGTCTTGAAATACCCCAGTTCGGGACCAAACATTCAATCAATGTGTCTGTGGCTGTTGGGATTACGTTATGGGAAATCCTGAAGAAAATAAAATTAATCTGAACCTTGAAACCTTCCCTAAAATCTGCCGTACAACATAAAAGAAGAAAAGTTTGTGAAAATCATTTCAATCTTTTAATTTTGATATCTGAAAAACAAAGACTCTGCTTTTTACCATTGTTAATCAATCACTTGGAAGATTGATTTGTAAATTAACTTTAAAATGTTAATTTTATAACGGTATAAACTTGCAATTTGTAATCTTAATTTAATATATTTGTAAAATCAGTAAACAAACAAATAGAAATCTAAAATCAAAGTCGTATGAAAAAATTTTCACGATTACTGTCGAAGACCGTAATTTTTCTGCTTGTCCTACTCATTTCTGCAGCTTCATATGCTCAGGAGAAGAAGCAGGATCAACCGGTACAGAAATCCAGGCCTAATGCCGCAAGCGGATACAGTTATTGGTCCATCGGTCTTTTCGGTGGTGTTATGCAGTTTAACGGCGATCTTTCCAAGAATCTCTGGATCAATCTTGGATCGAATTCCATCGGATACAACTATGGTTTGGTTGTTACCAAACAATTTACCCGCGTCATCGGAGTGCGCCTCAGGTTTGCCCATGGGAAACTTCAAAGTTCAGTTGATTCAAAGAACGCCTGGGATTACAGCTTAAACGACCCCCATGCGTTCATCAGTAAAAAATTTGTTGCCTATCCTTGGGAATCCGATCTTCAGCTCACTGTTAACTGGCTTAACTGGGCATTGGGCTATAAACCGGAGAGAGTTTTTTCATCTTACTTAATTTTTGGTTTTGGTGTTGATCAGACTGTCGGTCATCGTACTGACCTTCTGACAAGTAAGGACGACGCATGGATTGGCCAGAAAGGCGCATCGAACAACCTGGGTAATACCAGCGGTATCAGCGGTACAAACCTTGCATTAAAAGTAGGTGCCGGCCTTGGATTCGATTTCAATATCGACCAGCATTGGTCCATCCCCATTGAATTCTACTGGCGTTGGCAAAATAGTGATGTCCTCGACATGACCCCCGGAGGTTCGAAACAGGTTGTCAACGACATGTACTCCTCAGCAACCATCGGGCTTGCCTATAAATTCGGTTACAGTGGCGGGAATCTCAAAACAATGGCAAAACGTTACGGAGAAGTGAAATATGAAACCACACCTCCTGTTCTGAGTGAAAAAGGCGATTCCGTTGTCGTTACCATCAAAGGGACCTTCCCACAAAAATATTTCGCAAAGAAAGCTGCCATGCAGTTCCAGCCGGTGCTTACCTACAACGGAGGTCAGACTGAACTGAAGGCCATCACACTGAAGGGTGAAAGAGTTACAGGCGATGGAATTCCTGTAAAATACAAGGAAGGCGGTTCATTTACCTATACCACCACATTCCCGTATAAACCCGAGATGAATACCTCGATGCTCACAGTTGCTCCTGTTATTTACGAAGCCAAAGAAAAAACCTATGCAAAGAAGGCCGAGATCAAGGAGAAAGTAAAATTCGTCGAGCTGCCGAGCAGGGATCTCGTTCCCGGGGTTATTTATACTCCGACCCGTATCATCCCCGACCAGGTTGCTCTTATTGCAGACCATGGCTATCAGAAAGAAGTCATTGTCAGCAGAACGGGCATGGTGTTTTTCAAGAAGAACAAGTTTGACCTTGACCTTAAATATGGCCTCAACAAAACTGATGCTGCAAAAGCAGGCCTCACCGATGTGGCAAACTTTGTACACCAGGGCTGGAAGATCAAGAGCATTGATATGAATGGATGGGCATCACCTGAAGGTGAAGAAACTTTCAATGCAAACCTTTCGGAGAACCGTTCAAAGACCGGCCAGAAATGGATGGTCGACCAATATAAAGCCTGGGCAAAAGAAGCTGAAAAAAACAACAAGGACAAGAAGGCTGTAAAAGCTGCCATCGAAGCTGCCGGAAAAGATGTTAACATTCCATTGGCACATCATGGCCCCGACTGGAACGGATTCCTCAAGGGAGTTCAGAACAGCGACCTGAAAGACAAGGATAAGATTCTGAATGTTGTGAATTCAGTTGCAGATCCGAAGAAAAAAGAACAGGAAATCCGCAATATGATCCTGATTTATCCGCAGATCGAAGAGAAGCTTCTGCCGCCGTTGCGTCGTTGCGAAGTTACTGCCAACCTGTATGAACCTCGTTTTACTGACGAAGAACTCAGCAAGTATGCAGTTTCCGATCCTTCCAAATTAAAGGTTGAAGAACTTCTCTATGCTGCCACGATCACGAATGATCCGGCTGCAAAACTGACGATTTATGATAATGCAGCAAAACAGTTCCCGAACAACTGGAAAGCTTTGAATAATGCTGCTGCTGCCAATATCGTTAAAGGCAATTATGCAAAAGCCAATGATTACCTCACGAAAGCTCAGGGCGTTGCCCCGAACAACGGGATAATCGAAAATAACCTGGGTGTTGTTGCTGCCATGCAGAATAACAGTAAAAAAGCTGAAGCACAGTTCAAGAAAGCCCAGCAGCTTGGTGAAAATGAAAACTACAACCTTGGCATTTATGAGATCCCCAGGGGTAACTACCCGAAAGCTCTCAACATGCTTGGCAATACAAAATGCAACTACAATTTAGGATTGGCCCAGCTTGTCTCTGGAAATAACAGCGCTGCTGAAGCTACTCTGAAGTGCGCTCCCCAGACTCCGGGAAATTCCTATCTGCTCGCAATTGTTGGTGCACGTACAAACAATACGAAGATGCTTTACGAATATCTCATGAAAGCCTGCCAGGATGCAAACCTGAAAGTACAGGCACAGGGTGACCGTGAATTTTACAACTTCGCAAAAACTCCTGAATTCCAGAATATTGTGAAGTAATGTTTACTGAAAAAAAAGCCCGGCTTTAAGCCGGGTTTTTTTTTGCCTGAAATTTTTCGGGGATATTACAGGCTTACCCTATTCACTTCCCCTGTATCTGTGCAATTCCTTAATAATTCGGAAACAGCCCTGCGATAAACCGGATGCACGAAATCCGGGGCTATTTCATTCAAGGGCAAGAGTGTAAAACGCCTTTCATGCAGTCTGGGATGCGGTATCATCAGTTCATCTGTAAATAATATCCTGGAGCTGTAAAACAGGATATCGATATCAATTGTACGTGAAGAGTATGTTTCGGATGAACAGCTACCCTCAGGTTCGCAGCCCCGGAGCTCCCTTACCCTTCCAAGTTCGCTTTCGATCCTGTGTATCTCATGTAATACCTCTTCCGGCGACAGGCTTGTACCCACCTCCAATGCCTGATTATAAAACGGGATGCTGTCAGTAAAACCCCAGGGTTCTGTTTCATACACCGGGGAGGTCTTCAGAATGTCTCCGATACTTCGTTTGATCCCGGCACAGGACTTCAGAAGATTCTGTTCCCTGTCGCCCCGGTTGCTTCCAAGCAGTAAAAATACCGATTGCTGCATATGAAGTGTGACGAACTTCTATAAGCCGTACATCCTGTTAATCAATGATGAGATCTTCTGGCCGTATTCAGGATCACTTGCCCATTTACCGGTCAGTTCCGTGACGATGTTTACCGTGCCTCTTTTGACATTGTTAAAGCGGGGATCAACCATCGGGCTTTTGACAGGTTCAAAGCTTGCATAGGCTTTTAAATGCTGTATATGCGCCCTTACTCCTTCTTCCATGCTTGCAAACCAGTCACCACCACTGAACATGTCGATGCAACCTAATCCGCAGTAATTATGCTGATTTTTGCTCACACTGCCTTCAAATTTTAAAAAACCGGTTTCAAGGCACATCTGGCAAAACGCGATTTCATAATTTACACCTTCCCGGTTTGATTCTATAATATATATTTTTATCAGGCGTTTCACCATACCTTCATCTGCATCGCTGTTGTATCTTATAAAAAAATTCTTCATGGTCTCGGGAGATGCTTTACCCTTTGTCATTATCTTCAGGGTAGGCCCCTTCCCGGATCTTGAGGGCGTTAAAGAATTTGACTTCTTCCTGGCGGTCTCATGCGGATATGTAGCAATTCCGTGGCCCGAAAAGAATAAAAGAAGAATAATAATTGTAACCAGTCTTAATCTCACACGTCGAATATTCTGCCTGCAATGATAATTTATTTTAGCGATGTCATCAGGGAATTATAATAAAAATTTTGCACAGAAATTTGTTTACAACTAACTTGGTACCATAAATCAAAACCGAAATCCTAATTCTATATCCGATGAAACAGTTCTTCAAATTCATGTTTGCCAGCATGCTTGGCACTGTCCTTGTGCTTATTATCCTTTTTATTATTTCTCTGGGGATCGTTGCAGGTATAGTTGCTGCAACCTCAAGTGATGAGGTTGTGATCGATAAAAACACTATTCTGGTTTTTAAAATGGATAAACCTGTTGCAGACCGGTCTCCGAAAATGCCTGTATTCGGGATGTTCGGAACAGAAAAATACCTGGGCCTGACCGATATTTTAAAGAATCTGAAAAAAGCTAAAACCGATAAGAATGTTCCGGGTATCTACCTTGACCTTTCTTCGGTTCAGGCAAGCATGGCCACGGTTGAAGAAATCAGGGAAGGCCTCCTTGACTTTAAAAAGTCGGGGAAATTCATCTGGGCCTATAGTGAAGGATATGACCAGAAAGCATATTACCTTGCCTCAACAGCCGACAAGATCTACCTTACTCCCCAGGGCATGGTTTTCTTTACAGGGCTTAGCACCAATATGATGTTCCTGAAAGGGACGCTTGAAAAGCTTGATATAAAAGTTCAGGTGATCAGGCATGGCAAATTCAAAGCAGCGACAGAACCCCTGTTCCTGGATAAAATGAGCCCGGAAAACAGAAAGCAGACCACTGAGCTGATAACTGATCTGTGGGATACGATGATTGCCGGGATCAGTGAGTCCCGCCATATCAGCAGGGATGAGCTGAACCTCATTGCCGACAGCCTGAAATTAAGCAGGGCTGCAGAAGCTTTAAAATACAAGTTCATTGACCAGATAGCGTACAAGGATGAATTTCTGAAAGACCTTCGGTCGAAACTTGGCCTTTCCGAAAAAGCCAAGATCAGGACTGTCTCGATGGATAAGTATACCGATGTGGAGGACCACGAAAAGAAAAGCTCTTCAAAGGATAAAATTGCAGTCATTTATGCCCAGGGTTCGATCGGCAGTGGCGAAGGAGACGATCAGGATATTGGTTCGGACCGCATCTCCAGGACTATCCGTAAAGCCAGGGAGGACGATAAAGTCAAAGCCATTGTTTTCCGTATAAACTCGGGCGGAGGCGACGGCCTTGCTTCGGATATCATATGGAGGGAAGTTGCACTGGCTGCAAAAGTCAAGCCTGTTGTTGCTTCTTTTGGCGATGTGGCTGCAAGCGGCGGATATTATATTGCCTGTGCCTCCACCAGGATCGTTGCCGAACCAAATACCATCACCGGGTCAATCGGTGTGTTCGGAATTATCCCCAATTTTGAAGGACTGATGAAAAACAAATTGGGAATAACCTTCGATGAAGCAAAAACGAATAAAAATTCAGGGTTTATTTCGGTTCAAAGACCGCTCACTCCCTTTGAATATGCAACAATCCAAAGAGAGATCGAAACCTTTTATGACACTTTCATAAGCAAGGTTGCTGAAGGCAGGAAACTCACGAAAGCCCAGGTCGACAGTATAGGTCAGGGAAGGGTTTGGAGCGGTATTGATGCAAAACGGATTGGGCTGATTGATGATTTCGGAGGTCTTAATAAGGCCATTGAGATAGCAGCTGATCTTGCAAAACTGAAATCCTACAAATTATGGGCCTTACCCGAACAAAAAGAGCCCCTGCAGCAAATCATTGATGAACTGTTCGGTAACAATCCTGAAACAAGGATACAATCAGTCATGGGTGAAGATTATAAATATTACAGGATACTTAAAGATATTCGCGGTATGAAAGGCGTACAGGCAAGATGCTTGTATGAATTCGATATCAATTGAGATTTCCCGGATACAAAAAAGGCTGCCCTGACAAAGGCAGCCTTTTTTGTATCCGGGATCCTTATTATCTCATCGGATACCTTTTGAAAATCTCTTCGCTTTTCATCAGGATGTCGATATATTGTGCTCTTTTATAAACGAAAGGATCTTTAAGTTCTTTCCTGGAAAGCTTGCCCTTGAAGCTGTCGATGCTCTCAAATTTCTTCCGATCCATCCACGCTTCCAGGTCTCTGATCATACTTGTAAGTTGTGCAGGACCATGCTTATAGATGGTACTGACAACCTGAACGCAATCGGCGCCGGCCAGCAACATTTTTACTACATCCTTTCCGGTGAAGATACCGGTATTGGCGCATAAGGAACCGCGGATCTCATGATACAACATCCCGATATACCTCAGCGCAAGGCGGTTGTCCTCTTCGTTGCTGAGATTATACGGGAAATGATGTTCAACTTTTTCAATATCGATATCGGGTTGAAAAAGGCGGTTGAAAAGAACAAAGCCATCAACTCCTGCATGATACATTTGCTGGATCACCCCGAGAACATTGGTATAAAACGGGCTAAGCTTGACACTAACAGGTATTTTGAGGTTCTTTTTCACCTCAGAGATCACGTTAAGCTGCTCATTGATGATTGCCTTTCCCTCTTTTTTAAAATCTGTTGAAAGTGTGTAAAGATTCATTTCCAGCGCATTTACGCCGGTTTGTTCTATTCGTTTCGCATAGTCAACCCAGGTATCCTCAAACAGGCAGTTGAGGCTTGCGATCACAGGAATATTCACTGAATCTACGACCTTTCGTAAATGTGAAAGATGCTCGCTGGGTCCGGCATGGTTGATGTCGGGGAACAGGCTGATCATTTCCGCATGCCGCTCATTATACTGGTTCAGTTCCTCTGAAAGCTGCAGGCGTTCAAGTTCAATTTGTTCTTCAAACAGCGTTTTGTAAACTATTGCAGCAGCACCGGCTCCCTCAAGTTGTTGTATAGTATCAAGGTCTTTAACCAGATTGCTGGCTCCAACAATTATAGGGTTCTTCAGATTCAACCCCATATAGGTTGTGGTCAGGGTACGCATAAGTTGATGATTTAAAGATTTTTACAAAAATATCTCATTCAGGCTGTTTTGCAGCGGTATTTTCAAATTTCATTTCAGCAAGACGCTTGTAATTATTGTACCTCCAGCGTACGTTCTCCTCCGCTGCCCTGAAAAGTTCAGCAGCTTCTTCAGGGAACATGGCTTTGAGAGAAGTATACCTGACTTCGCTTCCGAGAAATTCCTGGAACCTGCTCCAATCCGGCTCCTTAGAGTCGAGGGTAAACGGATTCTTTCCCTCCAAAGCATGCGTTGGGTTGTACCTGTAAAGATTCCAGTATCCTGCATTGACAGCTTTTTCCATTTCTTCCTGGGCTTTGCCCATACCTTGCCTGAGGCCGTGGTTGATACAGGTGGAATATGCAATCACCAGTGAGGGTCCTTTGTAAGCCTCTGCTTCTTTAATAGCCCTGAAAAGCTGGCTGTTATTGGCTCCCATGGCAACCTGTGCGGTATAAACATAACCATAGGTCATGGCCATTGCTCCAAGGTCTTTCTTGCGGACCTTTTTTCCGGAAGCGGCAAACTTCGCAACAGCCCCGGCTGGTGTTGATTTTGAAGCCTGGCCTCCTGTATTTGAATATACCTCGGTATCAAGGACGAGAATATTAATGTCCTCACCGGAGGCTATAACATGATCAAGCCCGCCATAGCCGATATCATAAGCCCAACCGTCTCCACCTATGATCCAGATTGATTTTTTCACAAGATACTGCCTGAGTTCTAAGATTTCCCGGGCAAGCTGATCTGTTTCTTTTTCCAGCAAAGGCAGAAGCTTGAAGGTGGCAGCCTTAGACTTCCCGGCATCATCCTTCCCTTCAATCCATTCCTGGAAAGCTGCAAGGGTTTCGGCACCCATCAAATTGGTTTTGACAGCTTCCCTCATTTTCCTTGCTATACGCTCACGAAGTTTACCAACACCCAGGGCCATCCCGTATCCGTATTCGGCATTGTCCTCAAACAGTGAGTTTGCCCATGCCGGGCCTTTTCCTTCCGAATTGGCGCGGTAAGGAGTGAAAGGAGCAGTACCTCCGTAAATCGAGGAACATCCGGTTGCATTGGCGATCATCATTCTCTCACCATAAAGCTGGGTGATGAGCTTGAGATAAGGAGTTTCACCGCAACCTGCACAGGCTCCCGAGAACTCGAACAAAGGCTGGGAGAACTGGCTGTTTTTGAAAGTCTTGAATTTGTCGAAAACATTGGTTTTATAGGAAACTTTTCCGATCAGGTAATCCCAGTTCTCAGATTCATGAATCTGGCTGCCCAGGGTGTTCATCTCAAGGGCTTTGGTCTTCGAAGGACAAATATCGGAACAGTTGCCGCAACCCGTACAATCAAGGACGCTTACCTGGATCTTGAATTCATATCCTGCCAGTTCTTTTCCTATCGCTTTCAAAGTGAGCATACCGGCCGGAGCATTCTTTTTTTCTTCTTCGCTGAGCAGGAAAGGACGTATTGCGGCGTGTGGACAAACATATGCGCATTGGTTGCACTGTATACAGTTTTCGGGAACCCATTTGGGAACATTCACAGCAATACCGCGCTTTTCAAGCACAGTCATGCCCGAAGGAAATGTACCGTCTTCCCTGCCTAAAAAGGCGCTCACGGGAATATCGTCTCCCCTCATTGCACTGACAGGTTCGAAAATTTCCTTTACAAACTTGTCAACCCCGGTATCTTCAGTTGCAGCTTTAACAACGATATTTGACCATTCGGCAGGGATCTCGATTTTTTCAGCTTCTCCTCCTCTGTCAATGGCCGCATAATTCATATTTACGATCTCTTCTCCTTTACGCCCGTATGTTTTCTCAATAGCTTTCTTCATCGCTGTTGTTGCAATGTCGAAAGGAATTACATTTGAAAGCTTGAAGAAGGCCGACTGCATGATTGAATTCGTGCGGTTACCCAAGCCTATCTCTTCAGCGATCTTCGTAGCATCTATCATGTAGAATTTGACCTTGTTATCGGCCATATATTTTTTCATGGCCTCGGGAAGGCGCTTTTTCGTTTCCTCTGCATTCCAGATCGAATTCAAAAGGAAGGTACCCCCCGGCTTCAGTCCTTTGATAAGGTCATATTTGTCGAGGTACGAAGGCACATGGCAGGCGATGAAATCAGCCATATTAACCAGGTAGGGCGAACGTATCGGACTGTCACCAAAGCGGAGATGTGAAACGGTGACACCTCCTGATTTCTTCGAATCATAGGCGAAATAGGCCTGCGCATATTTATCAGTGTGGTCGCCTATGATCTTGATGCTGTTTTTATTCGCACCCACGGTACCGTCGGAACCGATTCCCCAGAATTTTCCCGAGAAAGTTCCGGCCGGCTGAATGTCGATTTCGGGAAGCACCGGCAGTGAGGTGAAAGTCACGTCATCAACAATACCCACCGTGAAATGGTTCTTCGGTTCCTTCATCTTCAGGTTCTCGTATACCGAAATGATCTGTGAGGGGGTAGTATCTTTTGAACTGAGCCCGTAACGGCCTGCAATGATCATCGGCCTTTCGGGACGGTCGTAAAACATGTCCCTGACATCGAGGTATAAAGGGTCTCCGTTCGCTCCCGGTTCCTTGGTCCTGTCAAGCACTGCAATCCGCCTGACTGATTTCGGGAGCACATTGAAGAAATATTTTTCACTGAATGGACGGTACAGATGAACTACCACTAATCCCACCTTCTCGCCTTTTGCTCTAAGGTAGTCAATGGTTTCACGAATTGTATCCGTGACAGAGCCCATCGCGATAATGATATTTTCAGCCTGGGGATCCCCGTAATAAACAAAAGGATGATATTCCCTGCCGGTAAGTCCTGTAATTTCTTTCATATATTCATCCACCACATCGGCAACAGGATAGTAGAAACGGTTTACAGCTTCCTTGGCCTGGAAGAAAATATCGGGATTCTGAGCCGTTCCCCTGGTTACCGGATGCTCCGGGTTCAAAGCGCGATCGCGGAACTCCTGAAGTGCTTTGTAATCGATCAGGCCGGCCATATCATCGTTTTCAAAGGCTTCGATTTTCTGGATCTCATGGGATGAACGGAAACCGTCAAAAAAGTGAAGGAAGGGCAGCCTTAATTTAATGGCAGCAAGATGGGCTATACCTGACAGGTCCATAATTTCCTGTATCGAACCGGATGCAAGCATGGCAAAACCGGTCTGCCTGGTTGCATAAACATCACTATGATCGCCGAAAATCGAAAGAGCATGAGCAGCTACCGTTCTTGCAGATACATGGAAAACGCAGGGAAGAAGTTCACCTGCGATCTTGTACATATTGGGGATCATCAGCAATAAGCCCTGGGATGCGGTAAAGGTTGTAGTCAAAACGCCCGATTGCAGCGATCCGTGAACAGCGCCTGCTGCACCTGCCTCACTCTGCATTTCAGCCACTTTCACCTCGTCACCGAAAATATTTTTACGTCCGTTTGCTGCCCACTCATCAACATTTTCAGCCATGTTCGAGGAAGGAGTGATAGGGTAAATAGCAGCCACTTCACTGAACATGTAAGCCATATGCGAGGCAGCCTGATTACCGTCACAAGTCAAATATTTTTTAATTTTAGTCATAATATGTTGATTTTTAATGATTTGATTCTGTCCACTGTGAATCGATTAACAGACTGCAAAGGTACAATTTTTTTAATTTTGCAGAATGTTATATCCAACTTCTTTTGAAAATAAACTGGGCTTTGATCAAATAAGGGAACTGCTGAAGTCTAAGTGCCTGTCAACCATCGGGAAAGACCTTGTATCGTCAATTGCCTTCTCGGCCGACCGGGATGATATTTTCCTGAATTTACAACTCACCGGAGAAATGCTCAATGTGTTAAACATTGAAGAAGGATTTCCTTCACAGGACTATTATAATCTGATACCGGATATAAGCAGGATAACTATTCCGGGAACTTATCTTGAAGAAGAAATTCTTTCGGAGCTCAGGCTTTCGTTGCAAACGGTTGCAGACCTTATTTCGTTTTTTTCCTCGAGGCAGGAAAGCTATCCCTTGCTTTTTGCGCAGATCGAATCGACGATTGCCGACAGCTCAGCCTTGGGCCTTCCGGCTGACTTTATTCACAGGATTGACAGGATAGTGGATGAACGCTCACAGGTTCGCGACAATGCTTCGCCTGAATTATTAAAATTGAGAAAAGAGAAAGCGTTTAAAATTGCAAGCGTAGAATCTAAGATACATCATGACCTGAAAGTCGCCAGGCAATCCGGATGGACCCCTGATGATGCGGAAGTCACTATCCGCAACGGCCGCCTCGTGATCCCTATGCTCAGTGCCCATAAACGCAAGATCAGCGGATATGTGCATGATGAATCTGCGACCGGACAAACCGTTTATATAGAACCGGCCGAAATATTTGAAACGAACAATGAGATACGGGAAATTGAATATGCCGAGAAACGTGAGATCGTTAAAATCCTGATCGCTTTTACCGATCAATTGAGGCCTGAAACACATAACCTGATCAGCCTGTATCACTTTATGGGAGTTATCGATTTTATCAGGGCGAAGGCCTTGTTTGCCGTCGATGTGTCAGGCATCCTTCCAAAACAGGCCGGCCGGACTTCTTTCCCGGGAGGCAGGAAGCATGCCTTCAAATGGTACCAGGCCATCCATCCCAACCTTTATCTTCATTTTAAAAATATTAAAAAAACAGTGGTTCCGCTTGACCTGGAACTTGAGGCAGACGAGCGTATCCTCATCATATCAGGGCCCAATGCAGGAGGAAAATCGGTATGCCTGAAAACTGTCGGCTTAATCCAGTATATGTTTCAGTGCGGGCTTCTGCCAACTGTGAGGGAAGATTCTGAATTTCTGATTTTTAAAAAGATATTTATTGATATCGGAGATGAGCAGTCCATTGACAATGACCTGAGCACCTATACTTCGAAGCTCCTGAATCTTAAATTTTTTCTTGAGCATGTGGATGAGGATTCCCTTCTCCTTATAGATGAGTTCGGCTCAGGGACCGACCCTTCCCAGGGAGGGGCCATGGCTGAAGCCTGCCTGGAAGAAATGGCACTAAAGAATACTTACGGAATAATCACTACCCATTATTCAAATCTAAAGTTGTTATCCGGTAAAATAAGGGGAATTGTGAACGGGGCCATGCTCTATGATTCAAAGAAACTTAAACCGCTTTACCGTTTGAAAAAAGGAAAGCCGGGCAATTCCTTCGCCTTTGAAATTGCTGCTCAGATAGGATTCCCATCGGCAGTTTTAGACAAGGCAAGGAATATTACAGGGCACAGCCAGCTCAACTTTGAGAAGCAGATCCAGGACCTGGAAACCGAGAAAGAAGAAATGAGCAAAAAAACGACGGAACTCGGCGTTGCCGATGATTTCCTTGCCGAACTCATCACAAAATATGAAAAGCTTTCAGGCGATCTGGAGAAATCAAAAAAAGAGGTTATCGAAAATGCCCGCAATGAAGCGCTTCGTATAATTTCCGAAGCAAATAAAACGGTTGAAAAAACCATTAAGGAAATTAAAGAAGCCCAGGCAGAAAAGGAAAAGACAAGAACCGCCCGTGCAGATCTTAAGGAATTTAAAGAGAAGCTCGAAAACAATCCGCCGCCGGCTGTCAATATTGAAGCGGGAAATTTGAAGGCAAGTGAAACCAAGCCCGATCGAAAGGCCAAAACACCCCGTACTGTTCTGCTGAAACCTCAGGCAACCGGGTATGAAAGTCCGAAACACATTCAGTACCAGTCTTACCTTGATGATCTTCATATGAAGCTGATTGAATTTCAATCGACTCTGGATCTGAGGGGTAAACGGGTTGATGAAACCATATCACTGTTGCAGAAATATATTGATGATGCCATCATGCTGTCCATACCCGAAGTAAGGATACTTCATGGCAAAGGAAACGGCGTTCTGAGGCAGGTTACACGTGATTATCTTCGTTCTGTCAAAGAAATTAAAAGTGCAAAGGATGAACTCCTTGAAAGAGGGGGAAGCGGAATTACAGTTGTGTTATTTAAATAGATGTTCATTCTTAACAATCCCCCCTGGCATTTAACAATTTTTAACGTTTTTCTTTTCACAACAGATTCTACCGCCACAATTCCCTAACAGGCGTTCTTAATTACTTGAATCCCTGTTTTCTACAACAATAGGAAACAATGATGATTTCAATCCGGATTTGGCAATTGGGATTGAATCTGCGAATTCCCATGTTTATATAATTCATTATTCATCGTCATAGTCGTACTTTTGCCCACTCTGCGCCAAAAACCTAGATCATGAGTTTAAGAGCCAAGACAAATGAACTCAAAAGAAGGATGAATGAAGCCTTTCAGGGAGGAGGTGAACAAGCCCTTGAAAAGCAGAAAGCATCCGGAAAAATGACAGCCCGTGAAAGAATCCTGGCATTGGTGGATCCAAATTCATTTCACGAATATGATCTCTTTGTAAAACATGCCGGCCAGGATTTCGACATGGATAAAAAGTACCTGCCCGGCGACGGTGTCATTACCGGTACCGGATCGATCACAGGTTGGCCTGTTTGCATCTTTGCCCAGGATTTCACTGTAGCGGGTGGTTCATTAGGGTATATGCATGCGAAGAAGATCACGAAGATCATGGATCACGCAATGAAAATGAAGGTGCCCCTGATCGGGATCAATGATTCAGGTGGTGCCCGTATCCAGGAAGGTGTGAACTCGCTTGCAGGTTATGGTGAGATTTTTTACAGGAACACCCAGGCTTCCGGAGTTATACCCCAGATCAGTGTCATCTTGGGCCCATGTGCCGGAGGTGCGGTGTATTCTCCGGCCCTGACCGACTTTGTGTTCGTGGTTGATAAGATCTCGAAAATGTTCATCACGGGGCCGGAGGTTATCAAGACTGTTCTTGGCGAGGAGATCTCGATGGAGGACCTCGGAGGTGCAAAAGTCCATGCTGAAATCACGGGGAACGCTCATTTCTTCGCTGAAAGCGAACAGGAATGCTTTGACCAGGTTAAAAGGCTGATTAGCTTTATCCCCTGGAATAACGATAAAAAGGCTGAACTTTTCCCAAAAAAAGCGCCTAAATCAAGGCACTTTAAAATTGACAGCATTTTCCCCACAAACCCAATGACACCCTATGATGTAAGGGATGTGATCAAGGCCCTGGTTGATGATTCCGATTTCTTCGAAAGCCATGAACACTGGGCTGCCAATATTGTTGTGGGTTTTGCAAGGCTTGACGGGCAAACTGTTGGTTTTGTCGCCAATCAGCCAATGGTGCTTGCCGGTGTGCTGGATGTTGACTCCAGCGATAAAGCCGCAAGATTTATCCGCTATTGCGATGCATTTAATATCCCTTTGATCACATTGGTTGACCTTCCCGGCTACCTTCCCGGCATCGACCAGGAGCATGCAGGTGTTATCCGTCACGGAGCCAAGGTTTTATACGCATACAGTGAAGCGACGGTACCAAAACTCACGGTTATTCTACGTAAAGCATATGGAGGGGGATATATCGCCATGTGTTCACACCACCTTCGTGCTGATTTCGTGCTTGCATGGCCAACCGCTGAAATTGCAGTCATGGGACCTGAAGGGGCTGCAAATATTATCTTCCGGGCCGAGATTAAATCCTCGGATAATCCTGAGGAAACCCGGAAAAGGCTCATCGAGGAATATCGACAGAAATTCGCTAATCCATACGTAGCCGCAGCCTACGGTTATGTTGATGCTGTCATAGAACCTTCAGAAACAAGGAATTTCCTCATCCATTCACTCACACTTGCACAGAATAAAACTGAGATCACCCCGAAAAAAAAGCACGGGATTCCACCTTTCTGATTATCATAACATATTTTCGTCATCCTATGGAAGAAAACGAAAAAGAACAGGTATTGCCTGAACCTGAATTCATCTCTTTTCAGATGGAGCATGTTACATTCAAAACATTAGCGAACCGTACGTTCCTGATGCGCAAGCCGTTTGAACCGGAGGATCAGAAAAAGATAACGGCTTTCATCCCTGGGACCATAGTGAAGGTCTGTGTAAAGGAAAAACAGAAAGTCAAGGCCGGTGAAACCCTGCTTGATCTGCAGGCCATGAAAATGAACAACCATCTTCTCTCACCTTTCAATACCGTGGTTAAAAAGATCTATGTCAAGCAGGGTGAACGGGTTACAAAGAACCAGCTATTGGTTGAGCTTAAATAAGCATCATTTCTTTCATGAGCTTCATTATTTCTTCTTTCCCCTGCCGGGTTGTTGACGATGTTATGATCATTTCAGTTATAAAACCCGGGATGAAACCTTGTATCTCTTGAATATAATTTGACTTCAGGTTTTTCCTTCCGGCCTTTGAAAGCTTGTCAGTCTTTGTGAAGACTATTACGAAAGGCTTTTCATTCCTCATCATCCATTTCATAAATTCAGCATCCTGTTTGAGAGGGTCATGCCTGGAATCGATCAAAACAAAGGTGCACCTCAAAAACCGGCTTTTCAGGATATAGGTTTTAATTATATATTCCAGTTTAGCCTTTTCGTCTTTTGAGAGTTTTGCATATCCGTATCCGGGGAGATCAACGAGGTAAAACAAAAGGTCCTGCTCCAGGAAGTGATTAACAGTCCTTGTCTTTCCGGGGTTTGATGAAATCTTTGCAAGGTTTTTCCTGCCCCCGAGCATATTGATCAGCGAGGATTTTCCGACATTCGAACGTCCAATGAATGCAAACTCTGGCAGGCCTGTTCCGGGTCCATCTTTGGGATGCACAATGCTTGAAATAAATTTCAGGTTCATGTTTGCTGATATCTCATTGCCTTTATCCATATAAGATCATATGTGCAGGTCGTAGACCTTGTTTTGTACCAACCCGGCCCATTGCAGATCATTACGGGACTTATCAAACGATTGCCATGGGATTATATCTCCTATGTTCAACGTGATGGTTTGGCCCCTTTGCTTCGCCATTTCATCAGCAAGGTACAACATCTCAACATTGGCTTTTATTCGAAGCTTTTTTCTCCACTTTGAGAGATTATAAAACCAATTGGAGTTCCGGCCGGAAATATACACAGGCAGAATGTCGCGCTGGTATCTCCTGGCCTTCTTAATAAATGTGTTTTTCCATTCCAGGTCCCTGATGACCCCTCCTTTAAATTTACGTGAAACCAGTCCGGCCGGGAAATACAAAATGACCTTATCTCCTGCAAATGTCTCTTCAATTATTCTTGAATTATCAGTGTTCTTCCCATGTTTATTAATAGGGATGAACAGGGGTTTAAGGCCGGGAACATTCATCAGGAGGTCGTTCACAGGAAACACTATATCCTGCCTGACTTTCCCTATCTGGTTCATTAATGCAAGTCCGTCGAGCCCGCCCAATGGATGATTAGCCGCAATGATCAGGCGGTGGTTCAGTAATCTTGACTCCAGATTGGTTTTTTGTTCTGAGGGCCCGGTCCCGGGGATTTCGGTATTAACAGTAACTCCGAATTCCCTGAGTATGGCCTCAACAAAAGGAAGCCCGAACTTATGCCTGTTCCTGTATATATAGCCATTCACTTCATCCTGGTGTATTATCCTCTTCAGGTAACTCATGAACCATCGCGGAATGATCCTGAGAAGCTTTGGATTTTTGGATTCAAATAAAGCCTCAACATTGATCAGCTTTTCAGGAATATCGATGTGAACGTCTGTCATATTGCAAAAATAGGAAATAGGATTATATATCATGGGTTTTCATGAAAACGGTTTGCCTGCTTTTATTACTTTTGTAAAAGAGTCTTATTCCGTTATCATGGAAATAATCATCCCCCCGGTTGACAAGCACTTGCTTGAAACTGAACTGACCGAATCCAAATTTGTGCGCAACACCAATAACGGCCAGAACAAGATCTACATTTTTACTGCCCATGATTCCCCGAACCTCATGAAAGAGCTTGGAAGGTTAAGGGAGATCACTTTCAGGGATGCCGGCGGAGGTACGGGGAAATCGATCGATATTGATGAGTTTGATGTGATGGAAGAGCCATTTCATCAGCTTATTGTATGGGATCCTGCAGACCATGAGATAGTGGGCGGATATCGTTTTATCCACGGAAAGGATATTCCCTGCAATGCCAATGGCTTTTTAAACTCAGCCACCGCCGAACTTTTTGAAATCTCGCATAAATTCATCCGTGATTACCTTCCATATTCGATCGAGCTTGGACGTTCTTTTGTGCAGCCCGAATATCAGCCTACCGTGAACTTCAGGAAAGGCATGTATTCCCTCGATAACCTGTGGGACGGACTTGGGGCCATGATCGTTGAAAATCCCGATGTGAGGTACTTCTTCGGAAAGATGACGATGTATCCGCAGTATAATAAAGCTGCACGTGATGTGGTTTTGTATTTTCTCCGGAGGTTTTTCCCCGATAATGAAAATTTAATGACCCCTAAATTTCAACTTGCTACCCAGACATCCGAAGACATACTGAAAAACATTTTCAACGCTGCATCCTTCGAAGAAAATTACAAGGTACTTGTACATGAAGTGAGGCAGTCTGGTGAACTGGTCCCTCCCCTCGTTAATGCATATATGAATCTCAGTGCAACAATGCGCACTTTTGGCACTTCCATTAACCATGGATTCGGCGATGTCGAAGAAACAGGGATTATGATAAAAATTGATGATATCTATCCGCGGAAAAAGGAAAGACATTTAAAGACTTATATCCAGAGATTATCGTTCAGGGGGTTCCGCTGGAAGCGTAAAAGAGAAAGGACTCAGGCTTGATTCTCAGGCAGTTTTGGCCTTATTCGCATGCTTCATCAGCTTGCTTTTCAGATTCGCAGCTTTATTCTTATGGATAACTGACTTCTTTGCAAGTTTATCTATCTGGGAGATAACAACGGGTAAATCTTTTTGTATAGCTTCTTTTTCTTCAGTAGAACGCAGCTTCTTCACTGAATTACGAACTGTCCTACCCTGATAACGGTTCTGTGTTCTTTTTGTTTTCGTATTCCTGATGCGTTTTTCCGAACTTCTGTGATTGGCCATGGATTAAAATATTAATGAATTGTCCTTATTTTCAAATCAGGGCGCAAAAGTACAACATTTATTTGAAATATGAAATAGCAGAAATGCGATTTGCATTAAATGTTCCGGGCCGGTTTCACCGGCCCGGACGACACTCTTTTATACTTCAGCAGGTTTTTCTTCCTTAACCACTGTCAGTGGTGATTCAGGAAGCACTGATTTTTTAGGTGCAGGATTTGCCGGAGCAGTTTTGATTTTTTTCTTAGGCGCGGTTTTGATTTTTTTCTTAGGCGCGGTTTTGGCTTTTTTCTTAGGCGCGGTTTTGGCTTTTTTCTTAGGTGCGGTTTTGGCTTTACTCTTAGGTGCGGTTTTGGCTTTTCTCTTAGGTGCAGTCAGGGACTTTGCCGGCGTTACAACGGCAATATCCGATTTCAACGGTTTGGTTACAACTTCGGGCTTACGCTTCGATCCTTTTTTCCGACCATTTTTCTTAGGCCTGCCCGGTTTTCCCTTACTCTTTTTTTTAGATTCTGCTGATTTTTCAGCAGAAGTTTGCTTCGTTTCAGGGGTTACTGCTTTTGCAGGGCGTCCCCTTCCCCTTTTCTTTTTAATTTCTTTTTTGCCTGAAACATCTTTCGAAATAACACCAAGTTTGTTCAGAATATTTTTTATTTCTCCAACATATTTTTCTGCTTCAATAAGTTCAAGCTCGTACTGTCCAACAAGGAACTCCAGCTCTGCTTCATTAAATTTTATACTTCTCATGACTATGTAATTAATGAATATTAATTTGGACAAATGTAATACGGTTTAATTAAAAATCAAAAAAAACAATTATTCAGATCCCCTGTGTTTCACAATATTTTAGCCGGGCTAAAATGTAAAAATGTTTTGCGGGTTTCAATTCATTTTGTACTTTTGCACTCCCAAAACACATTGGCCCGTTCGTCTAGGGGTTAGGACGTCAGGTTTTCATCCTGGTAACAGGGGTTCGATTCCCCTACGGGCTACCGATACACTTATAAAAGGCTGATATTCAACAGAATATCGGCCTTTTTTCATTTTTGGTACAACATAGGTACAACATTTCAGGAACCCCTGAAATGACGAATCCCCCCTTCAGATAATATCCCGTTTGTGCAGTCAGGCTGCCCTGAATAGTCAGTTTTAGTCATAACGTAATAATATGTCCTGTTTTCAGGAAGGATCATTTCCTGAATGAAATAAATTACTATATTTATTTGTTCGAAAATTAATGCAGATCCAATTCCTGAACCTATGAAAAAATTTATCTCTTTACCGGTTATGGTTTTTATCCTGATCCTGATCGGGAGTGTCTCTCTGCAGGCACAGATCAACCCTTATTTGCAAACCCCCACGCCGGTTTCGGTCTATATCAGCTGGCATTCTATCGACACGGCTTTCACGAAAGTCCGTTACGGCCTTTCAGGCACTAACCTCGACCAGGTTAAAACCGGTTCTTTCCAGAACATCAGCGGCAAGTACTGGCATACGGTCAAGCTGGCAGGACTCACGCCCGATACCAGGTATTATTACCGTTGCATCAGCGGTACTGATTCTTCTGCCGTATATCCTTTCAGGAGCGAACCCCTGCCGGGAACGGCAGGCAGGCATATCCGCTTCGTCATATTCGGGGATTCAAGGTACAACGACACGATCCCGTCTATTCTTGGCCAGCTTTGTCTGAATGTTCAGCAAACATTGCAAACAAAATACGGGACTGTATGGTTCGATTCGGTCAACCTGGTCATGCATACAGGAGATATAGTGTGGACCGGCAGGGACATCGACCGTTTCCAGACCGAATATTTTAATAAGATCGCGAATCTTTCCTGTTCCCTGCCCTTTATGGTCGCCATCGGCAACCATGAACACGAATCGGCATTTTATTTTGATTACATGAAGTACGAGGATTTCACCGATTCTGCGGTTGCCAGGACGGCCTATAATGAAAGGTTTTATTCCTTTGAGATCGCCGGATGCAAATTCGTGGTACTTAACAGCAATGAAAAAATCATCGGCGCACCCATACAAAAAACATGGCTGAACAAAGTCCTGACTGAATCAGATGCCGATCCGGGGATAAACCTCGTTTTCACTTTCGCCCACCACCCCTGGCATACGGAGATCTGGACAGAAGGGAACAACGATTCGGTTGATATTGTCTTTTACAGAGAGTTCGTGAAGTTTTATAAAATGGTTCAGTATTCTTACGGCCATGCCCACGATTTTGAAAAAGGAGCAATCGTAGATACCAACTCCCAGAACACTGTGATGCATGACTTCCGCACGGTCCTTGCAGGCGGAGGGGGAGCCGAGCTAACCAGGTATTTTTCAGGTTCGGTTGATTACCCGGAAATCCAGGAAACCGTCGATGATTACAACTATGTCATTATGGATATCAATGTTGATGACAAATCGTACGTGGCCGAAACCTATACAATGGGTAAACCCGAGCATCCCCTTCACCAGGTACTTGCTACCTGGCACTTTAGGATGAACCAGCCGGCTCCTCTGAAACCTGTGGCCAATCAGGTTACTTCAACCAATCCCATAATCCTTTCAGCTTCCCCCATGGCAGGCTCGGATTCCTGCATGTCGTCATGGTTTGAGGTTACTGCCACCCAGGGGAACTATGGCAATCCGGTCCTGAAAAAGCTCCGCGACAGGGAAGATATTTTTGAGAATACAGGGTCGCCTGACTTTTTCCCCATCAATAAAAATGCAGGTATCGTTCTCGATTCACTTGTAGTGCCCGACAGCATTCTCACCCATAACACACCATACTGGTACAGGGTAAAGTACAGGGATGATAATTTAAAATGGAGCCCCTGGTCCGATGAGGTTGCCTTCCTTTATACAGGCATCAGCACCATCAACTTTTCATCAGCTGATTTCAACCTGTCGCAAAACTCCCCCAACCCATTCAGCGCTTCCACCGTAATCCGATACCAGTTGAAAAGAAACGCGTTTGTGACGGTTAAAGTTTATAATCAGCTTGGAATTGAAATTGCAAACCCTGTGAACGAAGAAAGGCAGCCCGGCGATTATACAGTTCGGTTTTCAGTCAACAACGAAATTTATCCTCCAGGGATTTATTTCGTACAAATGAGGTGTGACGGTTTTATCCAGACCAGAAAGATGGTGGTCACGGAATAAAATATCAGCCATTTTTTTCTTTATTTCAGATTACCCTGTGGACCGCAATAATTTAAGCAATCCCTTGAGTATTATCATGACTTACTTTTTCCCGATGGTAATCAGGAATGGCAGTATTGTAAAGAGGATTGTTCCTCCGGCTACCAAACAAACATATTCCAACGGACTTCCAACAGGCAGCTGCGAAGGCGGGAAAAAGGATACGATAAAGGCAAACAATACAGCCAGGAACCCGATACCCGCAATCGCCCACATGCCGTTATTCCCGCCTGGAACTTTATAAGAACGGACGAGGTCGGGCTGGGAGTATCGCAATTTAATACCTGCGGCATACATAAGCATATACATTATCAGGTAAAGTCCGATAGTTAAAGCACCCAGCAGGAAGAAAGCAACACCAACATTAGGTATGATAAAATAAATGGATGACAGAAGTGTTACGATCAGACCCTGCACCATGAGGATATTCTGCTGTATGCCTTTTTTATTCACTTTTGCAAGACCGGCAGGCAGCAATCCATCCTTCGCGGTCCATAGCAAACCACGGCTGGGGCCTGCAATCCATGAAATCACGCTGCCTAAAACCCCGAATGCCATCAGTATACATACTACAGGGAGCAACCATTTCAGGCCCATACTCACAAAAATATTTTCAAAGGCCTGCATGAGACCCGATTGCAACGTCATCTTGCTTTCAGGTAAAACTATCGAAATTGCAAGGGAACCTAATATCTGTAAAAAGAAGATCAGTGCAGCAGCAAAAAGAAGAACTTTCGGAAACTGTTTTGAAGGGTTTTTCAATTCATTGGCATGGACTGCCTGGACTTCAATCCCGGCAAATATCAATATTACAGCTGCAAGGAAAGTGACATTATCCAGGCTTGTAATATGGGGAACC
>Ga0209083_1001215_pt1 | contig 30711 bp, 46 predicted proteins | sample AM7aDNAmetaG_FD_184132 | JGI IMG/M metagenome (GOLD analysis project Ga0209083, IMG submission 184132) | Freshwater microbial communities from Finland to study Microbial Dark Matter (Phase II) - AM7a DNA metaG (SPAdes) (version 3) | ecosystem: Environmental > Aquatic > Freshwater > Lake ... | reverse complement strand
CACCGACCTGCCGGACCAACTCCATGTGGATATTCGTGTGACATGACGCCTAACGAGGACACCAGCTTTGTCCTTGAACGGAGGTGAAATGGCTTTGGAAGGCTTGATTTAACTGGAGAGAAACCGCATTCCGACCTCACTTTCCGAGGCTTCAGCTTTGAATGGGTCAGGCAAATGGGGCTTCGAGCTGGCGAGCACCGCAGAATCCGAGGCGCCGAGAAGAGAGAAATTTCACCAGGCTCGCCCGTTCCAATTTGCAGGCCGCTTCGATCCCATACTTCGCGTGCGCGGGGCCGCTCACCTTCACTTGTCCCGCATCAATGAAATCCGCCAGCGTCGTCCGATGGATCGACAGCCGGCGCGTCATCTCCGAACTGAATGGGTTGCGACCGACGGGGATGATGTCATCCAGGACCATTGATTCAGCGGCGGATTCGCCACCGCACCGGCCCATGGTCTTAAGATTCTCGCAGACCGAGCCGCGCCAGATTCGGAGCGACCGTTTGCGGGCCGACGGCTCAGCCAGGTCAAACGCCCACGCGAACGTGCCGTCCTCGCAGGCTTGAATTACCCGGAAAGGGTCCATGCGCGCGATCCACGCCACGGCCCCGACCGTGAGCAATGGCTGCCGATGGGTGAAGTCCACCTCGACGCGCCCGGAATAATTGTCGTTTAAGCCGATCATGCGGGGTCATCGCGGGCAGTTCGCCGGGGCCGCGCCGATGGCCGGCGGGCCGTTCCGTTCCCACGGTTCAAGGTATTTCAAGCCCACCAATTCGAACACCTCGCGCTCGATGGTGACCGGCACCAGGTTGCCGTGGGTATCCGTGAAGCCGGCGCCGTAGGGGTTCCATTTCCAGCCCTTGGCGATGGCTGCGTTGCAGATGGCCATATTACTCTCCGCCGAGCCGGTCCGGCAGACCAGGTAATTGAACCAGTTCTCCGCCGTGGCCGTGAACAGATCCACCGGGATCCCGCTGGCTACGTGGACGGCGAGTTTGTTCTTGGCGCCCCACGCCGTGGAACCCGAGGCCGATAGGCGCTTTGAAACAATGGGCGGCGGGCGCAGCAAAACTTCCAGCAACGCATCCACCCGGCTCACCTGCTTTGAATCAAACAACCCATCCGGCACCGTGACCATTTGGGGGATGAAGAGGATTTCCACGTCGCCGACTTCCAGCTTGCGCCGGCGCAGCGAACCGGCCACGACCAAACGATCCGTTAAAGGCTTCAGTAATTCGCACAATTCCTTGGCGACGGCGAGCGCGGCAGCACGGGGAAATTTGGTTTTCATTTGAGCAGCGCCGCCCTAGGCGCGGCGAGATTCTTGGCCGGCAACGGCAGATCCATCGCCACATCCAGCGGACTGCAGCCTTTGGCCGCGTCCGCGTGCAAGTAAATCGCCGTCGTCTCAATCGAATCATGGCCCAGCAGATCGCGCACGGTTTCGATGTCATTGCCCATCCGCATGGAATGGGTGGCAAAGGCGTGGCGCAGGGTATGCGGCGTGACCCGCTTCATGATGCCGGCGGCGTTCACGGCCTCGCGCATGGCATCCTGCACCGCCTTGGGCGTGATATGCCAGCGATACTGGCCGCGCGTCACGGCAGACGGGAAAAGAAACTGCCAGCGCAGCTCGCGCTTGGCGTTCGGATATTTCTTGGCCAGTTGACCGGGCAATTCCACGAACCCGCCGCCGTGCGCCAGATCAATGTCATGCTGCGCCTTCCGCCAGGCGATGTGACGCTGCAAGGCCGGCACCAGCATCGTAGGCAGCACCGTCATGCGATCCTTGTCGCCTTTCCCCTGGTGAATGCGCACAGTGAGCGCCGCGAAGTCAATATCCTGGACGCGGAGCTCGCACGTCTCGCCGATCCGGGTGCCGGCTCCATATTCCAGCGCGGCGATCAGGCGCGGCTGGCCTTTCAGCCCGGCGAAAATGCGGGCAATCTCCTCGCGCGTGGGAATGATCTTAAGCGGCTTCCGTTCCGGCGGCATGGCAGGCAGATTTAGTCGGCCCATATCGGCCTTTAAAACGTGCTTAAAAACGTAGGCCATCGCGCACAACGCATTCTTACGCGACGACCGGGAATAGTTTTGATCGTGCAGGCTCACCAGCCACCGCTCCACCTCCGGCCCGGTCCACTGGCTGGCGGGTTTGCCGCAGAACGCATAGAACTTTTTGCAGGCCGCCCAATACGATTCCAGCGTGTTGGCGTCGTGATTATTCGAGGCCACGGCGAACTGGAGTTTGGCGTAAAGGCTCATAGCGATATGCGAAGTGGGGTTCTATATTTTACTGTTAGGCATCGCGGCCATGCGTTTATATTCATCAATCGCATCGAGATACTTTCCGGCGTCATATCTGCCGAGTCCGCCGCCGTTTTCAGCGAGACGTTTTGCGATGTCGCGCCATTGGTTTAGCGCGAGTTCTATTTCGCGGGCATCGGTGGCGCACACATGGTCGCCAGTGGTTCTCCGCCGGATGTCGCCGCTGTCTGTTATGTCGTATGCCGCAGCATTTACTATCGGTGTTTGAGTTATCATTTTTGTATGTCGTTATCGCTGATGCCTAACAAGTCGCCGGAGCCAACCGCCGTTGGCGCTGTCAGTTCCGCTGTCGCGGTTCACGCCGTGAGTCAGCGGTGGCTCAGCTTTTTTCGTTAGGTGTCCTGAACGTCACCCGTGTTTCGCCACGGTATGCCCGCCGGAAGTGGACAGCACCGATAGCGAAGCCAATCGGGAAGCCGAGCGCGCCACCACCGGCCACGGTGTAGATTTCCGGCACGCCGCCCCACGTCCAGATTTCGCGCATCATTCGGTCGCTGTTGAAGATTTTGTTCACTGGTATCAGATAGACGATGTTCTCCGCCACGGTCAGGCTGTGCCGCAGGAAGTCCGCGAACACCGAATAGGGCGGGTTGCTCACTATCCAGTCCACCGGCTCGCGCCATGCGTAGAAGTCGCGGCCTTGGCGGATTTCGCACCAGTCGCATCCTGGCATCAGGTCAGCGAACGCGCCGTTGCCACGGCACGGGTCGAGGATGCGTCCAGACGGCTTGAAGTGTTTCACCACGTCACGCGCCACGTCCAGCGGCGTGAGGATGATGTCGTCGAGTCGGACGCTTTCGGATTCCAGACCCGGAAGCGCGAGAGTCACGGAAGGGACACCTAACAAGACGCTGGAGGACAACGGCGGGTGCGCCGTGCGCTCGTCGCTCGCTTTCAATTCAGATGTCGCTTCTACGTTCATTGCTCGTTGTCCCCGCCGTGCCTCAGCTTGTCGTTGGACAGCCCGGCGGCGCGTTTTGCCAGCAGAGATTTCATGTGGCGACGCATATCTTCATTCGCCAGATTCCACCATTTGGCGCACAACCGGTCACGGTTGCGACGAGTGTTAAGGCGGTTGACAGGCGGCTTTAGACCGTAGCCGCAGCTCGCAAGCTGCATTGCAAATTGCCACCGTTTGAATTTTCGATTTTTCAGTTGCATAGTTTTTTATCGGGCTGTCCAACCCGTCCTCGCAGCCAACCGCGAGCGGCGCTGCGTCTTAATCGGTAACGTCTGGTGCGTTCTCATGTCAGTCATTCGCGGCGGCTGGAGTCAGCGTTGGATACCTCGAAGAATTTCAGCATCCCCCGGCACGGTTGGAACGGCAGCGGCTTGGCATTTTCCAGCACGAAGCCGAACTCGCCATTGAACCACCACGAGCAGGATTCCCAGATGCAATCGGTCAAATCCGCTTCGCCGATGATGCCGCCGCGCTCCAGCTCAGCCATCGGCGGAATTTCAATCGAGGCGTGAACCACCGTGCGGACATATTCAACGGCCTGATCATATTCAGCGCGGGTCAGGCCTTTGCTGGCGTGGATGTAAATCCGCTCGCGCAGAGAGGTCCGCCAGTCGCGGTTTTCAATGCCTTTGAGCAGGCCGGTCTGCGCGGCCTGGGCGCGGGCCTCGTCGCCGATGATGTCCGGGCGGATTATTAGCCATGCCCACGGTTGGCGGATGGAGAGCGCTTTCATGGCAGTGATTTCCAGACCGCATCCATCACGCGGTCGGTTTTCACCACCAGCGTGCCCAGATCCATCTGGTTTCTTAGTTGTTGGACTTTCTCTACCAGCTCATTGAGTCGTTGGATTTCCTTCATCAGCGGATCATTTCTCCCGATGAAGGATTTCGACTGGATGACCCGCAGAGCCAAGTTTGCAGCACCCAAGGGAACGAACAACTGGCTGTGCAGTTCCGTCACCTCATGAATGGCTTGCTTGAAGGCCTTAACCGACTCGGCCACGTCGTTACAGTCGGCTTCGATCTGTTCGCGGATGCTGGTCATTTGGCCTCCTTCGGTTGGCGGACCAGGTCGAAGCCGAACCGGTTGCCGCAGTGCCAGCATTCGAAGCCATCCGGCTTGAGGACCACGCGCGGCAGCAAAGTGCAGTTCAGGCAATACGGCCGGTAGGCTTTCGTTTTCTCCAGACCCAGCGCCTCATTCATCGTGGCGAGCTGGGCATCCGTCATCTCATGCCCGTCCTCAAATTTGAGATAGCCCTTTTCCACCGTCACCATTCGGGCGGTCAGGATGTTGATTAGACTTTCGGCGTTGTGCATTTGGGTCCTCGGGGTTAATTGGCCACAGACTGGCGGGCATCGGTATCCGTGAGATTCGGTTCGATGAAGAACGATTCGCCCTGCTCCACCTTGATGCCGATCAGGGGAAACATGGGCGCCAGTTCCTCGCGCTGCGCGAGCAAGGATTCCTTGTCCGGTTCCGGCACCGAGCGGATGAAGTTGGGCAGATGCACCATGAGGGCGTCGGTCACCTTTTTCCAGTTCCAGGCGCGCGAGAGCAGGCAGAGCTTGGGCGTGCCGGTGCGGAAGCCGAGCGTGCCGGCGGCCAGTTCCAGACTCTTCCGGCCCTTGGCGAAGGCGTCGGGATGGGTCTCCGCCCACGCCTGCAATTCGGCGGACTTGCGGCCAATGAACGTCTCGCACTCGCTGATGAGCGGGGCGAAGTTCTCCTGCACCTTCAGCACCAGGGCATCGCGCTCGGCCACGGATTTGCGCTTGTTGTTCTCGGCCAGGGCCAGCTCGTTCATGGCCATCTCCGCATCGGCGCGGGTGATCAGGACTTCGGTGGACAGCTTGATGTTGATTCGGGCTTTACTCATATATATATGCGGTGTTTTGTTGTTGATGGGTGCAGCGTCACGCTGCGTTGACTAAATTGGCGAACCTTTCGGCGCGTTCGCGCACCACCGCCGTGGGGCCGTTGCCCAGCAGCAGTTGATTCGGCGCGTTCCAGAGGACGTAAAACTCGAAGTCCGTCGGGGCCCGGTGGAACCGCGCCGCGAACGCCGCGCAGCGGTTGTCCAGGATCCGGCGCGTGACGGTGAGGGCCGCGGCGGGTTCGGTGGCCTGGCTCAACGGCGTGGTGGATACGCGCCACCATTCGAGGGGCTTGATCTGGTAGCGGCTCACCTCGCCGGCCCGGCCCACAGCGTGATCGTTCCCGCCGGATTCGATGGCGGCCAAAGCCGTCATCCGTAAAGCGTCCCGATCCATGGCAGTAGCGGCCAAGACCGGGGTCGGTTTCTGGTTGTGTGTTGAACCGGCGTCCGCGGCCACCACCGGGAGGAGCACCAGTTGCGTCATAAAGCAGAGGAAAATTGTTTTCATAGGACCCCCAGCACGAGGCCGTAGAAATATTGCAGGCGTTCATCGGCGAGCCCTTCCAGCCAGCTTTTGTAGCGGTCGGGGAATGGGTGGGCATCCTTCACGAAGTCGAACACGACTTGCACAGCTTTGGCGCGGTTCAATTTTGTCATAATCAGAGTAACTGTTGTTGGCCGGTGATGAGGGCGTTGCGGGTTTGGGCGAACCAGGCTTCCCACGATTCGATGGTGCGGGCGCGATAAACGCCCTCGTGCCCCTGCCGTTCCAGCAGTTCCAGCACGCCGATCTGGTAGAGCTCGGTGCTGCGCGGGCGGAAGGACAGCAGTTCCAGCCCCGCCTTCGCGGAGATCTCGCGGGTGGTGCCCGGACCGTGCGCGAGCCAGGCGCGATGCGCCGCCAGCCGGTCCGCTTCCAGCCGGTTCTTCAGGCTGTCAAAGGTCTCATTGCGCAGATCAATCGGTTTCATAGTGATTTCTTGAGGTCGATGAATGCCTTAAAGGCGTCGCTGCTGAGAATTTCGTCCAGCTTCCGTTCGCGGTTGGCCGGCGTGGTGTCGCGGTGGGTGGCCTTGAGCACGGATTGCTTGTCGCCCTGGGGGCGGCTCTGATACGCGCGCCGGGCCGCCCGCGCTTCGGCCAGGTCTTCCTCGAAATAGTCCGGCATCCCGATCAGGTTGCGGAACTTCAACGCGCCCGGATTCCGGCGCTGTTCGCGGATCCCGCGCTGGAGATGGGCGATCACGTCGCGCAGTTCCTGCTCGCCATGGCCGCGCCGCTGCCACTCAAACCAGATCGTCTCGCGCTGCATATCCAGCGGGATCACCAAGCCCGTGAGCTGGCAATACAGCCGGTGCAGTGCGGCGATGAAGGCCCGTTTATCCGCGCTCATGCAGCCTCCTTTTCGGCATACGTCACCTTGCGACCACGATTCTTCACCGTGAACATCACCTTCCAGATCACCTCGGCGCTGGCGTCGTCGAGGCAGCATTTGAACACGCGCTGGCAGATGGCCGCGGCGTAGCCGATATTCACACCGGCCTCGCGGCACGCCTGGGTGAGTTTGTATTCCGCCACCCGGCGCGGATTGCTCTGGTGCTGCACCAGGGCGTTCATCGCCCGGCCCGTCTCGCCGAGCAGATTCAGGAAATGCGCCTCCACGATCTTGTAATCATCCTGCGAACAGCAGCGCAGCCCATTCTTGCCCGTGGCCAGTGCCACCTGACCATGACGAAACGCATCGGTCGCCTTCGTGGTGCTGTCCGGCGTCTCACCACGGCCTCGGGCTATGGCACATTCACGGGCGAACGCACGGCTGGCCAGTTTGGACAGATCGCGCTTTTGCAGGTTGGAGAGGGGGGCGGACATATTTACGATTTACGATTTACGATTGCCGATTGGGGCGTGAAGTTCATGATCAGCGCCACTTCACGCAGCGTGTGGGCTTTCAGGTGGAAATCTTCCGCCCCTTCGATCCGGATGATTACAGTGTCGTGGTCGGCGTTGGGCCGTTCGAACGTCACCAGCCGCTCGGGTGTAAAGACGTCTGCAATCTGCATCAGTTTGTAGGGGGGATTAGACACAGAGCGCCTCCCGGGCTTGGGCGATCAGCGCCGTCTTGTCCTCGCCGGTTTGCTTGACGCGATACGCCAGCGCCTTGTGGAACGCCACCAACCGGCCGCTGGTGCCGCGATAATGAAACCGCACCGGCGGGTTCGTGTTGCTCTTGCCCACGGTCACCTGAAAACAGTTGTAGGGCTGGTTATGAAACCACTTCGTGACCTCGCTCAGGCCACTGATGCCCGTGTTGCTGCGCGGGCGCTGGCCGCTGATGCCGCCGGAACCGTGGACGGCAAAGAAGTTGTCCCGCTCGGCAATGGCGCGTTGCAGCGCCGCCGCCTTGTCGTCCCCAAACTGGAAGAACGCCTGGAAGCGGACCTCCGTCCGGTTGATGATCACCCGGTAGCCGTAGGGGATTTCGTAGATGTTTTTCATAGCACCTCCGGAAATTTCTCTACGCGAGGCGACCACCTGAGAAATGGCACCTGTTCCTTTTTAAGCCAGGCATTCCAACATTTCACCAGCAATGCCCAGCGAACCACTAATTTCATGCGGCGCAGTGACCGGACGTCCTCTAAAAGGATTTTCCGCATCAGAAATATTGGATTCTCTCTTGATAAGTTCTCGCCGGTGATCAAGGCCGTAATAAACTCATCAGCAGTGTCTGAACTTTTCGAAAACGTGAAGTGCCATGCGATAAGACTTTCACGACCCAAAATCCCGCGTTTTACAATTCCAACATGTTCGTAAGAACGGAGCAACCGCCGTTCATTGGATTTGAAAAACTCCAGGCATACAGATGGGGCAGACGATTTTGAGCTGCCAGAAAAACCAGATTCGATTTTAAATATCAGCCTGATGGCCTTTGCCATCGTGTCGGCATGGTCTATCTTTAAAAAGTGGAATACGTCCCCGACATCCCGTGGCTGACCGCTGTCAATAGTGATCAGCGCATTTTCTGGCAGCCCGCGCACAACCTGCGTTTGGATCGTTACGCCGCTTTTTATGATTGCCAACAGGCGGTGTTGGCCGTCAACCAACTTGCCGTTGCAGAACTTTATGCTCTCGCCATTTAATAGCCACAGACCGGCCGTCATCATTTGGGCATAACTGTCAACGCGCGCATCGTTAATAGACCGATTCCCTTCATTGTTTTCGAGATAAAGGCGTGCATCCGCAGGGGAAATATTCTCAGTTGTAGTCGTCATAAGGTTCCTTTTTATGGGGGTGCAGCGTCACGCTGCCTTCTGTTGCATGATCCGGCGGCTGCGGGCACGGGTGACGGCGCTGGCGAACTGGTCCATCGTCATGGCCTTGCCGTTGGCCGATTCGCGGGCTTCGCGGCAGACCTGGACCACGTAGCGCCAGTTGCCGAACTGCGGGGCTTCCGTGGCCACCGCGCCGGATGCCTGGTTCTCCGTCTTGGTATCGGCGAACTTCACCCCGCGCCGTTCGAACAGCGTGGCGATCTCATCCTGCGACGGGCTCACCAGGCGCACGCGCTCGCAGAGCCGGTTGCCGAAGAGTTGAATGGCTTCCTCATAGTTCTGGCCCACGAGGCGGGCGAGCAGCTTGGGAATGCATTCCAGCACCACCACGGTGGGCGTCTGGTTGATGAGGGACTTCACCAGGTTCAACATTTGCGGGCCGAGGTGATGGCCTTCGTTGATCAGCAGGATCAGCTTCCGCTTGCAGAGTTCTTCGCGGATGGTGTTCAGCCGGGCCTGCGGATGCATGGGCAGCTTGAACGAATCTCCGCTGTCATCCTCCCGCCGGCGGATGCCGAGCGCCACGATGATGTCAGCCAGGGCCGGGTTCACGTTCTCGCGCCAGAGCTCGGTGGCTTCCACGACCACGATGCTGCTCTTCCACGTCTTGAGCAGGGCGTTCTTCACGGCGTCCTTGCCGGTGCCGTTCTCGCCTTCGATCACCACAAACCGGGCGATGGTTTCCTCACTCATGGCGCGGGCCACGGCGGCGCGGCTGCTCTCGATGTTGTCGAAGTCGGGATATTCCGGTTCCGGCGGGCGATCACTGGCGCGCAGCACCTTGATGAACTCCACCGCCGCCACGTAATTGGCGAGCTGCTTGTCCACGTTCAGCTCTTCCAGCGGATCAGCGTCGTCCAGGATGCGCTTGTAGGTCTTGGTGGAACCCACCTGGGAAACCTTGGTCACGAACTTGGCGTCGCTGAGGCCGCGTTCGATCTGGTAGGACTGGCATTCGCGCGCCAGCGTGCGCAGTTGATTTAATTTTTCGTTGTGCATTTGATTTTTGGTTGATGGTTTATTCAGTAGCGGTGTTCTGCGGTTTCGTTTTCGAGGCGTTCCAGTTCAGCGCGCCGGGCGGCCCGGACGGCATCCCGGTCCTGGCGGACGGCCACCAGTCGGGACTCTTCGGATTGGTTGTTTTCCGTCTTTTCAGATTGATGGCCAGCAGGTGCCACCTGCTCAACTTTGGCCACCCCGGCAATGCCGTCGCGCTGCTCGTCGCTGGCGTAGGTCACTCGGCCGTTGGCGCCGATGCCCCGGCTCATCCGGCGCATGAAGTTGTTCGTCTTCTGGCGGGCCACGTAGCCGGCGCGCTGGTTGTCATCCGCCCAGCTCATCACCAGCCGGATGTGCCCGCTGGTCTCACCGATCAGTTGCGCGTCGCCCAGGATGTCGCCGGCCTTGGCCGTGCCGCAGTTGTCCAGCAGGATCACCTTGGCGGTGCATTTTGGCTCGCGCGGGTTAAAGTGGATCCGCACGCGCTTGCCATCGTAGAGCGGCATCCAGGGCGCGTTGAACTCGAACGGCACGCTGAAATCCTCAAACATCGGCACCCGGCACTTCACGATCATCTTGTTCACCACGCGCTCCACCGCGAACGGCGCAAAGATCCAACCCATGCTGTCATTGCTAAAGCCACGGAGTGGCGCTTCTGAGGTGGCCTGCGTGAAAAATTCATCGGGCACCCACTGGCCATATTGCTCGCTGAAAATGCGCTTGGCATTGTGCGCCTTCACTTCCTCATCGAACACGGCCACGATCAGTTCGATGGTCGGGAAATATTTGCGGGGATCCTGCCCGCCCTTTTTGCACAGCTCATAGATCCGGCAGTTGGCCTCGTTCTCGGAGCGGTAACGGCCCATGTCCGCGTGCGGGAACTGCACCGCGATCCGCGTCCAGACCCGGTTGAACACGCTCTCGATGGCCTTTTGATGCGGCGAGTAGGTGCGCCAGTGTTCGCACTTCAGCGCTTCGATGGCCTGCCGCACCAGCTTGCTGTTGAACGTGCCGCCTTCGAACTGCCAGCCCTTGCGCGGCACGCCGTGGGTGCGCACCACCGTGCCCATGCCGTTCAAAATATCCTCCGCGCGATAGCTGCCCCGCGGGCGCACCACGTAATCCCAGCCCAGCAGCTTGTCGGTGCGAGCGTCGGGAAAGGCCAGCCATTGGAACCGGCCCAGCAGCACGCCGAACTTTTGCGAGCACGGCGTGATCACCGCCGTGCAGGGCACGCAGACCGCGATGCCTGGCGTGGCGTCATCGCCGCCGAACCAGTCGCCCGGCAGCATGATCTCGCGCTGGCAGGTTTCCTTGTCGAAGTAGCGGCGCTGGCTGCCCGGCGCGGATTGGTTGTCGAGCGACCAGGCGCGCGGGCTGCGGAATAGTTGCACCACCGAGGCGTTCACCGCGATCTGGCGCGCGAGCCGTTCCGGCACCAGCGGCTGGCCGGCATCCTGGCGGGCAAGAATCAAAGCGCGCAGTTCATCCGGGCATGATGGGACCGTGCCGGTCTGGCCAATGGCCTTGAGGAATCGCGCCTTGTGGGCATTGGTCCATCCGGTGGGCAGCACTGGCAGCGAGATCGTGCGCCGGATGGCTTCGGGCACTGAGCCCCCGTTGCGCACCCGGTTGGAAAGCAGATAAAAGAACTTCGCCGCCGGCACGAACCACGCCGGGACTTCGAAGCGGATGTTCGCCGAGACCGTGCCGCGCTGCGGCAAGAGCCCCGCGATGCCTTCGCGGCGGAACCGCGCCAGGGCGCTGGTGTCGCCGCTGAACATGCTGGCCGGCCGGCCGAGCTCGCGGGCGGCCGTGCGCAGACTGTGGTGGCCGTCGGCCATCAGTTGATCGAACGCACGCAGCACCGCCGCGGTGGCCTCGGCGGCGCGCAGATCGGACTCACGGGAAAGAGCCGGCGCCGGACTGCTCACAGCGTTGCACGTGGCGCTGGTTTCGTCCGGGCCGGAAGAGGGGACGGTGAGAGCGACCCGTCCGTCCACGGGTCTATGTTGCGGGGCCGGCTGAAAAGGGGCATCACCCCCGTCGGGACCGGAGTCCGCCACGCCGCTCTCTGCGTGCCTGTATTTACCCGACAAATCTAAATTGGTGACTGGTGACTGGTTACTGGTGACTTGATCTAAGGCGGCTTCCGCCGCGTCAAAGGCGGATTCGTCCAGATCGAAATAGTCCGCCACCGCTGAGCGCTTGGCAGCGCGGCCACCAGCGGGGGCATCGAAATTAACCGGCGCGCCTGACGCGGGCGCCGCCGGGAGTTGAGAAGCGCGGGCCGCAGTCGTGGATTCGTCGTGCGCAGCCAGCGCGGGTGAGTTGTCGGTCAACAGATTCATTTAATAGATGCAGTGATGTGCATTATTGAAATCGGTTAGCGGCTGGTCCCTTTCAGGCGTTCCTTGAGGGTTTCGAGCACCAGCCGGGAGAAATCCTCCGGCCACGGTTCAAACTTGAAGAGGCGGCTCTTCTGGCCGCGCGTGAGCCGCACGTCATCGCCCAGGATCGCCCCGCGCACCACCTGCTCGATCTCGCTGCGCTGGATAGCCGACATCTTTTTCCAATGCGCCAGGTGTGCGCCCATGTCGTTCTGTTTGACGCCAATGAAGAGCGACCAGTCTTTCCGATCTCCGCTGCCCTTGCCTCCCATCGTCTTGCCGTTAATGGCGCGATCCACGCGGTGGGCCTCGTCGCCTTCCACGAACACGCCGTTCAAGCATTCCTTGATCGTCTTGTCGTTGGTGAAGTCCAACCAGGCTTGCTTGTATTTCTGGTGCGCCGCCGAGAGGCAATGATCCGGCGTGCTGAGCACCTCGCTGAGGCTGATGGTCTCCACGTCAATGCAGCCTTCGGGCAGCGCCCTGACGATGTTGGCCGCGGCGCGCATCCAGCGTTCGCAGCAGTCGGCGGAGATCTCCGGCAGATTCTTTTCGCGCCAGATTAAAAACTCGCCATAGGCCAGCGTGGCCTTGAAGTCGTTGAGCAGTTGGCCGGCGGCCAGACATTTCTGTTTGGCACCTTCCACGGCCACCAGGGCCTCACGCACTACGTTGATGATGCTATCGGACGCCAGATAGATGGCCGTGGCCGATTCAGGATATTTTTGCAGGCTTTTCATAGATTCAATTCAGGGAGGGACGTTGCGAGTTGAGGGAGCGGCGTTCGCTCATACGCAGCCAGGCGTCGAACGCCCGGAGCGGATTCTTGACGAGCGAGAAGAACACGGTGAGCTCGTGATGGGTGGGGATCACCGGCACGGCCACCTCGCCGGGGATGTTCATTTCATCGGCCAGATGGCCGTCGGTCAGGGGCTTGACGTCTTCGATGGTTTTGATTTTCATACTTTGTGCATTTTTACCAGGGTCAGTTCACCGATCATTTTTTTTGCAATCGCTCAACATCAGGACCAGCCGATTCAAATTCTTCATCGTCCGCGCCAGATCCCGTTTTTCTTCCGCAATCTCCGCTTCCAGCCGGGCCTCGCACGCCCGCAACTTTTCCAGCTCTGGCAGTTCGCGTTTCATCTACTTTCCAAGCAGGTGCAGCACCGAGGCATTCGTGCGCGGCGCCAGCGTGAACCGGCCGATCGGAGCGGCGCAGATGCCGGTAGTCGCCGCTGCCTGGTGGTTCAACTCTCCGAAGCGGGCGCTTACTTTGGCGCGCAAGGCTTTCAATTCCTCCGGGCTGAACCCGAAATGACTGAGCTCGGCATTCAGGTCGTGCAACTCGCGCGCCCGCTTGGCGCTGGCGATCTGCGCGCTCACTTTCAAATAGTCGATGGTGGTGGTCATAGATGGGTCCAATGGTTAAATCAGGTTGGGGAAATCGGGGGTTTGTTCGCCCGCATCCTCGCCCATTGGTTTATTGCCAATGATGGCCGCAAAAAGTTTGGCGTCGGGGCCGTTCTTAAAAACCGTCGCGGTCTCCTGTTCAACGTGGAGCGGGTCCAGGCCGTTGATCTCGCGCATCAGGTTCGTCGTGGCCTGCATCGTCTCTTTAGTCACCCGCGGGAATGCCTTCCAGGATTCCGTGTCAGGATTGAGCGCGTAGGTGGGCTGGCCCTTGACCGTGATGATGCGCAGCACCCGGCGCGCGTGCAGACGTTTCAACACCTTCACCACGTCCGGCGTGCCGATGCCGGTCAGGTCGGTGAAGAAACGAAGCTGGGGAAAAATGATATCCGCGCGCTGCCAGCCGTAGGTCTTTTCCAGGACGAGCTCGGCGATCTGGAGTTCGCGGAAATTGAGGTCATGCCGGCGGAGTTCCATGCGGAGAATAGCACCGCGCACGCGCCACTCGTCGGCGGCGATCCGCGGACAATGTTCACAGATCAGCTTGGGGTCACCGTCGGAAGGGGAGAAAGTATTCATTGGCTGCTCCTGGCATGTTCATCTTCGAGCGGAAGACCCATTTCCTTTTTAAGGGCGCGCCGCACCACCGAACTGAAACTGCGCTCTTCCGCGTGCGCCCGGCGCTGCACGGCGCGCTGAAGTGGTTCGGGAAGGAGGACGCTCGTGGGAACGTCGCCGCTGAAGTTCTTCTTTCGTTGTTTCACTGTGGGTATAATATTCAATATTATACCCCTGTCAACTAAATCTTGAAAAAATATTTATTCTTATTATACCTAGGCCCATGGCCAACCAACCCGACCCGAACACCGTGGCGACCTCTTTCACTTTGCCCCGGCAACTATTTGATGCCGTGAAGCGCAACGCGCGGATGGGAATGACCAATCAGTCCGACATCGTGCGCAAGGCGCTGATGAATTACCTGCCCGAGAACGAGCGGGAAATGGTGTTGAAAGAAATTGCCGAGGCCGACGCTAATTCCGCCAAAGTTGTCCGGGACGCGAGCAAAACGGTTGCCTACAAAATTCGCAAGCGCCACAAGCCTGGAGCCGAATGATGCGCGCAATCTCCTCCAGCTCGTCGGCGGCCAAATGTGCCTGTGCATTGCTTAATCCCGTTACGGTTTCCATGGCGATATTTTCCAGATTCTTCATGGCGAATATGATTGCGGTGCTGGTAGGACAACGGCTGTCCGTGTGAATAAGTCTAACAACTTTCTAAACATGAAAAATCTCACCTTTTTCCTCTTATTTGCGGCAGCGGTTTTAACTCGCGCCGATGAAGCCGCCGACAAAGTTGAAGCGGCCAAATACATCGGCATTGCTTCATGGAACTGGCACATCGACGGGTTCGGCGTGATCATGATGGCCGACTTTGAGATCACCAACACCTCGCCCTGGGATATCAAGGATGTGAAGATTACCTGTCACCATTCCGCGGCCAGTGGCACCGCGATTGATGAGAACACGCGCACTATCTACAAGGTTTTCCGCGCCCACACCTCTAAAACGATTCACGATTTCAACATGGGGCTGATTGATCCGCAGTCGGCCCGCTCCGGCGCGAGCATCGAAGACTTTGAATTTGTAGCGCCGCATCTATCCTTGGAGGAAATCCGGAAGCGCGCCGCCGATGCCGCCGCCCAGCGTTCAGAAAATGCTGCCGCCGCTAAAGCCAAAGCCGCCGCCACAAAAAAAGCCGCCGATGAAAAAGCACTGGCGAGCAACCAGGCCGCCGCCGACAAGGGCGATGCTTACGGGCTGTTGCGCATGGGCGAGCGCTATCGTGACGGCGACGGCGTGGCGAAGGACCTGCCGACGGCGCGCGTTTACTTCACCAAGGCCGCGGCCGCCGGATCGCCATCGGCACAGTCCGCCCTGGATAAACTGCCAAAATAGCCAAAAAACAGCCTTGGAATGGGTCCGAATCTTTCAAAAATCCAATGATTCATCAAATACCGCACGAGTGCGGTATTTGAATTTTCGCCGCGCTGTTTTCTTCCCGCCCTTTCAGAACTGCACCGCAGAATAACGGGATTCATTGACCCGTGGCAGGATGGCGCCTGCATGAGACGCGCCACCGACAAGCCTGCTGTTTTTTGCCCGCTGCATTCGGGCTTTCCTTCCAGTGGGAAGGCGGGGTTTACGATTTTCCCCCGCCTCGGTGCCACCTTGCGGTGGGGCCATTACGCTGCGCGTCTCCCCTTTTCCCCAACCCTCAACTCCCATCGTTAACACCATATGAAAAAGCTGACTCGTTTCCTGCCCTTGCTCCTGCTCACCATTGCCCTGCTGGCGCTGCCAGCATGTGCGCACTTCACCAAATCTTCCACCACGGAACATGCGCTCGTCAAATACGGCGCGGCGGTGCCGCCGGACTGGCGCGTGATCGTGCCCACCGGCCAGTTGAACCTGCCCGCCGATGAGACGAACGGTTACACCGACTTCGCGTTTGTGGGCGAGACCAACTCCGCGAGCGGCCTGTTCGCCAATCATCCCCGCATCTTCGTGGCATATCGCGAAACGTGGACGGATCGCAGCAAAGGGGGCGGCACGTTCCTCTTCACCGATCCGCAGGCCAGCCAGGTCAGCAGCAGCGTGAACAACCAGGCCGCGCTGGCGGGCAGTCATGAGTTCGCTGTGGGGGCAGTCAGCGCCACCATCAGCAGCAATGCCGTCGTCGCCATCACCGCCGTGGGCTCCGCCGGGGGGAACCTGATCGGCGCCGCTGCCAAAGCCGCCGCCGGCAACCCGCTCCCGGCTGCCACCGCGAAGTAACCACGAAATTAAACGCACCGCCTCGGCGGTCACCAAGACAAAAGAGCAGATGGGTTCACGGTAAAAGTCCCAGAAAACCGGAAACAAACTTTCAACTTGCAACTTTGAACCCGCAACCTTCAACCGTTCAGTGGCCGCTCGTGCGCCAGATGGCGCTGGCCAGCGCCATGGCTTACTCGCGCAGCACCGTGGACGATCCGTTCACGGACGCCCAGGCAAGCGTGACGCTTGACCCCACTATCGGGACCGGCCCCAATGGTGGCCCTGCGCCAGCAGTCGTCGTGGCGTTCCGGGGTTCGAGTTCAGCGCGGGATTTCTTGCAGGACGCGGAGTTCTGGTTCACGGAATTGGTCCGGCGCGATTACCAGGTGATCGCCGAAGTCCATCACGGTTTCCTCGAAGACTTCAATGCCATCAGTGTGGCCGTGGTGCTGCAGGTCCGCGCGCTGCTGGCGCAGTATCCGGCGGCTGGCATTTACATCACCGGGCACAGCCTCGGCGGCGCGCTCGCCATTTTGTGCGCCTTGGAATTTTCCCGGCTGAAGTTGGCCGTCACGCAAGTGACCACGTTCGGCGGGCCGCGCGTGGGCAATGCCGCCTTCCGCGCCCTCTACGATGCCGCGCCAGTTACCGGTCACTCATCACCGGTTAATCTTCACGACATCACCTTCCGCGTGGTGAATCAAAATGACATCGTCCCGCGCACGCCGGGCTGGCTGATGGGTTATCGCCATGTCGGGCAGGAAATTTTTCTCGAACCCGTCACCGGTTGGGGCGTAAATCCCTCGCTCGGCTACAAAGTCCTGTGCGATGTCCTCGGTCTGTGGGGCGCGTATCGCCGCCGCAGCGACGTTCTCATCAGTCAACATTTCATCAGCAGTTACGAACGCCGCATCCAACTCCTTTCATGAGTCATAACATGACCTGTCTATTAGCCCAAGCGTCCATTGATAGCGTTCCGGCCAACTGGCTGAAATATCTCGTGCTGACGATCATCGCCGGCATGGTGGCCACGGCGTTCGTGGTCTCGGCCATCTTCGCGGTCTTGCAGTATTACGCCGACAAGCGGCGCGAGGGCAAGCCCACGAGCACCACGCTGGAAAACAATCCGCTCCGGATGCAAAAGGTTTATCCGAGCGCCACCGTCAAGGAACTGGCCGACGCCAAGAACGAGCACGGCCGCCGGCTGGACAAGCACGACGCCGAGCTCGGCCAGATCTGGAGCACCATGCGCGATGAAGATAAGGCCATTCGCCGCGAAGTGGCTGAGAAATTTGATTCCATCAGCCGCGCCCTGGGCCGGATTGAAGGGGAACTATCTAAAGACTGATTTATGAACGAATCGCAAAAATCCGATCTCCGCCACGAAGTGCGCGCCGCACTGGTCCATCGCCATCCCGCCGCGCTCTCGCCGCGCCAGATCGCCAAGGTGGTCAAAAAGGAACTGGATTTCCTGTTCGAGGAAACCGATGTCATCGCCGCGCTGGAGTTTTTGCGCGGGCACACGCCGCCGCAGGTGGACTTCACCTTTGACGAACTCGGCGGTGGAAAATTCTGGCGGGCGACCACCACCGGCGTTTTACAAGAGGAACGGGCATGAGCACTGAACCATCCACAACTGAACCACGTTTGCAGGATAATGCGCTCAAGGGCAAGATCGCGCGCCTGCCCGCCAAGCTGCGCGAGGAAGTCTGCCGCCGGATCCACGACGGCCACAGCGGTTCCAAGATCCTGCCCTGGCTGAATGCCCAGCCCGAAGTGCAGACCATCATCGCCGCCGAGTTCGGCGGGGTGCTCGTGAGCGATCAGAACCTTTCCGTGTGGCGCGGCACCGGTTACCACGACTGGCTGCGCCGGCATGAACGCATTGAACGCACGCGCGAACTCAGCCGCTATGCCGCCGAGGTCTCGCGCGCCAACGGCAGCAGCATCGCGGATGGCGCGGCGAGCATCGCCAGCGGCAAGCTGCTCGAACTGCTCGAAGCCGTGGACGAGGCCACCGGCGACGCCAAGCTGGATCCCGAAGCCCTGGTGAAGATCACCGGCGCGCTCGGGAGTCTCCGCACCAGCGAACAGAACGATGTGCGCCTGCAACAGAATGACAAGCGGCTCGCGCAAAAGGATGAAGAGCTCGCCATGGCCCGCGAGAAATTCCAGCGCGATACCTGCACGCTCTTTTTGAAATGGCACGAGGATCAGCGCGCCGCCGAGGTCGCCGCCGGCACCGGCACCAACAGCGACAAGATCGAAGCGCTCGGCCAGTTGATGTTCGGCGAGACATGGAAGGCAGCGGAGCCGGCACCCGTCGGCAAATGAACCATGGCCGCACTCTACAAAGCACGCGCCGGGCAGGTGGCCTTCGAAAAGGACATTGATCTTCATCGCATCTCCGCGTTCCTGACCCGCCGCCAATACGGCAAGACCACCAACGCCGCGCGCATCGCGCTCAAGAAAATGATGCGCACCGCCGGGCACACCGTCGTGTTCGGTTCCGTCAAGCTCGACCTCGGCCGCGAAATCGTCCGGAAAGAATCCGAACAGATGAGCAAGGCATTTCAGTTAGTCACCGCCTCCGCGGCCTCGGCGAAGATGGAACTGGAACTCGCCGACGGCCAGACCGGTAAGTCCTTGCGGACGGCCACCGGGACGGCAGCGGACAAGCTGGCCTCGTCAAAAAAATCGCTGATCACCCCGGACGACTTCGCCGAGCTCTACGAATCGCAGCGGCTGGAATTTCGGCTGCACCATTCCAAAACGATCTACAGCCGCACCAAGGTGGTGGCGCTCACGCCGGATGCCGTCGGCGAAACCGGCGACCTCATCCTGGATGAAGTGGGCCGCGTGAAAAAATTCCGCGAGGTCTGGGAAGCCGTCAAGCCGATCATCTCCAGCAATCCGGATTTCCGGTGTCTGCTCACCACCACGCCGCCGCCGGATGACACGCATTATTCCTTCGAACTACTCGCGCCGCCGCCCGGCTGGAACCGCGAGCCGAATCCCGCCGGCCACACCTACCGCACCGAGTCGGGCGTGTTCGTGCGCATGGTCACTGCCTGGGACGCCGCCGCCGATGGCGTGCTGCTCTATGATGACGACACCGGCGAGCCCATCACGCCGGAAGAATCGCGCCGGCGCGAAGCGAACAAGGATGCCTGGGATCGCAACTACGGCGTGAAGTTCGTGCTCGGCGGTTCCGCCGCGTGTGACCTGATGCGCTTGCAGACCGCGCAAGAGCGGGGCATCGGCACCTGCCAGAATTTTCTCGTGGAGACGGATGCCGACATGGTCAAGGCCGTGAACTGGATGGCGGCGCATGTTCATGCGACCGCCCGGATCGGCATCGGGTTCGACGTGGCCACCACCACCAAGGGCACGAGCAACCCGTCGGTGGCGAGCGTGGTGGAAGAGAACGGGCCGGAGATCACCGTCCGCGCCCGGTTCGTGTGGAAGACGAAGAACCCCGACATCGCGAACGAGCGGCTGGATCAGATCATTGATTGCATCGCCCGCCGTCCGGGTGGCCGCGCCAAGGCGCTCGCGCAGGACGCCACGAACGAAAAGTATTTTGCCGAGGCTAACCGCAAACGGCTGCGCGCAAAATTGCCCGTGCTGCTGATCGTCGCCAGCGAAGGGCTGGACAAGCCCGGCTTGGACAAGCCGACCAACTACAAGGAATATCTCGGCGAACGCCTGGTCGCGAAACTGGATGACAACAATCTGACGCTGCCGCCGGATGCTTACACCCGCACCGATTACCGGCTCGTCATGAAAGACCGGGGCAAGTTCGTGTGCGAGCCGAACGATCAGGGAATGCACGGCGACACTTTCGACGGCGACAAGCTCGGGCTTCATGCCCTGGCGGAAAAGAACAACCTGACCACTGCCATTCCCGTCGGGCTGGGGTCATTTCAAGGGTTCAACGATGCCGCCTAGGATTCGATTACAGGCGTTTGCAGCCACCGAGACAGGGCCGTGGTGCCACAAACGCAGCCTACCCCATCGCGAAGCGCGGCGGATTGATTCTGGAGCGTGCCCTAAACCCGTATTTAGACCCATTCAACCATGAAAAATCCAATAAAGATTCTCGCCGCCACCTTTTCCGGTGCGTTCACGGCCGCCCGTGCCGCCGCTCAGAGCCAGCCGCCCGTGCCCGCCGCCGAACCGATCCCCACGCAGCAGGCGTGGTGGCTCAATCCGCGTTACGAGCCCGGCAACATCTCCGCCGGGGCCGTGGCCACCACCATCAACAACGCCGTCCGCGAAGCCGAGTCGGGCGAGCCGAAGGAATTATTCCGTTTCTATCGCGACGTGCTACTCGGCGATGATCACATCCAGGGCGAGATCACCAAGCGCAAGCTCGCCGTGCTCGGCCAGCCGCTCGCTGTGCTGCCCTGCGACAAGGAAGATCCCGAGGACGTCAAGGCCGCCGCGGTCTGCCTGCAAGCCATCGCCGATTGCGCGAACTGGGGCGACGGCCTCGCCGCGCTGCTGGATTCCGCCGCGCTCTGGCCCGTGTCCGCCAACGAACTTTTATTCCAGCCGGCCAACCGTGCCGCGAAAACTTCCGACGGCGAGGCCGTGCCGTTTCAATACACGTTCCGACGCTGGGCGCCGGTCAATCCGATTTTGTTCTGTTACCGGTGGGCATATTTTTCCGGCGGCGTCGGACTGGGCGTTGCTTCCCCGGTGCAGAATGTCGGCCTGGGCAAGGTCGGCGCGGCCTCGCCCTACACCATCGACCTCGAACGCTGGGAACCGTGGCTCAAGCTCTGGCCGATTGACGAGGCGGGCCGGCTGATCTATGACGCCGCCAATGCGAGCTATCTGGATCCGGAGCGCTACGTGACGCATCGCGGCCATCTGCTCACCCAGATGAAAGACAACTGGGGCGGTCCCGGCCGCTGCATCCTCGGCTGGTATCTGCTGCGCCAGCTCGGGCGCGATTGGTTCGGCCGGTTCATGGAACGCTACGGCTCGCCGTTCCCCGTCGGCAAGACGAACGTGCAGGATCCGCAGAGCGTGCTGTTCCTTCAGGCCGCGTTCAGCACCGCCACCAAGATCGGCGGGCTCGTCATCGGCCAGGATGATCAAATCGAATTGCAGAGCGCCGTGGTGCAGGGCGGGGCGGAAGGCCACGCGCTCTGGATCAAGACCTGCAACGACGCCATCAGCTTCGCCATCACCGGCTACAAATCCGGATCGCAACCCGCGGGCATCAATGCCGGCGAAAGCGATCAGAGCGAAAGCATCCGCAGCGACGTGCGGATTTTCGACGGCAAAAAACTGGCCGAGACTTTGGAGAAACAGCCGTTCGCGCGGTTGCTCCAGTTCAACGGACTCGCCGGCCGCGTGCGCGTGGTGCTGGGCGGCTTGAGCGCGGAAGATTCGGCGGAGTTCGCCACGCTGCTCAAGACCATGAGCGACGCCGGCTACCAGGCCGCCGATGAATCCCTCCCCGTCGTGGAAGAAAAGACCGGCATGAAGTGGGAACGGAAGGCAGCGGCGCAACCCGACGCAACGCAACGCCCTCCCTCTCCTGGGGGAGAGGGCCGGGGTGAGGGTGGACAACCTCAAAAAATAAAATTGCTCGCCTCGCTCCGGGCCCCGACCGAGCCCGACGCCGTGGAAAAACTCGTCATCGCCCGGCAGGCCGTGCTCGCCGCCGCTTACAAGGGCAGCATGGCTCCCTTCCGTAAGGCGATTGAAGACAGCACCAGCCGCGCCGATCTGGAAGCGCGCTTGAAAACGCTCTACGCCGATTGGACACCGGAACGGTTGACCAGCGAGATCAATACCGCGCTTCAGATTGCGGCAGCAGCCGGGGCCGCCCAAGCCAAACCCTAGCCACGGATAAAACACGGATTCAACACAGATCTGGAATTAAAATCCGTGTTTCATCTGTGTTCAATCTGTGGCTAAATAAAAATGGATACAACTTTTGCCATCACCGCCCCGCACGCGGAAGCCGCCGCGCTAATCCATGACAAACCTGTCGTCACGCAGGAAGTCTTCGCGGGACTGCTGCCCGAGCTGCGCGGGCGCGCGTTCACCATCTCCGGCGTGGAAGGCGCGACCGTCATGCAACGCACTCGCGATGCCATCGCGGGCGTGGCCACCGGCGGCACCTGGGACGAGGCGAAGAAACAAATCATCTCCGAATTGGATCCGTGGCTCGGTGACGGCGCGGAGTTCCGGGCTGAATTGCTTTTGCGCACGCACGCCTTTCAGGCATTCCAGGCGGCGAACTGGCGCGTGGCCCAGGAAGACGCCGACACCACGCACCTGCAATATCTCACCATGGAAGATGAGCGCGTGCGCGACACGCACGCCGCGCTCGACGGCGTGGTGCTGCCCAAGGACGATCCGTTCTGGGAAAAACATTATCCGCCGTGGGAATGGAATTGCCGCTGCATGTGCCGCCCGATGAACCCGGACATGGTGGATGAGACCAAGGCCGCGGATGAAAACCGCAACCCGGAAGACAAGCTCGTCATCGAAGGGCCGGAACTAGATCAGCTTCGTAACGGCACGCTGATGAGCGAAGGCCAGCGCTACGACGTCACGCCGCCGAGCGATGGACCGGATGGCGGGAGCGCCTTCCAATGGCACCCGGACAACTTGCGGCTGCCCGTGAAAGATTTGCAGGCGCGCTACGATGCGCCTGTGTGGGACGAGTTCCAAGGCTGGGCGGAAAAAAACGACCTCGCGAAAAATGTTTCCGTGTGGGACTGGCTGAACCAAAGGCAGCGGGATTTCTCCAAACCGGCCAAAAAGAAAACATAAGATCTTACCGCCACCGCCAGAATCCAAGGAGTGATTGGGATGCCAAATAATCAACCAACTAACATTAAAACAATTAACTCAAAGCGCAAATCAGCTGCTACGGGGAACGTTTCTGTGAAGGAAGGACGCTTACTTGTCGCACCCACAAACATCACAGTCTTTGGCGGTGGTCAATTTCAAACGGGCATGGCCGCGTGGGAAAAATTCGAGCAGGCGCGGTTCAAATGGGGGGCCGACCCTAAAAACCCCAACCCGAAAGGCACCCGTGCACACACTGAATGGAAGGCTGGCTATGCTACCGGGTTGGAAAACTTTTTCCGCAAATGAGCGCCAGCGAAATAAAAAAAGGTTTCGGATTTGACCGGGCTGACCGGACGCCGGAACGCATTGCCAAGGCTCAGGCATTCCAAGCGGCGGTGATCGAACGGCGCAAAGATAAAACGCGCTGCCCGCGCTGTGGCCATCCCCGTGGTCTCGAATATCGGACTTGCGACCGCTGCCGCGAAAAAATCCGCAAGGCTAAACTCCGCGCGAAAGGCATCGCGGTGGTCAAGGGCGGCGAATACTCCAATACCGATCTGGCGGGTATGGTGATCCAGATGCGTCGGGAAATGGACCGTATGCAAGCCCGTTTCAAACTCTGGCAAATAGCGGCGGACTATCGGAGAAACCTCCATTATCGGACCAACACCATGCGCAAAAAATATCATAAGTCGGTCAGTCATGCGGAAGCGATGGACTACCTGGCGGAAACTAACCACGCATATGAGAACGCCGCCGAATCCTGAACCCTGAACCTTTCGAATGGCCACCACCGCCCTCACCATCACCCGCAACGACGTCTCGCCCAAGCTGGCGGGGCTGGCCAGTGCCGCCAAAAACCCGAGCGCCGTCTTCCGCGCCATGGGCACCGTGTTCAAGAGCATCACTGAGGGCAACTTCAATTCCGTGGGCGAAGCCTATCGCCCGTCCAAGTGGGCCGATAAAAAGGATGGCACGCCGAGCAACCTCAAAAAGTCCGGGCTGCTCTGGCATTCGTTCCATCTCACCATCACCGACCGCGCCGCCACGTTGAGCAACCCCACGCCCTACGCCGCCGCGCACCAGTTCGGTTATGCCAAGCGCAACCTGCCGGCCCGTCCGTTCTTCCCGGTCAAGGATGGCAAGCTCACCGCCGCTGCCGAGGAAAAGATCGGCGCCGCCGCCATGCGCGCCATCAAAGCGCAAGCCGGCATTTAATCTGCGTAGAGCCGAGGTGACGAGGCTCATTCTAGTTTCAAGTTTTAGTTAGAGCCTCCTCACGTCGGCTGCTACACCCATTTGGAATTGCACCGCAGAATAACGGCTTTGCTTGACCGCTGCCATTCTCACCAGCGTGAACGGAATCAGGATTGCACTCGCCCCATCAGTCGCGCTCAAAGCGTCGGCGGGTGGCGATGCCGCCACGGGCCAACTACCCACGCGCGTCAAGGTGCTGGGCTGGGGCCGGAACGCCACGAGCGAAGGCGTCATCCTGGTGGACGATCTGACCGTGAAGGTTTTTGCCGCGAACCAGAAGGCCATTGGCCGCGAGCAGGTGGCGATTGATTTCGAACACAACACGGTGCCCGGCACGCCGGAATATCTGCGCACCGCCGAACCCCGCGCCATTGGCGGTTATACCAATCTCGTCTGTGTTACCGGCGAAGGCATCTTCGGTGAAGCCGTCACCTACACGGCCACCGGCCAGAAAAGTGCCGCTGACTTCGCTGATCTTTCCCTGGCGCCGTATCTCGACAAAGAGAATCGCGTCATTGGCGCGCACAGCGTCGGGCTCACGCGCACCGGCGCGACTTACGGCATCACCTTTTCGCAGGCCCCGGCCACGCTCAGCGCCGAGCAGGCCCAGCTCAACGCTGAATTGAAAATCCTTTCCGCCGGTCTGTTGCCGGTGGTTGCAACCAACGACAACAACAAAAACACAAACATGGATACCATGATCAAACTGGCAGTCTTATCTGCCGCGCTTGGTCTGGCGGAAAGCGCTGATGAAGCGTCCGTCACGACCGAACTCAAGAAACGTCTCACGGTCACCGCACCGGAGAAGATTGACACCGCCGCGCTGCTTGCGCCGCTCACCGCCCGCCTCGACGGGATCGAAGCGAAGTTGAAAGAGCAGGCCGGCCAGGCCAATGCCGCCGAAGCCGTCCGCCTCGTGGCGCTGTTCGCCGCCGATGGCAAGCTCCCGGTGAACCACACCACGAAGAAAGCTTACACCGTGGAAGAGCTGAGCAAGCTCGACCTGCCCACGCTGCAAGTGCTGCACGCCAACACGCCGGCCACCGTGCCGCTGAGCGCGCGCAAAACCCCGGTCGACAGCAAAGCCGTTGACCCGAACCTCAAAGGCCGCGCCCGCTTCATCGCCGCGCAGGACGCCGTCAACGCCACCAACTGACCGAAACCCGCAACCGCAACTCTCACCAATAAATTATTATGGCTGATCAATTCATTTCCCTGCTGGACATCACTGCCCGGCGCAACACCGACCAGGCCGTGGGCCTCGTCGAAGAGGTCGTGACTTACGCCCCCGAGATCGAGAAGGTCATGGGCCGCGTGATTCCCGGCAACAGTTACCTCGCCAAGGTCCGCACCGCGCTCCCGACGGGCGGCGCGTTCCGCAAGGCGAACGTCGGCTCGGCCATCAGCGCCAGCCGCTACGTCCAGAAACGCTTCGACTGTTTCATCTTCGATGCGCAGTTGCAGGTGGACCAGGCGTCCGCCCTCATGGCCAATCAACAGGGCGATTCGCTCGCCTCGTTGCAGGCCGATGAAGCCGCCGGCGCGCTTCGCCAGAAGGCTATCGCTCTGGGCACGCAGTTCTACACTGGTTTGCAGGACGATCCGAACGGCGGTTTCCCCGGTCTCACCAACTTCGTCAACACGGCGCAAGTCGTGGACGCCGGCGGCTCGGCTGTGGGCGCGTGCGAAGTGGCCTGGTTCATCTGGATGCATCCGCAGGGCGTGCATTTCCTGTTCGGCGGCAACTCCGGCATCGACATCACGCCGTGGAGCCTCCAGCAGGTGAAGGACGCGAACAACCTGTCGCTCATGGCCTATGTGTCCAACCTGATGGGCTTGATCGGTCTCTCCTGTGCGCACGTGCGCGCCGTGGGTGCCGTCAAGAACATCGACAACACCATCAGCGGCGGCAACTACACCAAGCCGATCACCGACAAGATGATCGCCCAGGTGGAAGCCAGCTTCCCGGTCGGCATCGCGCCGAACCTCTGCTTCATGAGCCGCGCCAGCCGCGCCGGCTTGCAGGCGTCCCGCACCGTCACGCTCTACGGCAACGTGGGCGCGAATCGTCCGGACTTCAACAACATCAGCGCCATCGCGCCGCTGCCGGCCACCACGGGCTCGGGCATCCCGATCATCCCGACGGACAGCATCATCGCCGCCAACGCCAACCCGTTCTGAACCTGACGGGCGGCGGGGTTAAAAGCCCGCCGCCCGGCTCCAATCGCAACTCATAACGCATAACTAAATGAAAGATTCTGCATTGACTCTGACCAAGGCGCTGCCCAACACGGCCGCCAACAACAACACCGCCGCTCTGGATTTCAATCCGGAAGCGACGGGGTTCCTGACCAACCAATGGCGCCAGGGCTACATCGCCCTGAGCATCCCGGCCCTGGCCGACCACACCAACACCAGCGTGAGCAACCTGTTCACGCTCCAGGACAGCACCGACAACGGCAACTTCGCCAACACGAACCCGCTCGTGCAGGTCAGCGTGGTGGGCGTGGCCAGCACCGGCAGCGTGGCGACCGTCAAGAAGGTCCCGCTGGTGCCCGGCATCCGGCGCTATGTGCGCTTCAACCAGGCCATCCCCGCCAACGGCGGCAACGGCAACAACGCCAGCATCTCCTACGAGCTGGTGGTCTGAACGAACGTGAGATCGCAAGATCTCTTCATGGGGCCGGGTGGCGGGGTGTGCATTCCCCGTCATCCGGTTTCTGAAAGGCGCACCTCGCCGGGCAACCAAAGCCCCATGAAGCGGTCACTTTTATTTAATACCCATGAAAAACTTTTTCCCTTCCGAACCGTGGCGCGATGCTGAAGCCGCCGAATACGATCTGCCGCTGAAGTCGCCGCCCGTCTGCATCCTCGACATTGGCGCCAACGTCGGCGCGTTCGCCCTCCGCTGCGCGGAGAAATATCCGTCGGCCACCGTCTTCGCTTACGAGCCGGTGCCGGAGACCTTCGAACGGTTGCTGGCCGAGACGGACGCTTTCGACAACATCCGCCCCTTCAATTTCGCCGTGCGCGAGATGGCCGGCGTGGCAGAAATGAAAGCGGGCGACCGGGATGTCACTTGCAGCTTCTACAACCTCGGACGGCAGACCGATAAATCCATCGTGGTGCGGATCGCCGCGGCGAGGGATTTACCCAGTTGCCAACTCGTCAAAGTGGACACCGAAGGTTGCGAACTGGAAATCCTGACGCACCTGGACTTGTCCCAGACGCTCGCCGTCCTCTGCGAATATCATCGCGGCGACTCGGAGCAGATCATCCGGCTGATGACGAGCAAAGGCTTTCTTCTGGCGGCGGCTGTGGATGAGAAACAGCCCGGCTACGGCATCCTGAAATTCACCAAGCCCGGCGTGCTCGCTGACGAATCCACCAATCCACCAATCCACCAATCCACTAATCGCAAGATATACATCGCGCTCACCGGGCACTATTCCAGTAGCGATATGCTGTTCGTGCAGAGCCTGTGCGCGCTGATCGTCGCCGCGCCGAGCCGGTTCCAAGTGGGCTGGAATGCGGATCCCTGCATTGACCGTTCCCGGAACGTCCTGGCGAAGAACTTCCTCGACTCCGATTGCACGCATCTGCTGTTCATCGACTCGGACATCGGGTTCACCCCGCAGAACTTCGTGGACATCATCAGCCACACCGAGCTCGTGGTGGGCGGCATGTATCCGCTCAAGCGCGACAAGACCCACGTGGAATGGTGCGGCAACGGTCTGGGCCGTGAGACCGCAGTGCGGCCCGACGGCTTGCAGGAAGTGCGCTACATCGGCACCGGCTTTCTCTGCATCGCCCGCGAAGCCCTGCTCAAGCTCATCGTCACCGATCCCTCACTGGAATACACATCCGACGAGCAAGGGCATCGCACGGAATATGCGTTCTTCATGGAAGGCATCTTCAGCGCCGACGGTGGCCGGCGCCGGTTCCTGACCGAGGACTGGTATTTCTGCCAGCGCTGGCTGGATCTGGGCGAAAAGGTGTATGCGGACACCCGCGTCTTCCTGCGCCACGCCGGACGCGGCGTCTGGCCGCTGCCGATGCAATCTGGAAATCCGTTCACCCCTCAACCTTCAACCACTGATCACTGATTACTGATCACTGATTATTATGGCCTACTGCACCCGCGAACAAATCACCGCCAAGATCCCGCCGCCGGTCCTGACCGATGCGCTGGATGATGACGGCGATGCCGCCGAAGATGCCGGGCTGTTCGACAGCCTGGTCGCCGCCGCCAGCGCCGAGGTGGATGGTTATTTGCAGGGCTTGTTCACCGTGCCGTTCGCGGATCCAGCGCCGTCCAAGGTGGTGCAGGCCGCCATCGTGTTCGTGTGCGAATCCGTTTATCAGCGCCGGAACGTGGCCGAGGAAAAGAATCCGTTTTCCATCACCGCCAAATGGTGGCGGAACCATCTGCAAAAGGTCGGCAACCGCGAGATCCCGTTCGACGCCGCCGTGGACAAGACCTTTGTGCCCGGCACCGCCATCACCACCCCCAACAGCCTCGACGCTTCCCTGGCATGACCATTGTTGCCCAACTCAAGCAGGTTCGCGATGCCTTCGCGGCGTGGGCGCAAGGCAACAGCGGCGTGGTCGCCATTGCCGCCGATCCTTACCAGCTCGTGGTGCTGCTGCGCACGGCCAGCAAGGCCATGAGCGCCGTGGTGATGTTCCATGGCGAGACCAAGCGGGGCGAATATGAGGAACGCGGCGCGGTGGACCGGACGTTCTGGGTGGTGATCACGCGCGGCCAGGGCTTGAAGCTGGAGCCGGGCGCGAACCTCATCGCCGGCGTGGCCGACGGCAAGCCGTTGTTCGACCTGGTGGAAGAGGCGCGCGAAACCATCCGGCATCTCAGCTTCGACGATGCCACCACCGAAGTGACGCCGAACGTCACCGAGATTTCCCCGTTCAATACGGAAGGCTTCCTGATGGATGCCTACAAGATCGTGTTCAGTATCGGTGTCCAACTGCCCGCCGTGGACGTGACCGCCGAGCCCACCGCCCCCGACCCGGAAACTGCCGTATGAAAAAGATCAGCGCTTTTTTAATTCTAGTTTTGATGGTGGCCGCACCGCTAGGTGCCACGCCGGTGTTGTTCAATTTGCTCCAGATCACGGGCAAGCCGAATCTCAGCCGCTTCTCGGTGGTGCCGGATGCAAAATATAATCCGCACACCGACGGCACAAACCTCATCGGCGGATTCCCGAGCCAGTTGCAATGCGTGAATGGCACAGTGACGACAAACCTCTCACCCATCGGCTACACGCTGCTGGTGCCCGGCTGGGCGCACACACTGCACTTCAACGTTTATAACACCAATGTGACTTTGAATGTGCTCACGCTGATCACGAACAACCTCCAGACGTTTTATCCGTGGACCGGTGGATCCGGCGGCGGCAGCACGAGCGGGTTTTCCGGCACGGTCACGAATACCTGCATCATTAATACTGGAGTTGCTTACGAGGTGGCGGGCGGTGGTTTTTATCCTGGATACCAAAACGGGATTTATCGTCAGATCGCTACGCGGGTCTTCAAAGAGGATGGCGTGGCATCGGTTTTATTTTACGGAGTGGACGGCTGGGCGATTGGCAACACAACGAATTGCTACATCGGATCACTTCAATGCGTGCCGGATTATTATTGCCCCACGAATGCCGCCACGCCGGAAGGCTTGGTGTTTATTCCCTATAATTCCGATGCGCCGGCTCCCAGTGTGACGGCCATTTCTGGAACCATCGTAACCAACGTGAATCTGACGGTTTTCAGCAACGGACTTTGTGTGACGAACATCATCCAGTGAAATCCCTCTCGCGCATAATTTCCATTTTGTCTTTGCTGGGACTCCCGTGCCTCGCCTTTGAAATTGGCTTGCTTGCGCCCACGAACCAGGCCGCCGATGGCTATGTGCTTTTTCATGGCACCGGCTCGCGCACCTACTCGGAGATATATTCGGTTGGTTTGGCTAGCCATTACGATTACCAGGGCACGCTCGTGGACGGCCCAAACTACTTTGCCGCTGCGGCATTCAAGGTGGAGGGCGGTATTCTGGAAATGTCCACTTTTTCAAACGAGCTCGTCATTACAAACCACCCGGCGCTGGATCTGCAAACGGTGGTTTTCAGCAGCACCAATCTGGCCGGCGGCCCTGCTACCTGGACGCCGTGGGCCACGAATCATCTGCGCATCATGCCCACCGATCCAGCCCGCTTTTTCCGCCCCGGCCCGAACCGGCTGGTGCAGACGAATGTAATCACGTTCCCGTCCGTCAATCCGCAAACACCACCAACATCAAATTAAATTATGGCACCGTCACCCATCCAAAAGGGCCTCGCTATCTTGTGGGGCACAAACAACACCGTCGCCTCGCCCGCCGGGGCCATCTGGGAATCCATCCAGGTCACCCCCAAGAACTCCGGCCCGCTGGCGGAGATCGAGAACAACGACGGCGCCGGCGTCAACCTGGTCCTGCTCGTGGACGGCTTCGAAGCCAAGTGCA